>Ga0187781_10000554_pt1 | contig 26625 bp, 27 predicted proteins | sample 0715_SJ02_MP02_2_FD_132447 | JGI IMG/M metagenome (GOLD analysis project Ga0187781, IMG submission 132447) | Tropical peat soil microbial communities from peatlands in Department of Meta, Colombia - 0715_SJ02_MP02_20_MG | ecosystem: Environmental > Terrestrial > Soil > Wetlands > Peat | place... | reverse complement strand
GCGCTGAAAGATGCACAGCGGGCACGGCTCGAGCCCCAGGCCGTACTGCGCGTAGAGCGCATAGGCCATGAGGCCGACGCATACCAGGAAGCCCGCGATGTTGGCGAGACGGCGACGCGACATTTTGTCAGTTTAGCGCAGCCGGCAAAAACGACGCTTTTTGCCGGCGGTCCACGGAGTGATGTCCGACAAAATCGCCGCAGGCGATTTTGTCCAATGAACTAGGGCGCGGTCGCCGCGCCGCCCGATCCGGCGCGCAGCTCGCGCTCGACGTCATCGAGCGAGGTGTGGCGGATGTCCTTGCCGTGCACCATGTAGATGACGTACTCGCTGATATTCTTGGCGTGATCGCCGATGCGCTCGAGCGCCCGGACCACCCACATGACGTCGAGCGCCCGGCGGATGGTGCGCGGGTCTTCCATCATGAAGGTGATGCTCTGGCGCTGAATGGCCTCGTACTCCTCGTCCACCAGGCGATCCTGCCGCGCGACCCGCAGCGCCGACTCGACGTCCATGCGCGCAAAGGCATCGAGCGCGTCGTGCACCATTTCCGATACCACGCGCCCGAGATGCTTGATCTCGCGGTACTTGTCGGCGGGCCGCTCCATGGTGGCGAGCCGCGAGGCGATGTAGCCGATCTTCTCGGCCTCGTCGCCGATGCGCTCGAGGTCGGTGATGGTCTTGATGATCGCGACGATCACCCGCAGGTCGCCGGCGGCCGGGGCCCGGGTGGCGAGGATGCGGCTGCACTCGTCGTCGATGGTGACTTCCATGTTGTTCACCTGGTAGTCATCCATCGCCACCGATTCCCCGAGCGTGCTGTCGCCCTCGACCAGCGCGGCGATCCCCTTCTGCAGCTGCTGCTCGACGAAGCCGCCCATACCGAGCACCTTGCTGCGCACGCGCTCGAGGTCCTCGTTGAAACGACGCGAAATGTGGTGGCTCAGATCGGCGGTTTCCATCAGCGACTCGTGCCCGCCCTCAGGCGTGCTGTCCTGCGCCCGATGATAACGGAACTGCGGCTGACAGCCAGTACGATCCTCACGCCGCGTCGGCGACCAGTCCGGCAGTGCGGCGGCGCGTGGCGGTGGCAGCGTGCGGCCAGCGCAGCAGCTGCAGCTCGCCGGCCGCCCCCTCGACCAGCGCCGAGCACGACTCGACCCAGTCGCCGGTGTTGCAATAAAGCGTTCCGTCGATGTGGCGCAGATTGGCGCGGTGGATATGACCGCACACCACCCCTTCGTAGCCCTGGGTGCGGGCGTGATCCGCGGCCACCCGCTCGAACTTCTCGATGTAACGCAGGCTCGTCGGGATGCTGAGCTTCAGGCGCTCGGCCAGCGGCCAGTAGGCCCTGCCGACCGCACGGCGCAGGTTGTTGACCCCGTCGCTCAAGCGCACGGTGAGCTCATAGAGCACATCGCCGATGCGGGTGAGCCAGGGCGAGCAGTTGACCACGCCGTCGAACTGGTCCCCGTGCAACACCAGCAGCCGCTCGCCGCGGGCGGTGCGGTGCACCCACTCGCGGTGCACCTCGAACTGGCTCTGCAGCATTTCGGCGAACACGCCGAGGCTCTCGTCGTGATTGCCCGGAATGTAGACGAGACGGGTGCCGGCCCGGCCGCGGGCGAGGAGCGTGCGCACCACCTGCGTGTGCTCGACCGACCAGAAGACGCGCCGCGCGAGACTCAGCGCATCGACGATGTCGCCGACCAGGACGATGTTCTCGGCTTCCACGCCGGAAAGGAATTCGTTCAGCTCGCGGGCCCGCGCGTGGCGGTACCCCAGGTGAATATCGGAGAGGAAGAGTGTCCGGACCCGCAGCCTGCCAGGGCGTCTCACCATGCCCTCAGGGTCGTACCTCCATGTGTCTGCTGCATGACAGCACGAATAAAGATTTCTTACGAATTATGCAGTTGCAGAGAAAACCTAAGCCGTTTCCGTGCTCAGGGTCACCGGCACGGGGCGTGCGAGCCGCTCGGGCGGAAAGTGACAGGTGAACGTGCTCCCCTCGCCGAGCGTGCTCTGCACCTCGAGGCGTGCCCCGTGGCGCTGCAGGACGTGCTTGACGATCGCGAGCCCGAGCCCCGAGCCACCCGTGGCGCGTGAGCGCCCGGCATCGACCCGGTAGAAGCGCTCGGTGAGGCGCGGGATGTGCTCGGAGGGGATCCCGAAGCCCGTATCGGCCACGGCGAAATGGCCGCCCTCCTCGTCCGCCCACCAGCGCATCTCGATCGAGCCCTCGGGCGGGGTGTATTTGGCGGCGTTGTCCACGAGGTTCGAGAACGCCGAATGAATCTCGGGCTCGTCGCCGATCAGCTGCGCGGCGGACTCGATCCGGACCCGCACCTCGCGCGGATGCGCGGGCCGCGCCAGCACGTCCTTGCGCAGCAGCGCGAGCAGCGCCGCCACGTCGATCGGCGCGCCGCCCACGACCTCGTCGGTCTCCTCGAGCCGGGAGAGCTCGATCAGATCGCGGATGATCTGGGTCATGCGCTCGGCCTGGCGGCGCATCTCGGCGACCGGCGCGAGCAGCTCGGAATCGAGAGCCGGATCCTGACCGAGCGTCTCGAGATAACCCGAGATCACCGTGAGGGGCGAGCGCAGCTCGTGCGAGGCGTTCGCCACGAAGTCGCGCCGCACCGCCTCGAGGCGCATCTGCCGCGAGACATCGCTCACCAGCAGCAGCAGCTGCCCGTCGCCATAGGGGGCCACCTGCAGCGAGAGATAGGTGTCCTCGCCCTTCGCCGGACGGATGACGACGGAGTTGGAAAAGTCCTGGCGCGCCAGGTACCGCAGGAATTCGGGCTCGCGCAGCAGGTTGTCGATCCGCAGGCCGAGGTCCGCGGTGCTGCGCAGCTCGAGCAGCCGCGCCGCCATCCGGTTGAACCAGACGATCTCGCGCTGCGCGTTGAGGATCACCACCCCGTTGGGGAGCGCCGCGGTCGAGCGCTGCAGCTGGCGCATCAGTTGTACGAAGCGCTGCTTGTGGAAACGCTTGCGCCGGTGCAGCCGCACGACCTGGGCGATGATCTCGCCCCAGACCCCGCCGGTGTCGGGAGGGTCGGCGTAGTTGCGGTGCCGCAGCCACCATTCGAGCCGGAACAGATTGGCGAGCACCCACGCGAGATGCAGCGCCAGCGCGCAGGCGAGTCCCGCCCAGAGATTTCCCAGAAGCCAGCCGGCAGCGAGGCCCACCACCACCGTGGCGAGCAGGCGCCCGACGGTGAACCACCACATCTGCGTCGCGGGCTGCATCGGTGCCCTCAGGCGTGCCGGCGATCAGACCGTCCGGGCGGAGAACCGATACCCCGAGCCCCGCACGGTCTGCACGTAGCGATCGTAGCCGAATTCTTCGAGCGCCTTGCGCAGGCGCCGTATGTGCACATCGATCGTGCGTTCCTCGACGTACACGTTGCCACCCCAGATACGGTCGAGCAGCTGGTCGCGGGTGTAGACGCGCTCCGGATGGGTCATGAAGAACTCGAGCATGCGGTACTCGGTCGGGCCGAGCCCGACGGTACGCGCGCCCACCATGACCCGGTGGCTGCCCTGGTCGAGCACCAGCCCCTCGAACTCGATGAGCTCATCGACCCCGGTGGGCGTGGAGCGGCGCAGCACGGCATTGATGCGGGCGAGGAGCTCGCGCGGCGAGAACGGCTTGGTCACATAGTCGTCCGCCCCGCCTTCGAGCCCCGCCACCTTGTCGCCCTCTTCGGCGCGCGCGGTCAGCATGATGACCGGAAGCTCGCGCGTCTCGCGGTCGCGCTTCAGGGCGCGCGTCAGCTCGAGCCCGCTCATGTCGGGCAGCATCCAGTCGACCAGAACCAGGTCAGGGCGTGTGTCCGCCAGCGCGGCCCGGGCGGCGCGGCAATCCTCGGCCTCACGAACCTCGAAGCCCGCGCGCTTCAATCCAAAGGCGATCATCTCCCGGATCGGGCGCTCGTCCTCGACGATGAGAACCTGTTTAGCGGGCATTTGTTGCGCAGTTTTCCCCTGCCGGCGCGCGTGTATTACAGGGGTACTGTGTTGCAGATTCGTGACAAGACTGCAAGGGAATATTTCAGTTCAATGACGGGCTGACGGTTGCCTGCACGACGTCGTCGCGCAAGTAGACCGGCAGGGCGTCTTCGGGGCTGAATAGCCTCCCCGCGATGACCTCGGGGACCGCGAGCTGCGCAATTTCGGCAGCCCGCGGGCGCAGGTCGCGGATCCCGGCCAGCACGCCTGAAAGAGCGCTTCGAAGCTGCGGGTACGCCAGGAATCCACTCCCCGCGCCGCGAAGGTCGGGACCCGCGGACCAGCCGGCAGGCAGCGTCACCTCACCCGGGTCGCCGACGCGCTCCTCCCCAACGGGAGCTGCCAGGTCCGCGGCGGAGCGGGCAAAGCAGCCCCAGTAGACTTCGCGCATGCGCGCGTCGTTGCACACCAGCACGCGCTGCGCGGCCGCATCGTCCGCGAGGACTCTCTGGGCCACCGCCGCGAGATCCGACACCGGCACGACGGGGACTCCGCCGCCGTGGGCGAGTCCCTGGGTGACACTCGCGGCGAGGCGCACACCGGTGAACGACCCCGGTCCGCGTCCAAAGGCAATCGCGGTCACGCCGGCGAGGGATGCGCCGGCCGCGGCGAGTACCTCATCGATCATGGCGAGGATATTCTCGGCGTGGCCGCGCTCGAGCAGCCGCTCGCGCGCGGTGAGCTGTCCATCGAGGAGCAGAGCCGCCGAGCAGTTCTCGGTCGCGGTATCGAGAGCCAGGATCTTCACGAGGCGCTCATCTCGCGGGCGGCGGCGCGCGGGGCGTGCTTGCGCAGGAAGCGCCGCACCTCGTCCGCATCCTGGGTGACGGTCATGGGCGGGAGAGCTGCGAGAAATACCCGTCCGTAGCTGCGCGCCAGCATGCGCGGATCGCAGATGACGACCGCGCCGTAGTCGTCTTCGCTGCGGATCAGCCGTCCGGCCCCCTGCTTCAGGGCGAGTGCCGCCTCCGGCAGCTGGTACTCGCGAAAGGCGTTGGAGCCGCTCGCGTTCAGATGCTCGATGCGCGCGCGCACCAGCGGATCCTCGGGGGATGCGAACGGCAGCTTCTCGATCACTACCAGCCGCAGCGCCTCGCCCTTGACGTCGACCCCTTCCCAGAAACTCGCGGTGCCGAGCAGCACCGCGTTGCCGTCGTGGCGAAACTCCTGCAGCAGCCGCTCGCGCGGCGCCTCACCCTGGACGAACAGCCGCTGCGGCGCGGCTCCGTTCCAGCGCTGCCGCAGGAGCGCCGCACCCTGAGCGAGCGCGCGGTGGCTGGTGAAGAGCACGAAGGCGCCGCCGCCGGCGGCCTCGATCAGCGGCAGCGCCGTATCGATCACCGCAGCCACATACTGAGGCGAGCGCGGGTCGGGCATCCTCTCCGGCAGATACAAGAGGCTCTGGCGCTCGTGATCGAAGGGACTATCGATCCGCAGCGTCGGGCATTCGGCGATGCCGAGCCGCCCGGTGAAGTGTCCGAATTCCTCCCCGAGCGACAGCGTCGCGGAGGTGAACACCCAGGCTCCGCGGCGCGACTCGATGAGCGAGCGGAAGCGCGCCGAGATATCGAACGGCATGAGGCTCAGGCTGATACCGCGCGCCGTCACCTCGACCGCGCGTGCTCCCTCGAGCTCGTCGGTCGCCGCGATCCGACCGAGGGAGGCCGCGAGGTCGGCCGCACGCGCCGCCAGTTGCACGAGGACCGCATCCTCCCCGGCAGCCGCAAGCGACTCGCCGAGGCGCGCGAGCGAGTCCGCCAGCTCGTGTGCGGCATCGCCCAGACGGCCGCTGCCGGCGGTCCAGGCCATGCGGGCCACGCCGGCGGCGGCCGCTGTCGTTGGCGATCCCACCGACTTGAGCTCCCGCAGGTCCTCCTCGACGGCCTGCAGTGGATTGGCCAGCGCGCCCACGCCCCGCCCGGTGCGCAGCTCGAGCTCCGCATCCTTCATCAGGCTTTCGATCTGCCGCGTACTGACGCTCGCGCCGAAGAACTGGGTGGCGAGGTCGGGGATCTGATGCGCCTCATCGAGAATCACCGCGTCCGCCGAGCCCAGCAGGTCGCCGAACCCGTCCTCCTTCAGCGCGAGGTCGGCGAGCAGCAGGTGGTGGTTGACGATGACGATGTCGGCCTCCAGCGCCTCGCGCCGCGCGAGCGCCACGTGGCAGCGCGAGATTTCCGGGCAGCGCACGCCGAGGCACGTCTCGCGTGTGGAGGTGACCTGGGCCCAAACCGGATGCGAGTCGGAGAGTCCGCCGACCTCCGCGAGATCGCCGCTGCGCGTGGTGTGCGCCCAGCGCGCGATGCGCGTCAGCATGGCGCGGCTTGCGCGCGCCCCTCCCCCTGCCTCTGCGCCCGGCATCGTAAGCTGCTCACCAGCGCCTTCGGCCACCGCGAGCCGGTAACGGCACAGGTAGTTGGCCCGCCCCTTGAGGAGTGCGACGCGTGCGGGCCGCCCGAGCGCCGCGCTCACGAGCGGCAGATCCTTGGTGTACAGCTGATCCTGGAGCGTGCGCGTGCCGGTGGAGATGAGTACGCGCCTCCCGGAAAGGAGCGCCGGCACCAGATAGGCGAATGTCTTGCCGGTGCCAGTGCCTGCCTCGACCACGAGCGTCTCGTGTGCCTCGAGCGCGCCGGCGACTCGCTCGGCCATGCGCAGCTGCTCGCGCCGCACACGAAAGTCCGGCAGGGCGCGCTCGAGCGGGCCTCCCTGTGCGAATATGTCCTCGAGATCAAGCATCGGGAAATTCAAGGGCGCTCATCGCCGCGGGGCATCCTCGCGTGCCGCGCGGCAGCTGTCGAGACGCATATCTACCTGAATTTCCTGCAAAGAGTGCCAACCCTTAAGGCTACTGTAACAGGGCACCTCACCCGGCCGGGATATACTTAGTAGTTTAGCGGATCCCTATCAGAGGAACCGACCGGATGGCCGCTCCTGCGCACAAGATGACCCCCATGCCAGAGCTCAGCCGCGCGGTGGCCGACTGGGTCAGCTCGGTACGCGAGCTCACTCAGCCACGCGCCGTCCACTGGGTCGAGGGGACCGACGCCGAGGCGCGCGAGCTCACCGCACAGCTGGTGCGCAGCAAGGAGCTCACGGTTCTCAACGCGCAGGAGTTCCCCGGCTGCCACCTGTACCGCTCGGCGCCCAATGACGTCGCGCGGGTGGAGCACCTCACTTATATATGTACCCGCTCCCAGGAGGATGCGGGCCCGAACAACCATTGGATGGATCCGCAGCAGGCGCACGCGAAGATGCGCGGGCTGTTCCGGGGCTGCATGCGTGAGCGGACGCTCTACGTCATCCCCTATTGCATGGGTCCGCTCGACTCACCGCTGTCGCGCCGCGGCGTCGAGGTCACCGACAGCCCGTACGTCGTGCTCAACATGCTGATCATGACGCGCGCCGGACGCGCCGCCCTCGAGCTCATCGCGCGCGACGGCCAGTTCGTCAGGGGACTGCACTCGATCGGCGAGCTCGATCCCGAGCGGCGCTTCATCATGCATTTTCCCGAGGAGCTCTCCATCGAGAGCTTCGGCTCCGGCTACGGCGGCAATGCGCTGCTTGGCAAGAAATGCCACGCGCTGCGCATCGCCAGCTGGCAGGCGCGGACCGAGGGCTGGCTCGCCGAGCACATGCTGATCGTGGGACTGCAGAGCCCGCAGGGCGAAACTCACTACGTCGCCTGCGCCTTTCCCTCCGCCTGCGGCAAGACCAACCTCGCAATGCTGCTGCCGCCGGAATCGATGCCCGGCTGGCGGGTTCTGACGATCGGCGAAGACATCGCCTGGCTGCATCCCGGAGCCGATGGACGTCTTTGGGCGATCAATCCGGAAGCCGGCTGCTTCGGGGTGGTGCCGGGCACCAATCCGCAGACCAACCGCAATGCCTACGAGATGATCCGGCGCGACACGCTGTTTACCAACGTCGCGCTCACGGCCGACAATCAGCCCTGGTGGGAGGGGCTCACGACCGGCAAGCCGGTGCTCGACTGGCAGGGGCGTCCCTACGATCCGGCGCGCGGCCCGGCGGCTCATCCCAACTCGCGCTTCACGGTCTCCGCGCAGCGCAATCCGAGCTACTCGGCGCGCATGGAGGACCCCGCCGGCGTGCCGATCACCGCGCTCGTGTTCGGCGGGCGGCGCCGCGAGGTCGCGCCCCTGGTCTACGAGGCGCGTGACTGGCAGCACGGCGTGCTGCTCGGCGCCTCACTCGCCTCCGAGACTACGGCCGCCGCCGTCGGGCAGGTGGGTGTCGTGCGGCGCGACCCGATGGCGATGCAGCCCTTCTGCGGTTACAACTTCGGCGACTACTGGCAGCACTGGCTCAACATGGGAGCGAAGCTGACGCGGCCGCCGCGCATCTTCCACGTCAACTGGTTCCGCCGCGACAGCGCGGGCAAGTTCCTCTGGCCGGGCTATGGAGAGAACCTGCGCGTACTCGCCTGGATGCTCGATCGCTGCGCGGGCAGGGCCGGCGCGGCCGAGTCGGCCATCGGCCGGCTGCCGCAGCCTGCGGACCTCAACACCCGGGGGCTCAACATCAGTGAGCAGGCGCTGAAGGCGCTGCTCGCCGTCGACGCCGGCGTGTGGCGCAAGGAGTGCGCCGACGTGCGCGAGTACCTGAGCGGCTACGGCAGCCGCCTGCCGGCGGCGTTGCTCGCCGAGCTCAAGGCAACCGAGAGCCGGCTCTGAGGAAGGCGCGGCGCGCCTCAAACCTCTTCGCAGTTGAAGCGAATGGTCTGCGGGGCGCCCTGCTCGGGCAGACGGCCGAGCCCGATCATCCCCTGACCTTTGAGCTGCAGGCTGTCACGCCGCACGAAGGCCTCCTCGCCGTCGGCGGTCTGCACGAAGGTGCCGTTGGTGCTCTGGTCGACCAGCACGAACTTGTTGCGGCTGATCTCGATCCGGGCGTGGAGGCGCGAGATGAGGTTGCCCTTGACGACGACGTCGTTGTCCTCGGCGCGGCCGATGGTGACGCTCGAGTGCCGCTCGTCGACCAGCAGCTCCCGGTCATCGGTGCGCAGCCGCAGGCGCATCGGATGCGCGGCACGCGCATCGCCGGCGATCCCCGGCACCATGCTGGTGACGTCCTCGGTCTGCCACAGCACCTCGTAGAGCACCACCTCGCTCCCCTGGCCCTTCAGGGTTGCGACGTCGATCTGGCGGCAGGAGGCACGCCACTCGGGCGAGAGGCGCTCCACGGTCGCAGCGGTGGTCACGATCTGGCCGGCCTTCGCCTGACTGGTCATGCGATTCGCGGTATGCACCGCCGCCCCGAACACGTCACGGTTCTCGAGCATCACCGGGCCGAAGTGGCAGCCGATGCGGATCGAGACCGGCTGGCCATCGACCTTGAGTTGCGCGTGGCTGGAGATCTGCTGCTGCATCTGTGCCGCGGCGTTCAGGGCGGCGTCCGCGGTCGGGAACGTCGCCATGACCTCATCCCCCATGGTCTTGATCACCGTGCCCTGGCGCTGCTCGGTGGCGCTGCGCATCACCTCGATACAGGTGGCGACCATGTCGCGCGCGCGCAGGTCGCCCATGGTGTCGTAGAGCCGGGTCGATCCGACGACGTCGGCAAACAGAATGGCGAGCTCTATGTCCTTGCCCATGGGTGTCGGAGGATTATACGCGAGGGCCTTCGGGCAGCCAGTCAGCGGCCGATTCCAACCTCGAGGGCGGGCTTCAGTGCCGCGCGGCTGTCGGAATAGCCCGGCGCAGCAGCTCCGGCCCCGCCCCCGCGGCCCGTGCACCCTCGCTGAGGATGCGGCGGAAATCCCGGGCGCCAGGCTCGCCGCTGTAGAGACCGAGCATGTGGCGCGTGATGGCGGAGAGACGCTCACCCGCGGCGAGCTCGCGCTCGCTGTAGCGGGCCATGCGCTCGATGAGCTCCGTGCGCGAGGGCAACGCGGCAGGTTGCGTGGCGAGCTCCCGCTGCAACTCGGCGAGCACGAAGGGCCGGTGATAGGCCTCGCGCCCGAGCATCACCCCATCGCACCAGGCGAGCGCTGCGCGGACCGAGTCGGCATCGCGCAGTCCACCGTTCACCACGATGGGCAGGGAGGCAAATGTCTGCTTCAGACGCTGCACCACGTCGTAGCGCAGCGGCGGAATCTCGCGATTGCCCCTGGGCGAGAGGCCGCCCAACACGGCCTGGCGCGCGTGCACGATGGCGACCTGACAACCGGCGCTGCGGACAGGCTGCACGAAGGCGCACAGGGCCTCGAAGTCCGCCTCGGTGTACTGCGCCACGGCCCCGCGGGCGTCACGCGCGCCAGGGATCACGACTCCGATACGCATCTTCACCGTCACCGGCACGCGCACTGCTGCGCGCATCTCCGCCACGCAGTCGGCCACGCGTGCCGGCTCGCGCATCAGGCACGCCCCGAAGGCGCCGCTCGCGACACGCTGGCTCGGGCAGCCGCAGTTGAGGTTGATCTCGTCGTAGCCGGCTTGCTCACCCGCGCGGGCCGCTGCCGCGAGCTCGCGCGGCTCGCCGCCGCCGAGCTGCAGCGCGAGCGGATGCTCCTCGGGATCGAACTTGAGCAGCCGCGCGCGATCGCCGCGCAGGATGGCCGCCGCGGTGATCATCTCGGTGTACAGCAGGACGTCCGGAGAGAAGCCGCGCAGGAAGAACCGGCAATGGCGGTCGGTCCAATCCATCATGGGAGCGACGGCGAGGCGGCGATCTAACTTCCCCTCGCCAGCGACCGTCTCAGTCGTCTGCTGCGTCATCCACACCTGTGCCTGAGTCACGCTCGATGCGCTTGGACCGCTTGCCCGCGCGTGTTGGCTTTGGGGTCGCTGTCCCTGCTTGCGCTTCCCGGCGAAGCTTCAACCACTCTGCGCGCTCTCGTACCGGGTCACGACCCGCTGCCGCGTGGAAGTCAGCCGTGATTTGCTCGCGGATCCGGCTCCGCACTGATTCGTCGAGCTGAGTCTGATCAAGCAATGACAGCAATCGCTCCTCGGAAACGAGGGCGCGGCGCGCCAGCTCGCGCGTAAAAATCAAGTCCTTGTCGCGCCCCGCAGCATACTTGGCAACGGCCAAATCATGCGGCTCGAGACAAAGTCCCCTGACTCCATCCGTTTCGCCGGGCGCTAAGTGCACCAGTCGCCCTTTCCAACCACGCGGGAGAGTTGCCGTGCTGGCGTCGACCGGATCGGCGTAGTAGCCAAACGTCTCGTGGAAGGGCGAGAGATGGCCGATGGCGTTGAGCCACTCGGTGCGTTTGCTGTCATTGCCCGCGATCAGGTCCACCTCCGCCGATCGCAGAATCTCGTCGGCCAGATCCGGATACTTCCCGTGCAGAGACTGGCTTCCGATGATTATGAATTGCCGCTCGCCGGTGATCCGGCCGGCTGCGCGTAGCACGTGATCAAGCTGCTGCTTCTTCATTTATACGGCGAACCTCGTCCGGTGGCAGCAGCCCAGCGTAAGGCGCCGACTGCCTCAGGCGAACAGCGTCTTCGTCCCGCCCGAGCATTGCCGCAAACAGCTCGCCGTCGTCGTCGCTGTTAGCAATGCGGCGCCACTCGTCAAACGCCGAGACCCACACGCCTTGACGCCGCCAGCGGCGGAGGTTCGCCAGGATCTGCGCCCGCACCTGAACCGGAGTGAACTGCCGAACGATCGCGAGCGCCATCTTGAGCCTGAGCTCATCGAGCTCCTCGTGTCTGAAGCCACCGCGACTGGGTGGACGCAGAGCGCTCTCGCTGAGCTCCAGTTCATCGCCCTCGCCGACCCCCCAGGCTTCAAGCGTTGTCCTCGGCAGAATGACTCCGAGGGAGTTTCCTATGCGTCTCAGGGGAACCTTCATCGCTGGTATTATTACGCGTTATAACTTCTGGCGCAACCCGGCGCGGCTCGGAGGCCTGCAGAATGAAGCCGTCGATATCGCTTAAATCTGCGCTGCCGCGCCCCGGCTCAGCCCTGCTTCGTGTCCCGCCCCCGGGGCGCCCTGACCTCGCCAGACCCGAAGATCTCTTCGACACGCAGCGAGAACAGCCGCGCGATTTTCAGCGCCAGGGGCAGGCTCGGGTCGTACTTCTCGGTCTCGATCGCGTTCACGGTCTGACGCGAGACCGCCAGCTTCTCGGCAAGATCACCCTGCGACCAGCTCCTGGCAGCCCGCAGCTCGCGGACCGAATTCTTCACTCATATCTCCGGGCGATCCACATGACTCCGACTGCCCACGCCAGCGTAAACGCCGGCGCGGCGTAGACCGACCAATCGATGGCAGGCAGTCCGGCCCGTTCGAGAAAGGCCCATCCCGCGATAGCCGTGACCATCACCGCCGCCACCACCGCCAACGCCTGGTAATGAATGTGTTGCGCCAGCTCATCCAGTTGAGTGATTGAGCGCCTTATTGCGAACACCAATAACGCCAGAGCGCCCACCTGGCCGAGTGCCAACAGAACGCGCGCTCCCGAAGCCGGAGCAAACATGCGACTGAGCCACGAGCTGACGATGAGCCATGCCGCGACCCCCAGCGAGGCCACGATGACCCGCGAGTCGAAGCAGCGAAACGGTCTTATTGCGCTCATGTGATCGATCCCCCGCCCGTTGATGCTAACTGGGGGGACTGTAAAGTATGCTTGATACCGTGTCAAGCATACTTGACATCCGAAACGGGCAGCTCAGGCGCTACAATGCGGCCACCGGGACCGCGACACGAGGGGCAACATGGCGGGCGGCAAGTACCGGCTCTACGGCCGGCGGGGCGCCGGCTCGCTGGCGCCGCAGATCGTGCTGGAAGAGATCGGCGCGGCATACGAGCTGCGCTGGTTCGGCAGGACTCCCGCGGACCTCGAGGCTCTGCTGCGCATCAACCCCGCCGGGAAGATACCCGTCCTGATGCTGCCCGACGGTACGACCGTGACGGAGTCCGCCGCCATCCTCATTCACCTCACCGATGCGCATCCGCAGGCGGGACTCGCTCCGCCGCCGGGGAGCGCTGCGCACGCGCGCTTTCTCCAATGGATGGTGTACCTGTCCGCGAACCTCTACGAGGCGGTCCTGCGCTACTACTACTGCGAGCGCTACGCCTCCACCGCAGCCGCCGCGGCGCCGGCGATCAAGGCGCAGGCGCTCAGGGATTACGGCGCCCACCTCGAGCGCATTCACGGCGAGCTCTCTCCATACGTGCTCGGCGACCGACTGTCGGCTGCGGATCCCTATCTGCACATGCTCGCTGCGTGGTATCCGGAGGACGAGGCTCCGCTCGCCACCCGGCTGCCGAAGCTCGCGCAGCACGCGGGGCTGCTGCGCCGCCGGCCGGCAATTCTCAAAGCGGAACGCGACCACGCCGAAGAGTAGCGCCATGGAAGGGCCGCTTCGCGGGAGCCCCGGCGCCCTTTCAGCGCCGGGCGCCGGTGAGCACTGCTGACAGTGTCACGCGAAACGACGCCCCCTACTCTTTATATATATCCAATATCCGTATCCGCATATTTATGTCACATCCGCCGTGGGTGAATCCAAAGGCTGCGTCACCTGACGCGCTTGCCGGCTGCCGCCGCTCAGAGCAACGGCAGCGGGTAAGCCGCGCTGCGCGCGATGTGCTGCGTGGATGCACGGGCGACCGGCGTGGTGAAGGCCGACGGCTTGACCACCAGCACGTCGCACTCGAGCGCATCGAGCAGCCGCTCGGCCGTGTGGCCGATCAGAGCGCGCCCGAGCCGTGATCGGTGGACGGCGCCCAGCGCCACGATCTGCGCCGGCTCGTTCCGCACTACGCCCGGGAGGAGCTCCGCGGCGTCGCCTTCGACGACCTGCACGCAGCGCTCGGCGACCTGGTGGCGCCGCGCCAACGCGATGACCGGCGCCTGGATGCTGCGCGAGTAAGCGCCGTGTACGTCCTCCACGACCTCCTCCGGGAGGCTCTGCAGGTCGCGCATCGCGCGTGGGCCATCCCATGGAGCAGCCGCGTGAAACACCCGCAGGCTCCCCTTGAGTGCGGCGCGGATCGTGTCGGCCGCGGCGAGTATCTCGTCATCCAGTGAGGCAGGCTTGCCATGCGAGCGGGCCGGATCGACCGCCGCTACGATGACGGCATCCGTATAAGGCCGGCCGTTCTTGATGAACAGAACCGGGCATGGACAGGTCTCGATCAGCTTGTAGTCGGTCTGTGTCAGAACCAGGCGTGCGGCACGTCCCTTGCGCGAGGACTGCGCAATGACCAGGCTCGCCTCGAGCCGCAGCGCCTGGCGGACGATGCCCTCGTAAGTCGGGTGATCCCAGCGGACGCCGGTGCGCACGCTCACGCCCAGTGCCCTGAGTCGCTCGGCGGTCTGCTCGAGCCGCCGGTGGCGGCGATCGACCAACTCCTTGATGTCCTCCTCGAGATCCTTCGAGCTGAGGCGTTCCGGACGAGCGATGTCCGGATCCCACACGCAGTGAAACAGCTCGACCTCCGCCTCGAGTCCCGCGGCGAGCTGCGCCACCTTGGCAAGCTCCATGGAACCCACTCGCCCCACCGAGCGGACGGCGAACATAATCCGGCGCCGCTTCATAAAAATCACCTCCACGATCCACCTTAGCGGCTCGCCTCCACGGCGCCATCAGGACTGATACGCATGACGGCAGGACTTATCCCCCAGGGGCGTGCATCATGCGCAGCGGGAGGCATGGCAAACATGAAGTCAATCTCCTCGATCGGACTGCTGAGCTTCGCTCTGCTGACACGCGTACTGTCTGCCGGAGCCCAGGCTCACGTCGACCCTAACTATCCGATCCACGACCGTGACCGCCCGCAGCCGGCGGTCGTGGATCCTGGTACCGCGAGCGCGCAGGCCACGGCGGGCCGTGCGCCGTCGGACGCCGTTGTGCTGTTCGACGGACGCGATCTCTCACACTGGCAACACAAGGACGGCAGTGCGCCGAAGTGGAAGCTCGGCAGCGGCTACTTCGAGGTGGCCCCGGGCAGCGGCTACCTCTATACGCGCGAGCCCTTCGGCGACTGTCAGCTGCACGTCGAGTTCGCCGAGCCCGATCCTCCGAAGGGGGATGATCAGAACCGCGGCAACAGCGGCGTGTTCCTCCACGGTCTCTACGAAGTGCAGGTGCTCGACTCCTACCAGAGTCCGACCTACCCCGACGGCCAGGCGGCCGCCGTCTATGGTCAGTTTCCGCCGCTCGTCAATGCCTCACGAGCGCCCGGTGTCTGGCAGAGCTATGACATCATTTTTCACGGTCCGCGGTTCGATGCCGCCGGCCATCTCACCCGGCCCGCGCGCATGACGGTGTTGCACAACGGCGTGCTGGTGCAGGACGACGTCGAGCTCACGGGACCCACCGCCCACCACCAGCGCCCGCCCTACACGGCGCAGCCCGACAAACTGCCGCTCGCGCTGCAGGACCACGGCGACCCGGTCCGCTTCCGCAACATCTGGATCCGCGAGTTGCGTTGATTGACTGGCCAAAATCGTCTGCGACGATTTTGGCGTACATCACTTGGGCGTGAACTTGAACTTCTGTCCGGCGACCGTCGCCTGATACATGGCGCCGCCCTTGACGATGGTGAAGACGGCCATGCCTTTGTAGTAGCGCCCGACGGTGGCGGCGTCCTTCTTGCCGCCGCTCGCCGTGGCGCTCGCACCGGTGGTGCCGGCGGTGGCGCCCGCCGCGGCGGTGATCGCCACCGCGCCGACGTCCGCTCCGAACTCGAAGCTGCCGGCGGTGAATTCGTCGTAGGCGGTCCTGTTCTCGAAAAAGACGATCTGGCTGTAGGCCTCGCCGCCCGCCTGGAATCCTACGCTGAGCTGTGTGAGCGACGCCTCACCCGTGTACCTGCCCTGCGCGAAAACGTGTCCCGTGCCGTAGGCGCCGCCGACGACCAGCCCGCCCTTGCCGACCGACGGGAACACCGCGTATCCGTAGCAATTGTGGAAAAACCCGGCACTCTCACCGGCATTCTTGAACAGCTCGACGGTGTCGCTGTACTCATCGGCGCGCGCGCCACCGGCGCCGGCCAGCCACAGGACGCCGCACAGCAAGGCAATGAAGGGCTTCATGATTCATCCTCTCGGGAGTTCCAACACGTTTCGTCTGCGACATTCTACGCGGCGCCGGCTTCCGGCGTCAGCGGCCAGGCGGCGGCGCCGCCGGCACCGCGTAGCCGAGCGTCCGCAGCGCCTCGCCGATCTCGTCGAGCGTGCGCGGATCGTCGATGGTGGCCGGCGTGTTGTAACTCTGCGAGTCTGCGATCGCGCGCATGGTGGCGCGCAACACCTTGCCGGAGCGGGTCTTGGGCAGACGTGCGACGATCGCCACGTGCCGGAACGACGCCACCGCGCCGATCTGCTGCCGTACGCGCTCGATCAGCTCCTGCAGCACCTGCGCGTGAGGCCGCGTGACGCCGGACTTGAGCACCACCAAGCCCGTGTGCTCATGTGCAGACGTTTCGCATAGCCCGGCCGCCGCCGGCATCAGGAAAACTACGCACCCCGCCGCTCATTTTAGATAGAGTACCCCTCTTAGGTATATAGGGCGAGGTATCCGCAGTGGCCCATACGGTCCGCGATCAGCAGAAGCTCCTCAACCGCATCCGCCGCATCCGCGGCCAGGTCGAAGCCGTCGAGCGCACGCTCGAAGGCAACGCGGACTGCTCCGAGGTCATGCATCTGCTCACCGCCGCGCGCGGCGCCATCAACAGCCTGCTCGCCGAAGTCCTCGAGGATCACGTGCGCGAGCACGTGCTCGGGCGGGTCTCGGCCGGCACGCGCGCCGAGGCCGCCGACGAGCTGATCGATGTGATTCACGCCTACTTCAAGTGAGGCGCGTGCGCCGCCCGCGAGCCTCCGCGGTCGCGGTCACGGCTGCGCCCCCGGTCAGGCGGCCGCGTCCTCATCTCCGCCGCCGCCGTCCCCGAGCACCCGGGCGAGCGCCCGGCAGGCGTCGGTCACCGTAAAGATGCCGACCAGCTTGTCGTTCTTGGTCACGATGGCTGAGCCGATGTGATGCTCCGCCATGGTGCGCGCCACCACCGCTACCGGCGTCGAAGCCGGTACCACGCAGGGCCGCTCCACATAGGCATCGCGCACCTTGAGCTCCGCTTCGCTCGCGCCGCCGAAGTCCGGTCCCAGAATCAGCTTGAGGTCGCGGTCGGTGAGTATGCCGACGAGCGCGCCGCCTGAGGTGACCGGCAGATGACGGAAATTGTGCTCGCGCATCAGGCGGTGCGCGGCCGCGAGCGGCGCGTCGGCGTCGACCGTGTAAGGGAACGGCGTCATGAACGCGATCACCTGCGGATTGTGCTTCATCGCTGCTCAGCTCCAGTGAACGCCGCGCATCAGCGAGGCGAACACGGCCATGTCGGGCGTCGTCCTGGTGTCCGCGCCCGGCGCCCCTCCGGCGGCCTCCGATTCCGGGAACATCGTGAAGGCCTCGCTCATCACGGCGCGCGTGAGGCGCGGCGCGAGAATGTCGAGCAGCTGCGCGAAGCGCCCGAGCCGCGTGGCCAGGCGGTCCGAGCGGTGCACGATGGCGTGGCACAGCATGTCGGCGGCCTGCTCCGGCTGGATCAGCGGGAACTGCTGGTAGAAGCGCGTCGGCGCGACCATCGGCGTGCGCACCAGCGGCAGGTTGACCACCGCAAAGTGCACGCCGCGCGCATTGTATTCCCCGGCCGCGCAGCGCGTGAACGCCTCGAGCGCCGCCTTCGAGGCATTGTAGGCCGCGAAACGCGCCGCGTTGGTGAGCACCCCGATCGAGGAGACGCTCACCACCTGTCCGCCGCCGTTCGCGACCATCGCCGGCAGCAGTCCGAGCGTCACCTGCACCGCCGCGAAGTAGTTGATGCGCATGACGCGCTCGTAGTCGTGCAGCCGCTCGTAGGTGTTCTCGATCGCACGCCGGATCGAGCGGCCGGCGTTGTTGATGAGGATGTCGACGTGGCCATGCTCCGCCAGCAGCTGCCTCAGGAATTCGCTGCAGGCCGTGGGCTCGGTGAGATCGCAGGCATACACGCTCACCGTGCCGCCTTTGGCCTCGATCTCGGCACGTACCTGCGCGAGCCGCGTCTCATCGCGCGCCACGATGAGGACGTGCGCGCCCGCGGCGGCGAGCTTGAGCGCGGTCGCGCGGCCGATCCCCGAGGAGCCGCCGGTGATCAGCACCGTCTTATCCCGGACCGCCTCGCGTAAGTTTCGCGCCTTGAAAAGATCGGGATCGAGATGACGCTCCCAGTAGTCCCAGAGCCGCCAGGCGTACTCCTCCAGCTTCGGCACGGCGATGCCGGCCTGGCCGAGGAGCCTGTGGGTGTTGGCCGAATCGAAACTCGTCGGGTAGTCGAGCAGTCCGACTACCGAGCGCGGAATGCCGAGCTCGCGCAGCAGCTGCTCGAGGACCCGCTGCAGCGGACGCAGCCTGCCGGCGCCCGCGGCCGCCAGCCCGACTGCGCTGCCGAGCACGCTCGGCTCGAGCCGCAGCGACATGACCGGCGCGTGCGCCGCCCGGGCAAACAGGTTGAGCGTCTCGCCGACGCGCCGGTCCTCGGGATCGGTCAGATGGAAGCAGCGTCCGTCCTGCCCGGGCAGGTGGGCGAGATGCGCGAGCGCCGTGGCCACGAAATCCACCGGGACGAAATTGACGTGCCCGCCCTCGAAGCCGATCAGGGGCACCCAGGAGGGCAGCGCGCCGCGCAGTTTCTGAATGAGCTTGAAGAGATAATAGGGGCCGTCGATCTTGTCCATCACCCCGCTGACTGAGTGACCGACCACCATGCCCGGACGATAGACGCGCCACGCAATCCCCGAAGCGCGCACCAGCGCCTCGGACTCGTGCTTGGTGCGGAAGTACGGATGGTTGAGATGCTGCGCCTCGGCGAACATCTCCTCGGTGAAGGTGCCGCGGTAGAGACCGGCGACGGCGATCGAGCTCACCAGGTGAAAGCAACCCGCACCGACTTCGCGCGCCAGCGCGAGCGCATTGCGTGTCCCGAGCACGTTGGCGCGCTCGAGCTCGTCCGTTGCGGCCGCCAGGTCGTACACCGCGCCGAGATGGAAGAAATGCCGGATCGTGCCGGCGAGGCGGGCGCGATCGCGCGCGCTGAGGCCGAGCAGCTCGGCCGTCAGGTCCCCCTCGACCGGCACGATGAGACTGCCCCGCTCGCCGAGGTCGCGCACGATGCGCTCGAGACGCGCATGCGAGCCGGACCTGACGAGCACATGGATGGGCTCGCCGCGCCTGGCAAGCTCGCTGATGAGGTGGCGGCCGATGAAGCCGGTGCCGCCGGTGACAAAGTACGCCATCGTGCCTCGGCACGCCTGCAGTAGTCGGTGCACGCTACACCCGCGCCGCGCCCCGCCGGTATCGTGACAAACCGAGGGGCACAGGAGCCTCGGTTTGCGCCACAGTAGTCACATGCTGGCGGTAGAGCGCTTGTCGGGTGCGGACCGGGCGTGGCTGATGATGGACCGGCCCACGAACCGCATGACTATCGTGAGCCTGGTCATCTACTCGCGCCCCTTCCCGATTGGGGATCTGCGTGCGCTGGTCGAGGAGCGCTTCCTCACGCACGAGCGTTTTCGCTGTTATCCGGAGGCCGATGCGCTCGGCGCCCGCTGGGTGCCCGACGTGGGTTTCGACATCGCCAACCACGTGCTGACCATGAAACTCCCGGCCGGCGCGGACAAGCACGATCTCGAGCGGCTGGTCGGCCGGCTCGCCGGCACCCCCTTCAGGCCCGGGCGGCCCCTCTGGACCTTCCACCTGATCGAGCACTGGCAGGGGGGCAGCGCGGCCATCATCCGCATCCATCACTGCTATGCCGACGGCATCGCTCTCAGCCGCGTGCTGCTGTCGCTGGCCGATGGCGCCGGCGCGGCGAGCCCCCCGGCGCACCACGAGGCACAGGGGCTGCACCTCCCCTTCGGAGTCGGCACGCTGCTCGAGAAAGGCATGCACTACGCGCTGCACCCGCTGGAAGCCACGACGGCTGCCTGGGACACCGTGGCACTCGCCGGCGAGCTGACTCACCTCGGGACCATGACAGATGATCCGCCGACACGCCTCAAAGGGCCGCTGTCCGGGATCCGGCGCGCGGCGTGGCTCGAGCCCATCCCGCTCGAGGAGGTGCGCACCATCGGCCACGTGTTGGGATGCACGATCAACGATGTACTGATATCGACGCTCGCCGGCGCGCTCGGGCGCTACCTCGAGGCCCACCACGAGCCGGTCGCGGGCCTTACGATCCGCGCCGCCGTGCCGGTCGACCTGCGCGCCCCCGATGGCTCGGATCCCCCCATGGGAAATCGCTTCGGACTGGTATTCGTCGAGCTGCCGGTCGGAATCCACCATCCGCTCGAGCGGCTGTACGCGGTGCACGGCGCGATGCAGCGCCTCAAGGGGTCTCACCAGGCGCTCGCCGTGCTCGGCCTCATGTCCTTCATCGGCAACCTGCCCTCCCCGGTGGAAGAGCCGGCCACGGCGCTCTTCAGCGCCAAGGCGAGTCTCGTCGCCTCGAACGTCCCCGGTCCACGCGAGCCGCTGATGTTCAAGGGAGTCCCTGCCTCCCAGGTGCTCTTCTGGGTGCCGCAGGCGGGCAGCATCGGCATTGGCGTGAGCATGTTGAGCTATAACGGCCGCGTGCAGTTCGGCGTGATGGCCGACAAGCGACTGATCCCGAAGCCGGCCGCGCTCACCGCGCAGATGGCGTCCGAGTTCAATCGGCTCGTCTATCTCGTGCTGCTCGGCGGCGCGGCGCTCACCGACTGAGCGCAAAGCTCAACCCGGCCCGCGCTTCGCGCGCTCGATATCGAGCCGTTCCATCGCATCACCCGGGGCGAGCGCGGCCGCTTGGGCGTACAGCGCGCGCGCCTCGTCCCGGTAGCGCCGTGCATCCAGCAGCAGCAGGCCGTTGGCGCTCTCCATGAGCACGATCGGTGAGTCGGGCGCGAGCCGCGCGGCCTGCCCGAAATGCTCGAGGGCGGCATCGCGGCCGGCTCCATAAGTCAGGGCGGCAGCGAGCGCACCCAGCTTGCCGACGATCTCGGCATGGTAGAGCCCGAAGGCGAGGTGCGCCTCGGCGTGCCGGGGCTCGAGCTCGAGGGTGCGCTCGAGGTGCGAGCGCACCCGGCCCGCCAGGCCCTCGGCGAGGGCCTTGAGAATCGAGATCCGCTGGCTGTACCGGCCGAGCACCAGCGAGAGCAGGTAATGCGCGTTCGGGTAGTCGGGCAGCGCCTCGACCGCCGCCTCGGCGCGCGAAACCGCCGCTTCGAGCGTCGCCAGAGCTTCGGGTGCGCCGGCCGCGGAGTACAGCGTCGAAACCGCCGCCGCCTTGTTGGCGACCGAGGCGCCGAGCGGGCCGAGCTGCTCGCCATGCTCGATCGCGGCGCCGAATTCGCCCGCGTGAAACTCAGCCCAGGCGCCTTGCAGCCCGCGGGCGAGTTCCTCCGCTCCGGCGTACCTCTCGAGCGAGGCGGCAAACGCACGGTGCTTCCTCGCCAGGCGCCCGATCCGCGCCGCGTCGGGCCAGGGCTCGCGGTCCCCGCGATGCAGCCTCTCCCAGCGGGAACGCAGCTCGCCGGGGGCTGGCGGGGGCGCTCCGCGCCGCGGTTTTTCCCGCGATTTCTGCGGCGATTCTCTGCTCGCCTGGCGTCTCGCTCCCACTGGCGGCGCTCTCCTGTGGCAAGTACGCATTCAAACGCGGGGCTGACCCCGTATATTAAAGCAGGCGAAAGAGGAAGTAGGCATTTGTACAGTGATGAGATGAGAGAGAGGACGATATGGCAACCAAGAGGAAACTGCAGGGCAAAGGCAAAGGCGCCCGCGCCGCTGCGCCGAAAACCGCGCAGGTGCGGCTCCTGAATGCATTGAATGAGGTATGGCTTGCAGGGCTCGGTGCCGCCGTCAAGGCGCAGCGTGGAGCTCCGCAGCTCTACGAGGATCTGATCGCCGAAGGTGCGAAGGTGCACGTGGCGACGCGCGACAAGGCCGAGAAGGCGCTGCGCGGAATCCTCGGAGAGGTGCAGTCGACCGTCAACGCGCGGATCGGCGAAGTGAGCGGCAAGGCGAGCGAGGCGTTCGAGGGTCTGGAGAAGATCTTTCAGACGCGAGTGCATCGCGCATTGGCGCAGCTCGGTGTGCCAACCGCTGAAGACGTCGCTGCGCTCAGCAAGAAGGTCGATGCGCTGACCGGAAGCATCGAGAAACTCGGCCGTGTCCGCGCGCACCCGCGTGCTCCGGCACGCGCGGCGACGCCGCCGCCACAGGTCTCATAGGCCTCGATGCTGAGGATTCAGCCCGCACGCGAGCGCCGCGCGGGGAGTAAGAAGCTCGCGATTGCGCTCGCGGGGGGAGGGCCGCTCGGTGCTTTTTATGAGCTCGGCGCCCTCCACGCGCTCGCGGAGGCTATCGAAGGCAGGCAGCTCACCGAGTTCGACATATACGTCGGGGTGAGCTCCGGTTCCCTCCTGGCGGGGGGGCTTGCGAACGGCTTCGATACCACGGAAATCGGCTCGAGCTTCATCCACGACGAGGCGACAATTCCCTTTTCGCCCGACGCTCTGCTGCAGCCTGCGGTGGGCGAGTATCTGCGCCGCATGGCGAGAGTGCCGGGTTCGCTCGCCGCCCTGGCGCGGCAGTTCATGCGTGAGCCGCTCCAGGGCGGATGGCCGTCGGTGGTCGGGTCACTCTCGGGCATGGTGCCGACGGCACTGTTCGACAATCGGCCACTCGAGCGTTACCTGCACGAGATCTTCAGCTCCCCGGGCCATAGCGATGAGTTCGGCAAGCTCCGTTCGCGCCTCTACGTGGTGGCGACCAATCTCAACACCGGCGAGTCGGTCCCCTTCGGCGACGAGCGCCACTCGCATGTGCCGATCTCGCGCGCGGCGATCGCGAGCGCGGCGCTCCCCGGCCTCTACCCCGCCGTGGAGATCGACGGCGAGCATTACGTGGACGGCGCACTGATCCGTACCGTGCATGCCTCGCTCGCGCTCGAAGCAGGCGCCGACCTCCTGATCTGCGTCAACCCGCTCGTCCCTTACGACGCCTCGGGCGTCCGCGGCAAGCGGCGCAAGAATCTCGCCGACGAAAGCCTGCCCACCATCATGGGCCAGTCACTGCGCGCGCTCATCCACTCGCGCATGCACGTCGGGATGGCGAGCTACGCCGCGCGCTTTCCGCGCGCCGATGTGCTGCTGCTCGAGCCGGATCGCCACGACGAGCGGCTGTTCTTCGCCAATGTGTTCCGCTACACGGGCCGCAACCGCCTCGTGGAGCACGCCTATCAGCGCACCCGCCACGACCTGCTCTCGCAGGCCGACCGGCTGTCGCGCGCGCTCGGCCGGCACGGGCTGACGCTCAACCGGCAGCGCCTGCGCGACCGGAGGCGAACCTTCGCCACCGCGGGGCAGGAGCGCGCGGCGCGGGTGCGCCGCACGTCGCAGCGTCTCGACCAGGCGCTGCACCGCCTCGAGGCACTGCTGGCGCACGGGCGGCCCCGGGCGTAGCAGCCGCGGCATGGCGGCGCGTTTCTGGCGATTCCTGCTGGGCTGGCAGCTGCTGTATGCAGCGGTCGTCACGGCGGTGCTGGCGGCAGCGTGGTCGCTGTCGGCCATGGAGCTCGTGGCGGAGGCACTGGTGGTGATGATCTCGGCGCCCTGCCTGCTGGTGGCGGGCAGCTACCTGGCCGGACGGCTGGCAGCCCGCCGTGATGGCGGGGCTGACCGCGCGCCGCTGCGCGGGCTCACCACCGCGCTCCTGCGCGAGACGGTCGCCTTCTGCGCCGCGACCTTCGCTACGATCGCCGAGCCCTGGCGCAGGGCGCCCGGTGACGATGCGGGACCTCCGGGCACATTTCCGGTGCTGCTGATTCACGGCATCGTCTGCAATCGCGCCGTCTGGCGCCCCCTTCTCGGGCGGCTCGCGGCGCGGGGATTCGCGCCCGTGCGGGCCGTGAACCTCGAGCCCCTGTTCGCCGACATCGACTCGCACACCGCGACAGTGTTGCGGGAGCTGCGCGAGCTGCAGCGCTCGAGCGGCGGCACGCCGGTCGCGATCGTGGCGCACAGCATGGGCGGACTGGTGGCGCGCGCGGCGCTGCGCCTGTGCGGTCCGGGCCTAGTGAGCCGCATCGTGACGATCGCCTCCCCTCACCATGGAACGGCGCTCGCGCGCCTCTTGCGCTCGACCCCGGCGCGGCAGATGCGGCCCGGGTCCTCCTGGCTGCAGGCTCTGAATGCGAGCCAGGAGGGCTCCTGGCCCGTGCCGGTGACGAGCATCTACAGCCTGCACGACAATCTCGTCGCACCGCCGCGCAGCGCAGCACTCGCGGGTGCACGGCTGCACGAGCTCAGCGGGCTCGGCCATTTGAGCCTGCTGCGTGCCGACGCTTCGCTCGAGCGCACGCTGGCGGCACTGGCGGGCCCGTGAGACCCGCGGAGGCCGTGAGCGTTACTTCCAGCCCACTGCGCGAGCTGCGCCTCTGGCAGGCGGCGCGCCTCGCGTCGACCTATGGTGACTTGCTGCACGATCCGGAGTGTGTCGATGCCGTGAAGTTCTTCCTCACTGATCTCTATGGCCCGGAGGAGCACATCCGCCGCGATCAGGATCTCGCTCGTGCATGGAGCATTCTCTCGAGGACGCTGCCGCGGGCGGCGCTCGGGCTGCTCGAGCGCGCGCTGGAGCTCAAGACACTCACGATGGAGCTCGATGAGTCGATGGCGCAGCAGCTCGCAGCGAGGCCCGTGACCCAGGAATCCTACGCGGCCGCCTACCGTGCGGTCGGCCGGCCCGAGGCGCGCCGCCGCCAGATCGAGCTGGTACTCGCGATTGCCGCGGATCTCGAGCGCGTAGTGCGCCACGCCTGGGTGGGGCTCGCGCTGCGCGCCGCGCGGGTTCCGGCGCACGCCGCCGGCTTCGGCGCGCTGCAGGACTTTCTCGAGCGCGGCTTCGCCGCGTTCCGCAGGATGAGGGACGCGGGGCGCATGCTGAGCGCCATCGGCGAGCGCGAGACCCGCCTCTCCGCGGCGCTCTTCAGGGGCGACCCCGCGCCTTTCGCGGCCCAGGCTGCCGGCACCGCCCCGCCATGACTGAAGCGGCCTACGACTACATCATCATCGGAGCCGGCTCCGCCGGCTGCGTGCTCGCGAACCGCCTGTCGGCGAGCGGCACGCTGCGCGTGCTGCTGCTCGAAGCGGGTGGGCGCGACTCGAGCCCCTATATCCGGATGCCCGCCGGACTCGCGCGCCTCGTCGGCAACCCGCGCATCGACTGGCGTTACTACACCGAGCCCGAGCCCGAGCTCCTCGGACGGCGCCTGTACTGGCCGCGCGGCCGCGTGCTCGGCGGCAGCAGCTCGATCAACGCCATGTGCTATACGCGCGGGCATCCGCGCGACTACGACGAGTGGACGCAGCTCGCCGGGGATGCCTGGAGCTACGCACGGGTGCTGCCCTGGTTCCTGAGGTCGGAGGACCAGGCGCGCGGCGCGGGGCCTTACCATGGAGTGGGCGGACCGCTGTCGGTCGAGGACCTGAGGTTCCGCAATCCCCTGAGCGCGGTGTTCGTCGCGGGGGGCGTAGCCTGCGGACTCGAGCCGAACCCGGACTTCAACGGCGAGAGCCAGGCCGGCGTCGGCTTCTACCAGGTGACCCAACGCAACGGCCGCCGTTGCAGCTGTGCCCGGGCCTACCTGCACCCCGCGCTCTCGCAGCCCAACCTCGAGGTTCATACTCACTGTCTCGCGACGCGGATCCTGTTCTCCGGCACGCGCGCCTGGGGAATCGAATATCGCTGGAATGGGGCGCTGCACCGCGCACGCGCCGGGCGCGAGGTGCTGCTCGCGGCAGGGGCGGTCGCCTCGCCGCAGCTGCTCATGCTCTCAGGCGTGGGGCCGGCCGCGGCGCTGCACGACCTCGGCATCCCGGTGGTTGCCGACGCTCCCGAGGTCGGCGGCAATCTCCAGGACCATCTCGACTTCTGCACGCTCACCAAGTGCACCCGGCCGGTGACCTACGACTTCAGCGCGTGGCAGGAGGTGCTGGTCGGCCTGCGTTATCTGCTGACGCATTCCGGTCCCGGCGTGAGCAACATCGCCGAGGCGGGCGGCTTCGCCCGCTCACCGCTCGCCGCCGACGAGCGCCCGGACCTGCAGCTGCATTTCGTGCCCGCCCAACTCGATAATCACGGCCGCAACCGCTTAGCTGGCCACGGCTTCACCGTGCATGCCTGCGTGCTGCGGCCCGCGAGCCGCGGGCGCATTACGCTGCGCTCGAGCCGCCCCGACGATGCCCCGCGCATCCACGCCCGCTACCTCACCGAGGGCCGCGATCTCGAGGGACTTCTGGAAGGCATCCGCCTGTCGCGCGAGATCATTGCCTCGCAGCCGTTCGCGCCTTTTCGCGGGCCCGAGATCTTCCCGGGCGAGGGCGTGCGGACACGCTCGGAGCTCATCGAGATGGTCAGGCGCAAGGCGGAGACCATCTACCATCCGGCGGGGACCTGCCGCATGGGGCAGGATGCAGCCTCGGTGGTCGACCCGCAGCTGCGGGTGAGCGGCGTGGAGTGTCTGCGATTGAACGCCGCCTCGGTCATGCCGCGTCTGATCGGCGGGAATACTAACGCCCCGACCGTCATGATCGTCGAGCGGGCCGCCCGGGAACT
>Ga0187781_10000553_pt1 | contig 26671 bp, 23 predicted proteins | sample 0715_SJ02_MP02_2_FD_132447 | JGI IMG/M metagenome (GOLD analysis project Ga0187781, IMG submission 132447) | Tropical peat soil microbial communities from peatlands in Department of Meta, Colombia - 0715_SJ02_MP02_20_MG | ecosystem: Environmental > Terrestrial > Soil > Wetlands > Peat | place... | reverse complement strand
CGTGATCGTGCTGGTGCTGCTCTGGCTGCTCGACGTCATGTAGTCGATGCCGTAGGCCTGAGCGATGGCGATCTCGAGCGGCGTGGTGATGAAGCCCGCGACGACATCCGGATCGGCGCCGTAATAGGTGGTGGTGACCGTGACGACCGCATTTTCGGTGCGCGGATATTGCAATACCGGCAGCGCGTAGTACGCGCGCACGCCAAGTACCAGGATTAGGAGGCTGACGACGGAGGCAAGGACCGGCCGGCGAATGAAAATGTCGGTGAAGTTCATGGCGCGCGCGTTTAACGGTCGACCGGGGCCGGAGCCGCCTCGGCCGTCGGCGTCACCGAGTTGTCGATCATCACCACCGATCCATTGTGCAGCTTGATCTGCCCTGCGGTGACGATCGTGTCGCCCTCCTCGACGCCTCGCAGGATCGCGACTTGATCGCCGCGCGACGGTCCGATGGTGACGAAGGTCTGCCGGGCGACCATTTGCGGTTTGCCATTGGCATCATTGCCCTTGCTCTCGACCACATAGACCGTATCGCCGTACGGATTGTAGGTGATCGCGGTCTGCGGCAGCGTCACGTAAGTCGCCGGCGAACCGACCGCGATATCGACCGTCGCGTACATTCCCGGCAGCAGCTTGTGGTCCGGATTTTTCAGCATCGCGCGAATCTGAACGTTGCGATTGCTGATATCGACCTTCGGATTGACCGCGGAAATCTCGCCGGCAAAAGTCTGATCTTTGTAAGCGTCAACCTTCACCGCCACTTGTTGGCCCAGCCGGACCTGATCGACCGACTGCTGAGGGACGAAAAAATCGACGTAGATCGGATCGAGCGCCTGCAGCGTCACGATCGGTGTGCCGGCTCCGAGATACTGTCCAAGGTCGACGGCGCGAATGCCGAGGTGGCCGGCGAACGGAGCGCGCAAGATCTTCTTGTCGATGATAGCCTGCTGCTGTGCCACCTGCGCCTTGGCGTTCCTCAGATTGGCGGCGTCGGAATCCAACTGCGCTTGGCTGACGGCTTGCGTTTTCAAAAGCCTTTGGGCGCGATCGAGGGTGATCTCGTTCAACTCGGCCATAGCCTTCAACGATTCAAGCCGGGCAACGTCGTCGGCGGTGCGCAGCTTGAGCAACTGCGCCCCTTCCTGGACGTCGTCGCCGGAATTGAAGGAGATCGACTCGACCACGCCGGAGACTTCGAGCGACAGATCTGCGCCCCTGACCGCGCGCAGCGAGCCGATCGCCTCGATTTTCGGCTGCCATTCGCTGGTCGCCGCCGTCGCAGCGGAGATGGTCTGCGGCGGGTTGCTGAGCGCGGCAATGAATTTTTTGATCATGACCGCCTTGAACGCCTGGAATCCGAAAATGCCGCCGAACACGACGGAAACCGCCACGAGCATGATCACCATGCGTTTGATCATCTATTTCACTCCGGTAGCAGCCGTTGTAGTGTGCGCGGCATGTAAGATTTCGAGGCCGGCGACGGTGCGGGCTGGACACTGAGTCGAAATCGTTCCAACGATCGCAGCCGTGGGGTGACAAGCGGACAAGAATTGCGGGAGCCCACCGGTACACGGGAGCGAGCCATCCAAGCGGGCGGCTCCCGCCCTCTTCACCAGCGCGCCGCCCATACGATCCGCGGGAACGCGTTCACGCGAGGCGCAGGCTTCGCGCAAAAAAGCGCCCACCGTCGGCCCGCGAACACCCGGCAAATTCGGGCATTTTACTGGCCGCACGGCGGAACTCGCGCCGTTTCGCGGAGGATATGTCCCCGACGTCCGCACTTCATTACCCCTGACCAGGGAACGACATTAGTTATTTACTATCCGGTTAGTCAATAACTATACTCGCCTTGGGAGGCTGGGATGGTCCATGGCTGAAGTCATCGAACGGCGGACCGACACGCGTCGCCGGCGCAAGGCCGAGCGGCCGCATGAGATCCTCGAAGCCGCTTTCGCGGAATTCTCCCGGAACGGCTACGCCATGACCACGCTCGATCAGATCGCCGAGCGCGCCGGAGTGACCAAGGGCACGATCTACGTCTATTTCGAGAACAAGGAGCACCTGTTCATTACGATGGTGCGCGAGCTGATGAAGGTGACGCTCGACACCCTGCAGGAGATGCTCGAGCGACATCAAGGCTCCACCGCCGATCTCCTGCGCGAGCAGTTCAGCTTCATCTATCAGCACATTGTCGAGGACCGCAGGCGGCGCGAGATGGCGCGCCTTTTGATCGCCGAAGCGTCACGCTTTCCCGCGCTGACCGATCGTTATCAGGAGGAGATCCAGCGGCCTTGCATGGATCTGCTGAAAGAGACAATTCAGCGCGGGGTGGACCGCGGCGAAATCCGCCAGTCGGCGGTGACCGAGTGCCCGTTAGTGATCATAGCGCCGATCGCGCTTGTCGATACCTGGATGATGATGTTCGACGATCGTCATCCGCTCGACTTGAAGACCTATTTCGACGCTCACATCGATATGGTGCTCAACGGCTTGCTGGCCAAGTCGTCGGCGTAGGCTCAGATCTGAAATAGAATGAGATCGCTCTCGGAAACCACGCGCTCGTAGCTTTCATTTTTACTCTTGATACGATACTGCGGGCTGCCGCCATCGGCCGGACGCAGGCTGACGATCTCGTAGTGGCCCGATGCCGCCGACCGGCCCATCGACGGAATGAGATCGACGGTCTGGCCCATCTTGAACTTGTGTACCGGATCGGTCATCGCAATCTCCGTTCTCACCCCCCAGCCACGAATTGAGAGGACTTGCCGTCCTCTGCCAAACGAAGCGTCCCCAGGCGTCAATGCACGAAGCCCGCCGGGTGGCGTACTATAACTATGAAATATCACCGCCGGCGAAATTGGGGGCGCTGCGCCGGACGAGGCGCGGAACCGGCGCGCTCGTCCTTGTGACGGAAGATGAGGCGCCCTTTCTCAAGGTCGTAGGGCGAAACCTCGACGGTCACTCGATCGCCGGCGAGGGTCTTAATCCGGTTCTTTTTCATCCTTCCGGCCGTGTACGCGACAAGCTCATGACCATTGTCGAGCTGAACGCGATAGCGGGCATCGGGCAGTATCTCGAGGACGAGGCCCTCGAATTGCAGGAGTTCTTCCTTCGGCACGTTATGATCCTTCCAATTGGCCGACCCAACGCGGAGCGGTTGGAGCCGCCTCGCGCCTCGGCGGCGCACGGCGATTGAGAAAAGCCACCGATCCCAGCCCTGCAGCGTCCTCAGGCGAACGATTGCGACGCCATTTTTTGCGCGACGCCTCGCCGCGGCGCCGCCGCCGTTTGTCATTACGATCAGGTGCGGCGCGCTCGTCTCCGGTCTTCGCCGACCGCTCCTGCGCTCGTGCATGATGCGTGCCCCGGTCGCTCACCGGAATAGACATGCGAATGAGCTTCTCGATATCGCGGACGAACGCCATTTCCTCGCTATCGCACAGTGAAATCGCCACACCATCCGCGCCAGCGCGCGCCGTTCGCCCGATACGATGTACGTACGTTTCCGGCAAATTCGGCACATCGAAATTCACCACGTGACTGATGCCCTCAACGTCAATTCCGCGGGCGGCGATATCCGTGGCGACAAGCGTCTTGACGTCGCCGTTGCGGAAGGCCGCGAGCACGCGTTCGCGCTGGTTTTGCGATTTGTTGCCGTGAATTGCTTCGGCGGCGATACCGGCGCGGTTCAATCCGCGCGCGACCTTATCGGCGCCGTGTTTGGTGCGCGTGAAAATCAACGCGCGGTCGATCGCCTCGCGCTGCAACAGCTCGATGAGAACCGCGGATTTTGCAGGGCGATCCACGCGGATGATGCGCTGCTGAACGCGCTCGGCCGTCGACGCTACCGGAGCTACCGCGACCTTCACCGGCTCGCGCAACATTTGCGCGGCTAGGTCGGCAATGGCGCGCGGCATGGTGGCGGAAAACATCAAGGTCTGCCGCGCTGTCGGAAGCTTGGCGACGATTTTGCGGATATCGTGGATGAAGCCCATGTCGAGCATGCGGTCGGCCTCATCCAGCACCAGGCAGTCCACCTCGCCGAGGCGAAGCGCGTTGCTTTTGATGAGATCAAGCACCCGGCCCGGCGTGGCGACCAGGATGTCGACGCCGTTGAGGAGTGTGCGGACCTGCTTCGCCATCGAGACGCCGCCAATTGCCAACGCCGAGCTGATGCGAAGGTAACGGCCATATGTGCGGACGTTGTCGAGGATTTGACCGGAGAGTTCGCGTGTCGGGCTGAGAACCAGAACCCGGCAGCTCTTGCGTGTCGCCGGCCGCGGATCGGCCGCAAGGCGGTGCAAGATCGGCAGTGCGAATGCCGCCGTCTTGCCGGTACCGGTCTGCGCGATGCCGATCATATCGCGGCCCGACATGGCCGTCGGTATCGTCTGCGCCTGGATCGGCGTCGGAGTCCGGTATCTTTCCTCCGCAAGTGCGCGCAAAATAGAGTCGTTGAGTTTGAAGTCCGTGAATGAGTTGTCGAGTTCTAAGTCTGTGTGAGTGGTCAAGAGACAGCTTTCTATTGTGTAAGATGCAAAACCCGCCGATGCGCGAGGCACGCCGGCCGGCTTGCGGGTGAGGAACGACACCCCGCGCGACTTGGGCTGTCAGTAAACAAAAAATAAAGCGAGCGAGAATCCGTTTGAAGCCAAAAGCCGTCGACGGGGGTCCGTACACGCGGCTCGCCGCTGGCCTAATCAGGCCGCGCTCGCTCAATAGGCCATTGATGTGTTCGTTTCAAGGCGCATCGCAAGGGCAACGACCAGCGCAGGCCCCGGCCGATTCCGATCCCGATCGCATGGTTACCGTTTCTTCGCGCCCTTGCCTTTGGTGGCAACAGCCGGAACTTCGCGGTCCTTGTCTGCTTCCTCCTTCGCCAGCCGAAGCGCCCGCAACCGTTCGGTCCGTTCGCGAACCATACGGGCGTTGGCGAGATATTCCATCATGGCGAGAGCACCGTCCTTGGCGCGCTCTTCCTTTTTGAAACTTGCCTCAGCGCGCGCCCGCGCTGCGGTCGAACGCGCTTCGCTGGTTTTAATGACCAATGTCCTCTCCTTTCGATCAGCGCTCAAAACGGCGCAATGGCGCCTTTCTGAAAATGAAATTTCGCGCTCCAAAAGCGTAATCGTTTCAGAGCGAAACGATTGGCGCCTTGACGTTTAGGTGGAGCAATCCTTTCGGAAAAACCGCGTGTCCCCGGGATCGAATCCAGGGCAGGCTTTTCCGGCCATGCTCCAGCCGAGCTAACGAACGTTATATGGGGATTGGAGTCAGGAAATGTAAGATGCCAAAAATCCAGGCCGGTGCAGGCCCGCGGCCGGCTATTCAGCGCTATCGCGTGAATTTTTTGTATTTGATTCGCTGCGGAATAACGGTCTCTATGCCGAGTCGCCGCATCTTGTCTTTCTCGTAGTCTTGGAAATTGCCTTCAAACCACTCGACGTGGCTCTCGCCCTCGAAGGCGAGGATGTGGGTGGCGATGCGATCGAGAAACCAGCGGTCGTGGCTGATGATCACGGCGCAGCCGGCGAAATCCTCAAGCGCTTCTTCCAGCGCGCGCAGCGTATCGACGTCGAGATCGTTGGTCGGCTCGTCGAGCAGCAGCACATTGGCGCCGGATTTGAGCATCTTGGCGAGGTGCACGCGGTTGCGCTCGCCGCCGGACAGCTGTCCGACTTTTTTCTGCTGATCGGCGCCCTTGAAATTGAACGCAGAGCAATAGGCGCGCGAATTGACCTCGCGCTTGCCGAGCTGCAACTGATCAAGCCCGCCGGAAATCTCCTCCCACACGGTCTTCTTGCCATCGAGCGTATCGCGCGACTGATCGACGTAGCCAAGCTGCACCGACTCGCCGACCCGGATCGTGCCGCCGTCGGGCTTGTCCTGCGCCGTGATCATACGGAACAGCGTCGTTTTGCCGGCGCCGTTTGGACCGATCACGCCGACGATGCCGCCGGGCGGCAATTTGAACGTGAGATCATCGATCAAAAGATTGTTGCCGAAGCCCTTTGCCAAATGCTCGAAGTCGATGACGTTCTGGCCGAGCCGCTCGGCGACTGGAATGACGATCTGCGCCGTTTGTGTCTGCTTCTCGCCGGCTATCTTGAGCAATTCCTCGTAGCGCTCGTAACGCGCCTTGGATTTGGCCTGCCGGGCGCGCGGCGAAGCGGCGATCCATTCCTGCTCGCGCGCGAGCGTGCGCTGGCGCGATTCCTCTTCGCGGCCTTCCTGCTGCAAACGCTTCTGCTTCTGCACAAGCCAGGACGAGTAGTTGCCTTCATAGGGAATGCCGCGGCCGCGATCGAGCTCGAGAATCCAGCCGGTGACGTTGTCGAGAAAATAGCGGTCGTGGGTAACGATGAGGATAGCGCCCGGATAGTTGCGCAAATGGCCTTCGAGCCACATCACCGACTCAGCATCGAGATGGTTGGTCGGCTCGTCGAGTAGCAGAAGATCCGGCTGCTCCAACAGGAGCCTGCAAAGCGCCACGCGACGCCTCTCGCCGCCTGACAGCTTCGTCACGTCGGCGTCGTCGGGTGGACAACGCAGCGCATCCATCGCCTGATCGACCTTGGAGTCGAGGTCCCACAGCCCCCTGGACTCGATCTCATCCTGGAGCTTGGTCATTTCATCGGCGGTTTCATCGGAATAGTTCAGCGCCAATTCGTTGTAACGCTCGAGGATCGCCTTCTGCGGCGCCACCCCCTCCATGACGTTCTCGCGCACCGACTTTTTCTGATCGAGCTGCGGCTCCTGCGGCAGGTAGCCCACGCGCGCGCCCTCGGCGGCCCAGGCCTCGCCGGAATATTCGTCGTCGAGCCCGGCCATGATGCGCAGAAGCGTCGACTTGCCGGCGCCGTTGACGCCTAGCACGCCGATCTTGGCGTCCGGATAGAACGACAAATGGACATTATCCAAGACCTTGCGGTTGCCCGGATAGGTCTTCGACAGTCCTTGCATATGGTAGATAAATTGGCGGGCCATTCGTGGTCCGGGCGCAACCGCCCTGCCTTCATCCGTTGGGCGCACTGCGCCGATGTCAGGAATTTGCCGCTGATGTAGCGAGCGGTTAGGTAAAGACAAGGCGCCGCAAGGTCAATCCGATGCTCCCGGACCCCGATTTTGTTCCGTTCCGGCCGCCGCCGCGGCCGCTCGGCCTCCGCGGGCTGCCGACCCTTTGGCGCAATTATATCGAGACCATTCCGCAGCCGGCCTATGAGCAGGGCATCACGCGCGTGCGCTCGCGCTATTCCGACGTTCTGTTGGTCTGCGAACCCGAAGTGATCGGCGAAATCCTGGTCGAAAAGGCCGACGCTTTCGGCCGCGACCCGGCCACCCGCCGCTCTTTCAAGCCGGTGGTGGGGGAAAATTCGATTTTCGTCGCAGAAGGCTCCGAATGGCGGTGGCAGCGGCGGGCCGCGGCACCGATCTTCCGACAAGAGACGATTTTGTCGTTCGTACCGGTCTTCGCCGCCATGGCGGAGCGGCAGGTCGAGCGATGGAAAGCGGCCCCGACCGATCATCCGGTCGATGCGGCTGCCGCCATGACCCGCACTACCTTCGATATCATCGTCGAATCGATGCTCGGCGGCTCCGCGAGCCTCGATGCGGGACGCTATAGCCGCGCACTCACCGAGAATTTCGAGACCATTCCCTGGCATCTCATCTACACGATGTTCGCCGTGCCGGAATGGATGCCGTTTCCGAACCGACGCAACGCCATGCGCTCGCGCGATTTCCTGCACCGGGACATGGGCCGCTTGATCGAAGCGCGGCGAGCCAAATCCTCGGCGCAGCCCGATCTTCTCGATCAGCTGCTGGCCGCGCGCGATCCGGAAACCGGCCGCGGCATGACCGTCGCCGAGGTGGTGAATAATCTTCTCACCTTCATCGCAGCCGGCCACGAAACGACGGCAGTCGCGCTCACTTGGACCCTTTGGCTGCTCGCCAAGGATCAGGCGACCCAACAGCGCGCCTATGATGAAGTGACGGACGTCGTCGGCACTGGTCCCGTCGGGGCCGCCCATATCGACCGGCTGGTCTTTTGCCGCCAAGTCATTTTCGAAGCGATGCGCCTCTACCCGGCGGCGCCCGGCATCGGGCGCCTGCCGAATGCGCCGATGACGCTCGGCGGCGCGCAGATCAGCGCCCGGACCCGTATCCACATTCCCATATTCGCGCTGCACCGGAACACGCGCTTGTGGGAAAATCCAAACGCTTTCGACCCGGACCGTTTCGCGGCTGATAAAGTAAAGGCGCGCTCGCGCTACGCTTTCTTGCCGTTCGGGGGCGGTCCGAGGGTCTGTATCGGCGCAAGTTTCGCGACCATCGAGGCGGCGGTGATTTTGGCAGTACTCGTTCGCGCCTTTCGCTTCCTGCCGGTTGCCGGGCACAAACCCAAGCCGGTGGCGCGGGTGACACTACGGCCGGCCGGCGGCATGCCGTTATTGGTCGCCGCGCGGGCGAAACCCGCCGCTCGCAAACCGCGCCTTCTCCGAAACCCGTAAGGCTTCGTAAAGCCTGATCGCAACCGCCCACGACAACGGTCGTTTATCCGACCATTCGCACCAATTTTTAATGATTTTTCGCCGAAAATTCAGGCGGACCGGTCTTTGAACCCGGCCCTTCGTTCGCACGACCAATAAGCGGCGACGGCGGCAAACAGCCCAAACGGCGCCCTCGAACGCGAAGGGAGCGTATCATGTTGCAGAATTTCACGACCGCAGTTCGTGATTTGCAGCGCACGTTCAGTGATGCGTTCAATCCTTATCGGCCCGAACTTCATTATATGCGCGGACCGGGACCCGCCTGCCGCGCCAAAACGGCTCGCAAACCGCCCTCCGGCAAGGCCGCGAGCATCGAGATTAATTCAGCCTATCGCAAGCTCGCCGAGGGTCGCGCTTAGAGACTGACCGCACACGCCGTTTCGGCTCGCCGCCAACCAAGTGCGCCCACAATCACCGCCCGGCACCGTAATCCATCCGAACCGTATTTATCCTTTTCGGTCTCCCCGCTTCTGCGCCTATCATGGAGGTTGATCGTTGGGGCGCCCCACACCGTGAGTCATCGATGCCGCATCGTTGCGCAGTTCTTGACGATTACCAGAATGTCGCGCTCTCAATGGCCGATTGGTCGAAAGTGACCGGCGACATCAACATTAAAGTCTTCAACAAGCATCTTGGTTCGGCCGGCGATGTCGTCGCAGCCTTGCAGGGCTTCGAAATCGTTTGCGCCATGCGCGAGCGAACCGCGTTCCCGCGCACCGTGATCGAGCAGTTGCCGAACCTGAAACTTCTGATCACGACCGGCATGCGCAATGCTTCGATCGATCTCGAAGCGGCAAACGCGCATGGCGTGACCGTCTGCGGAACGCCGGCCTTCGGCAGCGGGACGGCCGCAATCGCGACCGGCCTGATGCTCGATCTCGCCCGCCGCATCAGCTACGAGAACGCCCGCCTCAAGGTCGGCGCGCCGTGGCAGACCACGGTCGGCCTCGACCTTGAAGGCCTGACGCTCGCCTTGCTCGGTCTCGGTAAACTCGGCACTCGCATGGCTGAGATCGGCCGCGCCTTCGCAATGAACATTATCGCCTGGAGCCAAAACCTCACGGCGGAGAGGTGCAAGGGAGCAGGCGTCGAGCTTGTCAGCCGCGACGATCTCTTTCGTCGGGCCGATTTCCTTTCCATCCATCTACAATTGTCGGAGCGCACGCGTGGGCTGATCGGCGCAAACGAATTCGCGCTGATGAAACCGACCGCGTTTCTGGTCAACACGTCGCGAGGTCCGGTTGTCGAAGAGGCAGCATTGCTTAGAGCCTTGCGCGAGAAGCGGATCGCTGGCGCCGGGCTCGACGTATTCGATACAGAGCCGCTGCCGCTCGACCACCCTTTTCGCAGCCTCGATAACGTCGTCCTGACACCGCATCTCGGCTATGTCACCGAGCAAAATTACCGGGCATTCTTCGCCGGGACCGTTGACGACATTCGCGCCTTTCTCGACGGCAAACCCGTGCGAGTGCTCACTTAGCGTTTGGTTGGTTATCCCTTCCGACGGGGGGAGCAACCTCCGCTAATGGATCGGGGGCGTACGGCACGCGGCAAACCGTCGTCGGTCCCCGATCTTGATCAGAACCGGCATCATTCTGTTCCAATTGCCTTCTTGCGCCTTCGCACTTGGTCGCGGAACCGTTGTGCACGAATCGTTCTTGCAAATTTGGCGACGCCACGATGTGATTGAGATGACACTACAAGCGCCGCGGTGTGAACAACACAAGTACGCTTCCGCAGGTTCGTCCGGCGCCGAATGTCATCGGAACGTCATGCATGAATCGTAGAATCATCAAGGCGTTGGGTTAGTTTGTGCCCGGGATTGCAGCGTAGCTCAAGCGGTGCGCGCCCCGATCGAGTAACCAACGCCTGCGGAAATAACATGAACGTCTCCGAGCACACCGCCCGCGTTTTCGACACCGACCTCATCAAGCTTACTCAGTTGGTCGCGCAGATGGGCGGCCTCGCTCAGAAGCAGGTTACCGACTCCATCGATGCCTTGACGCGGCGCGACGTCGGGCTCGCGCGGCAGGTCATCGCCGCCGACGCGAGCGTCGATGCGCTGCAGCGGCAGATCGAAGAAAAGGCGATCGCAACAATTGCGTTGAGGCAACCGATGGCGATCGACCTGCGCGCGCTGGTGGCGATGCTGCGAATCGCCAACGACCTCGAACGGGTCGGCGATCTGGCGAAGAATATCGGCAAGCGCGTGCTCGCCGTTTCCGGCGACAACTCCCAGCGCACGCTCATGCGCGGCCTCAAGCACATGGCGGCACTGGTCGTGGCGCAGCTCGCCGCGGTGCTCGATGCTTTTGTCGATCGTAATCCCGGCAAAGCGCTGCGGGTGTGGAGGGCCGACAAGGAAGTCGATGCGCTCTACGTCTCGCTGTTCCGCGAGCTATTGACTTATTCGATGGAAGACCCGGGAACGATCTCGATGTGCATCCATCATCTGTTCTGCGCCAAGAACATCGAGCGCATGGGTGACCACGCCACCAATATCGCCGAAGCGGTGCATTATATGGTCGAGGGCCAAGCGATCGCCGGCGAACGCCCCAAGGGCGACGTGTCGAGCTATGTGGGCGATGCGCTGGAATTTGCCGGCAAGGTGCCGGCCTGAGCTGTCGCCAAGCTCCCTCATCAGCGCGAATGTCCGCAAAGATTTCCCGCCGCCGCTGGTGAGACGGCGGCGCCCGTGCTTGCGGCCGTTGCTTGCGAACGGCCGCAAGACGGGAACTCGCCAGAGCGTGAAAGGTTGTTCTGGGGTCTGTACGGCAAATCCGAGGGACATAATGACCCCCAAGACTCGCGAAGAAGAACGACCGACTGAGGACGATTTGGCCCGCGAAAAGCTCGGCCCCCGCGGCGTTCCGGGCCAGCCCGACGCTGCGAAAATGACGCCGCAGCAGGAGAAAAACATCCCCGAAGTCGGTGATTTCGACGGCCACACCGCGTAGGCGGGCCGCAGCGAAACGTCCTCTCTGCGCCCGCTTGCTTCAGCTTTCATTCAATGCGAGAGCATCCAGGGGCGGCGTGTGGGGAAGCCCTTGACCTCCCTGCCCTTTGCCCCGCGGTGCCGTTTCGCCGTTGGGCGAAGCGGCTTTGATGAGCAACAACTGCAGCCGGCACCATGGGCCCGCGAACCGGACAGCGTCCGCGGCGCTGAAGCGCTTCGCTCATTGGCCGCGTGCGCCAATCGCCGCTCTTGCGACATCGCCGCCAGGTAGGGCGCGGTCAAGTACGCTCGCGGCGCATCCTTCCCGCATTGCGGACATTCATGCGAACGATCCGCCTCGGCCATCGGCAGCATGTCAGTGAAGGCTCCGCATCGCTCACAGAGATAATCGTAAACGGGCATGACCTCCTCGCTGGATGTTATCGGAGGCAACAGCGAGCGGTCAGGAGGTTTCCGCCGCCCGCTGGCGCCATCAATGCATTTTTGTTTCAGGCGACATCATTTGTCGGGCGACATCGGAATATCGATGCCGCCTTTGATATGCTTTGTCGGCCCTTCCGAACCGGGCATTACGTCAAATGCAAATATGTCGGTCGGCAGCCACAGCGTGGCGCAAGCATTGGGGATATCGACCACGCCGGAGATGTGGCCTTGCACCGGCGCCGTTCCCAGAATGGCGTAGGCCTGGGCGCGCGAATAGCCGAACTTGGTCAGGTATTCGATGGCGTTCAGACACGCTTGCCGATAGGCGATGTGAACGTCGAGATAGTGCTGCGTGCCCGCCTCGTCCACCGAGATGCCCTCGAAGATCAGGTAATCGTTGTAGTTCGGCACGATTGGCGACGGCTTGAAGATCGGATTCTTGATCCCGTATTTGGCCATGCCTCCCTTGATCAGATCGACTTTCAGATGCAGCCAGCCGGCCATTTCGATGGCGCCGCAGAAGGTGATTTCGCCGTCGCCCTGGCTGAAATGCAGGTCGCCCATCGAAAGGCCACCGCCCTTCACATAGACTGGGAAATAGACCTTCGAGCCGCGCGATAGATCCTTGATATCGCAATTGCCGCCGTGTTCGCGCGGCGGCACCGTGCGGGCGCCTTCGGCGGCGATCTTGTTTTTCACGTCTCCTTTGGCGGTGCCGCAATGAGCCGTCGCCGGAAATGGCGGATTGGCCAGCGGCGGCACGCGTGTTGGATTGGTGGCGATGAGCGCCGCTTCGCGCGCATTCCACGCTTCGAGCATCTTCTGGTCCGGCAGGCAGCCGATGAGCCCGGGATGCACCAGCCCGGCGAAGCTGACGCCCGGGACGTGGCGGGAATGCGTGTAAAGTCCCGAAATGTCCCAAATCGATTTCTGCGCCAGCGGGAAGTGGTCGGTCAGGAAGCCGCCGCCGTTTTTCTTGGAAAAGAAGCCGTTGAAGCCCCAGGGGCTCTCCGGAAGGATGCCGATGTCGAGAATGTCGACGACCAGGAGGTCGCCGGGCTCGGCGCCGTGGACGCCGATCGGTCCGGAGAGGAAATGCACGATGCTCAGGTCGATATCGCGGACGTCGTCGGCGGATTCGTTGTTCTTGATGAAGCCTCCGGTCCAGTCGTAGGTTTCCATCACGAAGTCTTCGCCCGGCTTCACCCACTCGATGATCGGAATGTCGGGATGCCAGCGATTGTGGATCAGTTCGTTCTTGTAGGGCGACTCCTTGAGGTCAATCTTCACGATCGTCTTGGGCATGTCAGTTCCTCCAGCACAACGTGGTGTACTTCAAGCCAAAATTCAGCCATGCAAGGTTCACACCGCGAGGAAGCGGGCGATCGCCGCCTCGTCCACTTGGTCGCGGGTGTCGGTGTGCACAATGCGTCCGCCTTCCATGACCAAGATGCGGTCGGCGACATCGAGCACGAAACTCAGAACCTGCTCGCAGACCACGATGCAAATGTTTCTGATGCTTCGGATTTCCCGCAGCAGCCGCGCCAGGTCCTTGATGATCGACGGCTGGATGCCTTCGGTCGGTTCGTCCAGCAGCAGAACTTTCGGATCGCTCGCCAGCGCGCGTGCGATCGCCAATTGCTGCTGCTGACCGCCGGACAGATTGCCGCCGCGACGGCCGGCGAATTCGGCGAGTATCGGAAACAAGTCGAAGATCTGCTGCGGGACCTGGCTCTTGCCGGTGACCACGAGCCCAGTTTCGATATTTTCCCGGACCGTCATGGTGCCGAAGATCTGCCGGCCCTGCGGCACATAAGCGAGCCCGCGCGCGACCCGCTGGTAACTCGGCAGCCCGGCGACGTCGGCGCCGTCAACGACGATCTTGCCGGAACGCGCCGGCATGACGCCGATGAGCGATTTCATTAGCGTGGACTTTCCCATGCCGTTGCGCCCCACCAGCGCGACGATCTCGCCGGCGCTCGCCGACAGGTCGATGGCGTGCAAAACTTCGCTCTGCCCATAGGCCGCAGAAAGGTTGTGAACTTCGAACATCGCGCCGTCCTCAGTGCCCAAGATCAGTGTCCAAGATAAACTTCCTTGACCTTCGGATTGTTCTGCACCGATTGCATGTCACCCTCGGCCAGCACCTTGCCCTGATGCATGACCGTCACGCGATGAGCGATGCTCTCGACGAATTTCATGTCGTGTTCGATGACGATGACGGAGCGATTCTTGATGATTTCCTTGAGCAGTTGCGCGGTTCTGGCGCGCTCAGAGATGCTCATGCCGGCCACCGGTTCGTCGAGCATGAGGAGCTCGGGGTCCTGGATCAGCAGCATGCCGATCTCCAGCCACTGCTTCTGGCCGTGGCTGAGCGTCTCGGCGGAGCGTTCGAGCTGCTCCTCCAGAAAGATCATCGCCGCAATTTCGCGCACCCGCGCGACCACTTCCGGCGTGCGCTTCCAGAACAGCGCGCCGGCAACGTCGCGGCCGCGCGGCACTGACAGTTCGAGATTTTCGAACACGGTGAGGTCTTCGTAGATCGTCGGCGTCTGAAACTTGCGGCCGATGCCGCGGCGAACGATCTCCTGCTCCTTGCAGCCGGTGATTTCCTGATCCTTGAACTTGATCGAACCGCCGGACACCCTGGTGCGGCCGCAGATCAGGTCGAGCACGGTGGTCTTGCCGGCGCCGTTCGGTCCTATAATGACGCGCAGCTCGCCGTAGTCGACATAGAGATTGAGGTCGTTGACCGCCTTGAAGCCGTCGAACGATACGGTGACGGACTCGAGCGCGAGCAGAAAATCGGTGCTGGACGACATCGTGGGAGCGCTCCTCTATTCGGCCGGCGCCGGCCGCGCGGCCGGTTCGCCGTGCCCGGAGCCCTTCCAGAAGTTAAGTTTCGGAATGATCTGGTCGGTCACCACGCCTGCAATCCCGCGCGGGAAAGCGACGACGACGGCGATGAACAAACCGCCCATCGCGAACAGCCACAGTTCGGGAAACGCCTCGGAGAACAGCGTTTTCGCCCAGTTCACCAAAAGGGTGCCCGCAACCGCGCCGACGATCGACTGGCGGCCGCCGACGGCGCAGAAGATGACCATCTCGATCGACGGCACGATGCCGACGAAGGACGGCGACATGAAACCGACCTGCAAGGTGAACATCGCGCCGCCGATGGCCGCCATCGCCGACGCCAGGCAGAAGATGAAGATCTTGTAGTTGGCGACGTCGTAACCGGAAAAGCGAACACGATCTTCCTTGTCGCGCACGGCGACCAGGATGCGGCCGAGCTTGCTCGCCAGCACGAAGCGCGCAACGAACATCGTTCCCAGCAGCAACGCGCAGCAGACAAAGTAGAGAATGTACTTTGCGCCGTCGGTACGGATGTCCCAACCGAGCAGCGTGCGCAGATCGGTGATGCCATTGATGCCGCCGGTGTAGCCTTGCTGGCCGACGATGAGGATAGTCATCACCGCCGCCAGCGCCTGGGTGATGATCGCGAAATAGACGCCGCCGACCCGGCGCTTGAACAGTGCGGCGCCGAGAATGAAAGCGACAATCGTCGGCACGGCGATGACGGCGACAAGCGCGAACGGGAGCCACTTGAACGGCACCCAGAAGAACGGCAGCGCGGTGAGCTGATTCCAATCCATGAAATCGGGAATGCCGGGCGTCGATTGGATCTTGGTATTGGCGACGCTCGACGCTTCAAGCTTGAGAAACGCAGCCATGCAATAGCCGCCGAGCCCGAAGAACAGCCCCTGGCCCAGGCTTAGAATTCCCGTGTGCCCCCAGCACAGCACCAGGCCGATCGCGACAAAGGCATAGGTCAGATATTTGCCGAACAGATTCAGTCTGAAGATATCGAGCGCCAGCGGCAGGATCACAACAATGACAACGGCGACAAGGGCGAAGCCGATCAGTTCGAGGCGCCGGGAGTCGATGCGGACGGTGGTCATCAGGCGCTACCTTCTCACCTTGAGGACGAACAGTCCTTGCGGGCGCAGCATCAGGATGCCGATGACGATCAGGAGCGTGAGCACCTTCGCCATCGATCCGGTGAGGAAAAACTCGAGCGTGGACTGCGATTGCGAAATGGTCAGCGCCGAAGCAATGGTGCCAAGCAGGCTTTGCGCGCCGCCGAACACCACGACCAGAAATGTATCGACGATATAGAGCTGGCCGGCGGTCGGTCCGGTCGAACCGATCATGGTGAAGGCGCTGCCGGCGATGCCGGCGATGCCGCATCCGAGCCCGAAGGTGAAACGGTCGATTCGCCTGGTATCGATGCCGACCGCGCCAGCCATGGTTCGGTTGGCGACAACGCTGCGCACCTGCAATCCCCAGCGCGAGCGGAACAGCAGCACCGCCACGGCGGCGGTGATCAGGAGCGTCAGGCCCATGACGAACAGGCCGTTGATCTGCACCTCGATGGTATCGGTGACGTGCAGCGATCCCATCATCCATTGCGGCAGCTCGACGCCGACCTCGCGCGCGCCAAAGACCGAGCGGAACGTCTGCTGCATGATCAGGCTCAAGCCCCAGGTCGCGAGCAAGGTGTCGAGCGGGCGGGCATAAAGGCGTTGGATCAACGCCCACTCGACGAAGAGCCCGGCGGCGCCGGAAACCAGGAACGCAACGATCATCGCCACGAAGAAGTATCCGCCGTAGAGCCCCGGCAGATAGCTCGCGAACAGGTGCGAGCAAAAATAGGTCATGTAGGCGCCGAGGATCATGAATTCGCCGTGCGCCATGTTGATGACGCCCATCTGGCCGAAGATGATCGCCAGGCCTAAAGCCATGAGCAGATAAACCGAGAACAGGATCAGGCCCGCGAAGCCCTGCATCACCAGGATCGAGCCGAGATCACCGAGCGAATAGCCGAACATCGCGTTGCCCTGCGGCCAGTTTGGATAGAGGCAAATTCACCGAGGAAAAGTGCCTCCGCGCGAGGGGGAGCGCGGAGGCGGTTGCACGGCCTACTGGTATCCCTTCGGGAAGGGATCGGGCTCCATCAGCTCGGTGGTTTCGTAGATCACGTCATATTGGCCGTCGTCGCGCGCGCGGCCAACCCGCGTTTTGCTCCACAAATGATGGTTTTCGTGGATGCGGACGTACCCTTCGGGCGCTCCCTTGAATTCCACGCCGGGTGAGGCGGCCGCGACCTTGTCGACGTCGAAGCTACCGGCCTTTTCGACCGTGAGCTTCCACAGCCACGGTCCGAGATAGGCGGCCTGCGTCACGTCGCCGATCACGGTCTTGTCGCCCCACATCTTCTTGAAGGCCGGAACGAAGGCCTTGTTGTTGGGATTGTCCAGCGACTGGAAGTATTTCATACAGGCATAGGCGCCGACGATATTCTCGCCGCCGATGCCGAGGATTTCGTCCTCGGTGACCGAAATCGTCATCAGCGTCTGTTTGGTGAGGTCGATGCCGGCCGCCTTCAGCTGCTTGTAGAACGCGACATTCGAGCCGCCGACGATGATCGCGTAGATCACATCCGGCTTCACGAGTTTCATCTTGTTGATGACAGAGTTGAACTGCGTGCTGCCGAGCGGGAAATACTCCTCGCCGGCGACCTTGAGTTTGAGGACGTTCTCGATGTGCTTGCGCGCGATCTTGTTGGAGGTGCGCGGCCAGATGTAGTCGGAGCCAAGCAGGTAGAACGTCTTGGCGCCCTTCTCCTTCGTCACCCAGTTCAGGCCGGCGAGAATCTGCTGGGTCGCTTCCTGGCCGGTATAGATGACGTTCTTCGACTGCTCGAGACCTTCGTAGAAGGTCGGATAGTAAAGCATGCCGTTGTACTGCTCGAACACCGGCAGCACCGCCTTGCGGGAGGCGGACGTCCAGCATCCCATCACCGATGCGCATTTGTCTTGCACGAGAAGCTTCTTCGCCTTCTCGGCGAAGGTCGGCCAATCGCTGGCACCGTCTTCCTGAATGAACTTGATCTTGCGGCCGAGCACGCCGCCCTGGGCGTTGATCTGCTCGATGGCGAGCTTCTCGGCTTCCACTGATCCGGTCTCGCTGATCGCCATCGTGCCTGTCACCGAATGCAGGATGCCAACCGTCACTTCGGTGTCGGTGACTGCCAGTCCGGTCGTGTTCACCTGCGCGGTCGGCGGCACCTCCGCGCGCGCCAAGTGCGGCACCATCGACGATGCCGACAGGGCCGCCGCCCCCATGAGCAGCCCACGGCGCGTGGGCGTAAGAAGATTTCCAGTGACTTTTTCCGAAGACATGCGACGCCTCGATTCAGCAGCGGTTGACAGCCATCGGGGCGAGCGAACCCCGCTCCCTGAATCGAGATTGCGTCGGAATATTGCAGTGCAGCATACGTCGATTGACGTATATGCCTACGTCGAATGCCGTACCATACTGCGGAATATCAGTGGGGAAACCGCCGATGCGTTCGAAAGTGAACGTTGCCTCAAATTTATTCTTTTGCACCGCACACTGTATAGTTTTTGCGCAAAGACGCGGCCGTGGCTCGGCTATTGCATAGCCCGAAGCGAGCCCAAACGAGGCAACGTCTTAGGGAAGGACAAGGCAACAAGGAGAGCGCGGATCGTCAGAGCATGAATTTGGGGTGGTGCAGTTCATGACAGCGCAACAACGCATCGTTCGCGTTCGGCGCAGTTACAATCAGTGGGTCGCGAACCAGACGCTGGAAGATTACGCGCTTCGCTTCACCGCCAAGACCGCGCGCCGCTGGTCGAGCCTGCGCGTCGCCAATACGGCAATCGGCGCCGTTTCATTCCTGGCGCTGGAAGCCATCGGCGGCTCGATCACGGTCAATTACGGCTTCGCCAACGGCACCGCCGCCATCGTCGTCGTCGGCATTCTCATTCTGCTGAGCAGTTTGCCGATCGCCTATTACGCGTCGACCTATGGCGTGGACATCGATCTGCTCACGCGTGGCGCCGGGTTCGGCTATCTCGGGTCGACCATCACCTCTCTGATCTATGCCTCGTTCACCTTTCTCTTCTTTGCCATCGAAGCGGCGATCATGTCGCTTGCCTTCGAGATGTGTCTGGGCATTCCGCTTTTCATAGGCTACGTGCTGAGCTCATTGATCGTGATTCCGCTGGTGACGCACGGCATCACCTTCATCAGCCGTTTTCAGTTCTGGACGCAGCCGGTCTGGATCGGACTGCATCTTCTTCCCTTCGTCTATATCGCGGCCGCCGACAGCGCCTCGTTCGAGCGCTGGACCAAATTCACCGGAGTCGCCGGCGCCAGCGGCCGCTCGTTTGATCTTGTCCTGTTCGGAACCGCCGCCACCGTCGTCTTCTCGCTGATCGCCCAAATCGGCGAGCAGGTCGACTTCCTTCGATTTTTGCCGCCGCGCGGCACGCCCGGCAAGCGCGCCTGGTGGGCTGCCTATCTTGCCGCCGGGCCCGGCTGGATCATTCCCGGAATGCTGAAGCTTCTCGCCGGGTCGTTTCTGGCCTTCCTCGCGGTCGAGCACTTCGTGCCGCTGCCGAAAGCGGTCGAGCCGACGCGGATGTATCTCGTCGCCTTCGGCTATGTGTTCTCTTCGCCGCAGATGGCGCTCGCTTTCACCGGCGCGTTTGTCGTCATCTCCCAGCTCAAGATCAACGTAACCAACGCCTATGCCGGCTCCATCGCCTGGTCGAACTTCTTTTCGCGCCTGACGCACAGCCATCCCGGCCGCGTCGTGTGGCTGGTGTTCAACGTGACCATCGCGCTCATGCTGATGGAGCTCGGCATTTTCAAGATGCTCGAGCACGCGCTTGGGCTTTATTCCATCGTGGCAGTGTCGTGGGTGAGCGCGCTCGTCGCCGATCTCGTGATCAACAAGCCGCTGGGGCTCAGTCCCGCAGGGATCGAGTTCAAGCGCGCCCATCTTTATGACATCAATCCGGTCGGCGTCGGCGCCATGTTCGCCGCGACCGTCGTCGGCATTGCAGCTTTCTGCGGCCTGTTGGGCTCGACGCTGCAGTCGCTTTCGTCGTTCCTTGCACTTGGCATCGCCTTCGTGATGGCTCCGCTCATCGCCTGGGCGACACAAGGCCGCTTCTATATCGCCCGCTCGCCGCGGCAGAACTGGAACGGCCAGGAGGTGATCGGCTGCTCCATCTGCGAGCACCATTTCGAGGCCGAGGACATGGCGCACTGTCCGGCCTATTCGGGGGCGATCTGCTCGTTGTGCTGCTCTCTGGAAACGCGCTGCCGCGACTGCTGCAAGCCGCAGGCCCGCGTCTCGAACCAGCTTCTGGCCTGGTTCGGCGAGGCGCTGCCGGAGCGCGTCGTCACCCTCCTGAACACCCATGTCGGCCGTTATCTCGGCGTGCTGTCGCTGTTCGTCGGCGTGATCGGGGCGGTTCTCTCGCTCGTCTATTTCCTGATTTCGCTCGACATGGAAGGGCCGCGCGAAGTCCTGACGTCGGCGCTGTGGACGGTATTCTTCATTCTCATCATCATCGCCGGCGTCGCCGCCTGGCTCTTCGTCCTCGCGCAGGAAAGCCGGCGCGTGGCGGAAGAGGAGACGCGGCGGCAGACCGATCTGTTGATGAACGAGATCGAGGCGCACAAGCGCACCGACGCCAAGCTGCAGAAAGCCAAGGAAGCCGCCGAAGCAGCGAGCACGGCAAAGAGCCGCCACGTCGTCGGCCTAAGCCACGAACTGCGCACCCCGCTCAACGCCATTCTTGGCTATGCCCAACTCCTTGAGCGCGATCCCGCCATCCCGCAGCCGCGGATCAACGCTATCCGGGTCGTGCGGCGCAGCGCCGAGCATTTGTCCGGACTTATCGACGGGCTCCTCGACATCTCGAAGATCGAGGCGGGGCGGTTTCATTTAACCCGCAACGAAATACAATTGAGCGACTTTCTCGACGAAATCGTCGCCATGTTCCGCTTGCAGGCGACCGCCAAGGGTATCGAATTTCGCCATGTCCGCAGCGGCCGACTGCCGGTCGTGATCCAGACCGACGAAAACCGGCTACGGCAGATCCTGATCAATCTCCTTTCCAATGCGATCAAATTCACCGACGCCGGCCACGTGACTTTCCGCGTGCGCTACCATCACCAGGTCGCCGAGTTTACGGTGGAGGATACCGGCGTCGGCATTCACAGCAGCGATCTGGAACGGATTTTCCAGCCGTTCGAGCGAGCGCGGACAGTAGGCGCCTTGGCGACGATCGGCACCGGCCTTGGGCTCACGATCACAAGTCTGCTGACCAAAATCATGGGCGGCGATATCTCGGTCGAGAGTGAAGTCGGCAAGGGCAGCACATTTCGTGTAAAGCTCCTGCTTTCGGAGGTCACGCGGCCGCGCATCGCCTCGACCATGGAATACCGCGTGCGCGGCTATGCCGGCCCGCGGCGGACGATCCTCGTCGTCGACGACAACGAGGTGCAGCGCGAGCTCATCCGCGATCTGCTGGAGCCGCTCGGCTTCGTCGTCGTGAGCGCCGCCAGCGGCCGCGAATGCCTGCAGATTGTCGAGCAGACCAATCCGAACCTCATATTGCTCGACATAGCGATGCCGGAGATGAGCGGCTGGGAGGTGGCGCAGCATCTGCGCCGCCAGCAAGGCAAGCGTCCGGCGATTTTGATTCTGTCGGCGAACGCGATCGATCCGCACCATATGCTCGAAGCCGAGCGGCTCTACGACGATACCCTGATGAAGCCGATCGATCTGCGGCAACTGCTCAAAAAGATCCACGCGCTGGTCGATATCGAATGGCTCCACAGCGCCGATGCGCCTACGCCAGACGCGCCGCCCACCGCGCCGCAAATCGCATCCAAGCTTCCGGCCGGATGCGACATCGACGAGCTTATTCAGCTCGGCGAGATCGGGCACGTTACGCGAATCCTCGAACGGCTGAACGAGATCGAGGGCAGCGCTCCCGAGTGCAGCGAATTTATCGGCCGCATGCGCTCCATCGTGAACGCTTTCGATTTCAGGCGATACGTTGCGGCGTTGCAAGAGGTTCGTGACGCCCATGCGTAAGAGCGACAGCCGCGACATCGTGCTCGTCGTCGACGACTCGCCCGAAACATTGAGATTGCTGACCGATGCTCTCGAAGAGGCGGGCATGACCGTCCTCGTCGCGCGCGCAGGCGAGCACGCTCTTTCGATCGTGGAAAAAGTCGTGCCCGACGTCATTCTCATGGACGCGCTCATGCCCGGCGCCGACGGTTTCACGACCTGCCGAAAGCTCAAGCAGAAGCCGGCACTGGCGCATGTGCCGATCATTTTCATGACCGGCCTGACCGACACCGAGCATATCATCAAGGGCCTGGAAGCAGGCGGCGTCGACTACATCACCAAGCCCATCGTGCCCGGCGAAGTGCTGGCGCGCATTCGCGTGCATCTCGCTAACGCCCGCATGGCGCACAGCGCGCGCACGGCGCTCGATGCGTTCGGGCGCTTCCTTTTGGCGGCAAACCGCACCGGGCGGGTGCTCTGGTACACGCCGCAGGCCGCGAAATTGCTCAGCCTCGCCTTTTCCGACTTCGACCGAGAAGGTTATGTGCTGCCGGCTGAGGTGCAGGCATGGCTGCATCAGAGTGCGGCCGCTCCAGCCGGACCGGAGCCGGCGGCAATGAACTTGAAAGATCGAACGCTGCCGAACGGAATGCGCCTTATCTATATCGGACAGATCGGGCCCGATGAGTATCTGTTGCGTCTCGCGGAAGGCGCCGTCCACGATGACCGGACATTGCTCAAACAAAAGCTGGCGGTGACCGAGCGGGAAGCGGAAGTTCTGCTATGGATCGCCCGCGGCAAGTCGAACCGCGACATCGCGGAAATTCTCGAACTGAGCCCGCGCACGGTGAACAAGCATCTCGAGCAGATTTATGCGAAGCTCGGCGTCGAGAACCGGACCTCAGCCGCGGCACTCGCCGTCCGCACGATCGGAATTCGTTAGCGCAAGCCGCGGCCGATCCCCAAGACAGCCCGGAAACAGCTCGCGAGCGGCATTTGCGTCAGCCAACGGACCGTTAACCGGTCGTTAGGGTTAACGGTCTATTGCTGACCAGCCCGCGGCAACCGAGCGGCCTGCGCCGCGCGCCCTGTTTTGGCAGCGATCACCATGCGTCCGACCGTCAGGGGCAATCTCCACCTTCCCCGTCTGCTTTCCTCGGCCGTTCTGCTTGCTGGCATCGCGATGGCGATGGCCGGTTGCCAGACGATGCAGGTGGCCGAGACGACCGGTTCGACACCGCAAGACTCCTTGCCGATCGCCGCTCCCGAGAATCAAACCGTCGACGCGCGCCGCGACTTGGACGTTTACAGCCAGCAATATCGCGCCGATCCAGCCAATGTTGAAACAGCTATGCGGTATGCCCAGGCGCTGCGCCGCACCGGGCAGCGAGCCCAAGCCGTCGCCGTGCTCGAAAAGGCCTCGATCGAAAGTCCCAAAAACAAGGCGGTGCTCGGCGCCTATGGCCGTGCCCTCGCCGAAGCTGGAAATTACGAACAGGCATTGCAAGTGCTCGACCGTGCGCACACGCCGGACCAGCCCGATTGGCATATTCTGTCGGCGCAGGGCGCGGTGCTTGATCAGATGGGCCGCCACACCGAGGCGCAGCGCTATTACTTGACTGCGCTGAAGATCGCTCCAAACGAGCCGTCGATCCTGTCGAATCTTGGGCTCTCTTACGCACTGTCAAAGAACCTGCGCGAAGCCGAAGCCACGCTGCGCCGCGCGGCCGCACAGCATCCGGTCGACCCGCGGGTGCGGCAAAACTTGGCGCTCGTGGTGGGCCTGCAGGGCCGTTTCACCGAAGCCGAGAGCATCGCGCGGGCCGATTTGCCGGCGGACGAAGCCGCCGCTAATGCTGCCTATCTCAAGCAGATGCTCGCCCATCGCAAAGACCTGCGGGAGACAACCCGCTCCGCGCGCGCGGACGACGGCGCGAGCTGACGCGCCGTGCCGCGAACAAACGGCGCTTATTGGATCGCCATGACCTTGATGGCGGCTGGGCCGAGAATGACGATGAACAGGACCGGCAGGAAGAACAGGATCATCGGCACGGTGAGCTTCGGCGGCAAGGCGGCGGCCTTCTTCTCCGCCTCCGACATGCGCATGTCGCGGTTTTCCTGCGCCAGCACCCGCATCGTGGTGCCGAGTGGCGTGCCGTAGCGCTCCGCCTGCTGCAAGGCGAGACAGACCGCCTTCACGCCTTCCAGTCCGACCCGTTGCGCAAGATTGTCGTAAGCCTGCCGGCGGTCGGGCAAATAGGAGAGTTCCGCAGTCGTCAGCGTCAGTTCCTCGGCAAGTTCGACCGATTGCGCACCGACTTCGTCGCTGACCTTCTGGAACGCCGCCTCCACCGACATTCCCGATTCGATGCAGATCAGCAGCAAATCGAGTGCGTCGGGAAAAGCGCGCTTGATCGAGGTCTGCCGCCGCTGGATCTTGTTCTTCAGGTAGAGGTTCGGGCTCAACATACCGAAATAAGCGGCGCCGATGCCGATGCCGAGCTTGATCAATGTCGGTTGATCGAGCTGGATGACGACGAAGACATAGAAAAGCGCCAGCAGCAGCATGGCGATCGGCATCATCATGCGGAAAAACAGATAAGTCACATACGGCGCGTGGCCGCGATAGCCAGCCTGTATCAGCAGCAGGCGCGCCTTCTCCTCCCCAACCCATTTCGAGAGATTGAAGTTCTGAACGACGGTGTTCATGTACGCTCTGGGCGATTGCCGCAGGGTAACTTTGTTGCCCAGCGCCAGGCGCTCGCGCTCGCGCTGCCTGATCTTCTCGCGCTCGAAAGCAACGGCCTTCATGCGCAACGACAGCGTGTCGCGCACCAAGAGCGGCATTGCCAGCGTCAGCACCGTAGCGCCCGCGGCGACCGCAGCAAACAGCATGGTGAGGAATTGTGCGTCGATGAATTGCTCGAGCGTCCGCAGCATGCGCTATCCTAAAAATCGAAATTGATCATCTTGCGCATGACCATGATGCCGATCGACATCCAGATCGCGCTGCCGAGCAGCATCATGCGTCCGAGCGGCTCGGTCCACAAAAGCGATATGTATTGCGGACTGGTGATGTAAACGAGGATCATCACGGCAATCGGCAGCGCGCCGATAATGGCCGCCGAAGCCTTGGCTTCCATGGACATCGCCTTGATCTTGGCCTTCATCTTTTTGCGGTCGCGCAGCACGCGCGACAGGTTGCCGAGCGCCTCCGAGAGATTGCCGCCGGCGCGCTGCTGGATCGACACGACGATGCCAAAGAAGTTGGCTTCCGGCAGCGGCATCTCCTCGTAGAGTTTCAAGCAAGCCTCGCCGATCGGAATACCGATCGTTTGCGTATCGATGATGCTGCGGAATTCGCTACGCACCGGCTCTTCAGCCTCGGCCGCGATCAGCTTGAGGCTGTCGAGCAGCGGCAGACCGGCCTTGATGCCGCGCACGATCACGTCGACTGCATCCGGAAACGCTTCGAGGAATTTCGCCTCCCGGCGCTTCTTCAAAAACGACAACGCCCAGAACGGAAGCCCGCCGCCGGCGGCAAAGGCGATGCCGAGCGCGGGCAAGAGCCCGACGCCGGTCAGCATCAGGACGACGAAAACGCCGAAGCCGAGCGAGCTGGAGATCACCATGAAGCGTCGCGGAGTCCAGCTCAGGCCCGCCTGCAACAAGCGCATGGAAAGCGGCACGCGCTTAGACGCCTTCTGGCGCGCCTCCATTTGTTTGAGCGTGCCTTCGACCTGCTCGCGCCGCGATTTCTGCCCCGAGCGCGGCGTGCGCTGCGGCATCGCCTCCTTGCCAGCGACGCTTGCCATCCGCCGCTCGGCATTCCGTTCGCCGGACAGCAACGGATAGACGAAGACCCAGGCCACGCCGCCCATCGCGATCGCGACCATAATGAACATGAGGTATGCGCTCATCGTCCTCTCCGCCTCAGCCTCCGGTCACTTCGACCGCCGCGGCGTCAAGCGCCGCCGCCAGCCGCTGCTCCTCGCCGAAATAGCGCGCGCGATCCCAGAATTTCGGACGACCGATGCCGGTCGAGCGATGATGACCGACCAGGTTGCCGTTGGCGTCCTCGCCGACGATGTCGTAGACGAACAGATCCTGGGTGATGATCACATCGCCTTCCATGCCGACCACTTCGGTGATGTGGGTGATGCGCCGTGAGCCGTCGCGCAGACGGGCCGCCTGGATGACGACGTCGATCGAGCCGACGATCATTTCGCGGATAGTGCGCGAGGGCAGCGCGTAACCGCCCATCGTGATCATCGATTCCAGGCGTGACAACGACTCGCGCGGCATATTGGCATGCAGCGTGCCCATCGAGCCGTCATGGCCGGTATTCATGGCCTGCAGCAGGTCGAAGGCTTCAGGTCCGCGGACTTCGCCGACGATGATGCGTTCCGGCCGCATACGCAGACAGTTGCGCACCAGATCGCGCATGGTGATCTGGCCCTCACCCTCGAGATTGGGCGGCCGCGTCTCCAACCGCACCACATGCGGCTGCTGCAATTGCAGTTCGGCGGCGTCCTCGCAGGTGACGATGCGCTCGTCGTTGTCGATATAGCGGGTCAGACAATTGAGCAGCGTCGTTTTGCCGGAGCCGGTGCCGCCGGAAATGAGCACATTCACGCGGCAGCGGCCGATCACCTTCAGGATTTCCGCTCCTTCCGGTGAGATCGATCCGTAGCGGACCAGCTGTTCGAGCGTCAGCTTGTCCTTGCGGAATTTGCGGATGGTGAGCGCCGGCCCGTCGATCGCCAGCGGCGGCACGAT
>Ga0187781_10000552_pt1 | contig 26673 bp, 25 predicted proteins | sample 0715_SJ02_MP02_2_FD_132447 | JGI IMG/M metagenome (GOLD analysis project Ga0187781, IMG submission 132447) | Tropical peat soil microbial communities from peatlands in Department of Meta, Colombia - 0715_SJ02_MP02_20_MG | ecosystem: Environmental > Terrestrial > Soil > Wetlands > Peat | place... | reverse complement strand
TGAAGAAATAGAGGCTGTTTTTGGCCGCCCAATGGCCAAGAAGCTGGCGTCGCAAGAGCACTTCGCGAGTCTGAACATGGAGGCCCCGGGCGGAGTCGAACCGCCGACCAACGGTTTAGGAAACCGCTGCTCTATCCATCTGAGCTACGGGGCCTGACCTCATCTTACACGCGCACAAAAGCGCAGGTCAGCCTCGGCAAACGCGTCAGATGTCGATGCGCCGCTGCGGGCGGCGCTGCAAATTTGCCATTGAGGTGCCGACATTGACAGTTCGACGTACCCGTACGCTTCAATGTACGATCCAGTTCTGATCGCACACCTTCGGCTACACCGTGATGACGCTATCCGCGTCAGACAGCAGCGCGACGATTTCGTTCATTCCCCGAACTTCTCCCACCTTTGTCTTGCCAGTCATCTGAAAGTGCTCGAGGCAGGTTCGGCAAACCAGCAGGCGTACTCCCATTCCCTGAAGCAGCTGCAAACCCAGCACCGCGGGCGAGCCCTCGCATACGAGCTTTACTCCGTCGGTGTAGAAGCATATGGCTACGGGACGAGCGGCCTGGCTTTCCAGCGCATGCAAGAATCGATCGAACATTTCCATGCTGAAATGGCGGTCTGCTGAATCTACCTGGCCCAGGCCTTCGCGCGTCACTAGTATGACTAGCTTTTTCATCCAGGTTCCTTCTTCGCCGTTCGAGCTTAAACTTTTTCAGTTCACCAGGTGGGGCCTGATTTCATCTTACACGCGCAGAAAAGCACGGATCAGCACGGGCAATTGCCTCAGATGTCGATCCGCTGCTGCGTGTGGCGGCGAAGATACCAGCACGGGCTGTAACCAAAGTGGGGAAATAAAGACTGAACGCAGGTCTCATCCTGAGGCGGCGGAAACTCATACTCAGTCTTGTTGTTCTTCTCGTGGATGGCATACATCTCGGTGACGCTCACAGTTCCGAACTGAGGGCGGTTGTGTGGAATTCGGAAGCGCAACGATAGGTAATCTCCGGCGTACACCAAGCCGAGCAGGACAACAACCGCAACGAGCGAACGCAGCAAAACGCGTTTCATGGAAGCTGGGCGCACGCGCATCTGAAAAATCCTACGCAGATGCATTCACGTAAAATCAAAAGTATCATGTCTTCGCCTATACAGGCCCAAGTTGCCGGCAAGCAAACCTCGACGCGTGGCGGGCAAGGCGTCGAGATCCGCCGCCTGAGCAAGAAGGATGCGCCCGAATTCTCTCGTCTACGGCTTGAGGCCTTGGAGCGGGAGCCGCAGGCATTCGGGTCCTCTGCCGAAGAGCATCGAGCGATGACGCCTGAAACGATCGCCAAGCGATTAGGCTCTGGTTCCGACGATAGCAACTTTGTCTTAGGCGCATTTGCGGAAGATCGCCCTGATAGGAACGGCGGGCTTTTACCAGGAGCAGGGATTCAAGTCCCGGCACAAAGGACACGTTTGGGGCGTGTATGTAACAAAGAAATGGCGGGGCAAGCGCGTTGCCCGCAAAGTGCTGGCTGAGTTGATCGAAATCGTTCGTTCCAAACCAGAGGTTGAACAATTAATGCTGGCGGTTGCGGTTGGGCAAAACCCGGCGAAGAAAGTCTATGAGTCGCTGGGCTTCGAGGTGTACGGTCGCGAGCCGCATGCCATCAAGCTGGACAACACGTATGTGGATGAGGATTTGATGGTGTTGCGGCTGCGATGAGCCCATGAAAGCATTTCCAGCCCTAAACCACGAAATACTTGGCGCTGGGATGATGCACAACAATGGCTGAGGTGGACTGCTCCGGCTCTAACAAAAATCCCGAAGTCAGTCTCACGCCGACGTTCTCTTCCGGATGGAGCAGCGCGAAGAGCTTGGTCTGATCTTCGAGATTGGGACAAGCCGGATAACCGAACGAATAGCGCGAACCGCGATACTTCTGATGGAACAGGTCGCGAATATGCGGTGAGTCTTCGGAGGCGATTCCCAAATCCTCGCGGATTTTTTTGTGGAGGTATTCGGCCAACGCCTCGGCCGTTTCCACGCTAAGTCCGTGCAGGTAGAGATACTTTGTATACTCGCCGGATTCAAACAATCGCTGCGTCTCCTGCGATGCTTTGGCACCGATCGTAACCAGTGAAAGTCCGATCACATCCTTCCTTCCCGAACTCCTCGCAGCGAAGAAATCCGAGATGCAGAGCTTGCGGCCTTCTTTCTGGCGAGGAAAGGTGAAGCGCAGCAGCTCAGACAACTGCAGATCCCCTTCGACTCGCTGCGCTCGCTCAGGGCAGGCTCTCGACTGCGTCGCTCGGGATGACAACGTTGAAGAGGCATGTCCGTGACCACTCTGCCCAGCTTCGCTCGGCTCACGGGCAAGGGCGCCCGCGCCACATGAGTCGGGTGGTGCGTAAACAATCACATCATTGCCTTCACTCTGTGCGGGGAAATAAGCGTACACCACCTTCGGCTCGAACCAGCCACTGGCGATGACCTCTTCTTCCAATTGCTTTTTGATTGGGCGGAACTTCTGGTCAACCAGCCGCAAATAATCCTCTTGCGATGCGGTCTTCAGTTGCCACTGATTCTTGAACAGCGCAGTGTCGTTGATGTACTGAAAAATCTCGCGTAAATCAAAATCCTTGCGCACGCGCACGCCCCAGAAGGGAGGCTGGGGAATGTTTGGAGCATCGCCGACCACCGGGCTTCGTTCGGCAAAAACCGGGCCGATCTCTTCATCCACGGCGGCGGCTTTGGCGTACTCCTTGACCGTCCGCCCTTCCTGCAGACGGACGTCGCGTTTTCCATCCGCAGTCGATAAATCTTCCATGATGTGAAGGCCGGCGAAGGCATCGTCAGCGTAGAAAACGCCGTTTGAGTATTCGCGCCGCAAATCATCTTCGACATATTTACGAGTAAGCGCCGCGCCGCCGCAGATGACCGGGAACTCCAGCTTCTGCCGCTGCAAGTCCTGGATTACATATTTCATCTCCAGCGTCGACTTCACCAGCAAGCCGCTCAAGCCGATGGCGTCCGCGTGATGCTCCGTAGCTGCTTTGATAATGCTGTCACCCGGCTGCTTGATGCCGAGATTGATCACGCGGAATCCGTTGTTGGTCAGAATGATGTCGACCAGGTTCTTGCCAATATCGTGAACGTCTCCTTTGACCGTGGCCAGAACAATGGTTCCTTTCTTCGAGCCGCTTTTCTTTTCCATCTTCGGCTCCAGATAAGCGACGGCCTGCTTCATCACGGCGGCTGAGTCGAGCACCGAAGGTAATTGCATCTTGCGCGCGCCAAACAAATCGCCGACAGTTTTCATGCCGTCGAGCAACACCGTATTGATCAGATCGAGCGGGGAGTACTGGGTCAAGGCATCATCGAGCAACTCTTCCAGCGTCCTGCGGTGCGCGCCCTCGCCCACAGCTTTCTCGCCATTGATAATGGCAAACTTCAGCTTGTCATCCACGGACAAAGACTCAACGTGCGCGGTAGTTGAAGCCTGGGCCTTTCCCTTGGTCCCGGCGAAGTGCTGCATGTAGTTTTGCAGCGGATCGCCGTCGGCCGTGTCGCGATAAATGAGCTTGCGTGCGAGTTCAACCTCTTCTTGAGGAATCTTGTACAAAGGATAGATCTTGGTGTAATTCACAATGGCCATGTCAAGACCATAGTCGACCGCCTCGTGCATGAACACCGAGTTCAGCACGCGGCGAGAATAGACATCCAGGCCAAAAGAAATGTTGCTGACGCCTAAGATGGTTTTCACGTCCGGCAAATCTTGTTTGATCTTCTTAATCGCATGCAGCGTCTCGATGCCCGCGGTTCGGTATTCTTCCTGCCCGGTTGAAATGGGCAGGGTAAGCGCATCGAAAATTAAATCCACCGGGCGGATACCGTATTTCTTGGTCGCCAGATCGTAAATGCGGCGGGCGATCGCAGCTTTCTTGTCGGCAGTCAACGCCATTCCCTCTTCGTCAATGGTCAGCGCGATCACGGCGGCGCCGAAGCGTTTCGCCATGGGTAGCACTTTGGAAGTGCGCTTCTCGCCGTCTTCCAGGTTGATTGAGTTGATGATCGCTTTGCCGGGAATTCGTTTGAGCGCTTCTTCGACTACATCGGCCTCGGTCGAGTCGACAAGAATGGGTGCGGGGACACGAGTGGCAACTTTCTCCAAGATGGAAGTGATGTAGCCTTTTTCATCCTCACCCACAATCGCGCAGCACAAGTCGAGCATGTGGGAACCATCATTCACCAGTTTTTTAGCCAGCGCCAGAATCTCGTCGTATTTCTTTCCGCGCACTAGATTGCGGAAATGCTCGACGCGCGTCGTGGTATTCATCTCCTCGGCGACGACCAGCGGCTTGGGATCAAGGTCCAGCGGAACCATGGTGTAGGCGCTGGAGGCGGCGGCAGCAGGCTTCACTTCCCTCTTTGCCGGCTCTATGCCGGAAACCGCTTCTACCACGGCTTTCAGGTGTTCCGGGGTGGTTCCGCAGCATCCACCGACGATGCGGACACCGTAATCCTGAACAAAGTGCTTGTGGTAGCTGGCGAGCTCCGCAGGCGTCAGTTTGAAAACGGCATGTCCACCTTCGTTGACCGGCAAACCGGCATTGGGAAGCACTGAAACTTCCTTTGTCGAATTCAGCGCCAGATAGCGGACGGCATCGTTCATCTCTGCCGGACCGGTCGCACAGTTCAGTCCGATAATGTCGACGTCGAATGGTTCCAGCGCGGTGAGCGCTGCACCAATCTCCGTGCCCAGCAGCATGGTGCCCGACTCTTGCAAAGTTACCTGGACGGTGACCGGGAGACGCTTGCCCGCCTTACGCAAGGCATCCAACACGCCGATGGTTGCGATTTTGGCCTGCAGCAGGTCCTGGCAGGTCTCGATCAGCAGAATATCTACACCTCCCTCGATCAAAGCTGACGCTTGCTCTTCGTAGACAGCCACCATGCTGTCGAAGGAAATATGGCCCAGTGAGGGCAGCTTAGTGGATGGTCCGATCGATCCGGCAACGAATCGTGGCTTGTCTTTAGTGGAGAACTGTTGCGCAACTTCCCTCGCTAGTTGAGCCGCCTTGACGTTGATCTCGCGGACGCGGTCCTGAAGATCAAACTCAGCGAGAACGATTCGCGTGCCGCCAAAGGTGTTGGTCTCCAGCACGTCGCATCCTACACGGAGAAACCCCACGTGGATGTCACGAATAATATCCGGGCGGCTCAAGACCAGAATTTCACTGCAGTTTTCTTTGCCCCAATAGTCGTCGAGCGTGGGATTGCTCTGATGGATGGTCGTGCCCATCGCGCCGTCGTAAATGACGACGCGCTCGCGAACGGTTTGGAGAAAATCAGACATTAGCTTCTCGCTCCTAGCTCCAGCAGCAGCTAGAAGCTCTTTACGCAACAAACGCCGGCCCGCTGGGGGAACCGGCGTTAGTATGGACTAAAACTGTAAACCTCACACTCCCGACATTGGCACCGCCGGTGCGCCACTTGCCACTTCCGCTTGATTGAATACCGCATTTGCTCCCAAGTGTGCCGGCCTGGGGGCCAGCATCTGCTCCTTGCGGTAGATCAGATTCGTGGCGTTGAAGCTGGCGATTTCAAACCCGTGCCCGTGGGTGATCGCATCGGTCGGGCACGCCTCCACACAATACCCGCAGAAAATACACCGGTTGTAGTCGATATTGTAAACCTTAGCGTAACGCTCTGCGCCGCTCACCCGATGCTCTGCCGTGTTCTCCGCAGCCTCGATATAGATGCAGTTCGACGGACAGGCCGCCGCGCAGAGAAAACAAGCCACGCATTTCTCCAGCCCGTTTTCATCGCGTTGCAAGACGTGAACACCACGATAGCGTTCCTGGAACTTGGCGCCTTTTAACGGACCCGGGCCATCCGGATAGTTCTCCACTATCGTCGGCTGAAACATCTCCCAAAAGGTGACGCTCATCCCTTTGGCGATCGCCGCAATGTCTTTCAAAATGGGCAGTCTTGACTAGTATACCGAAACCTTGCAACGAGCCACACAAGCCGCTGGTAACCAGCAAACTGCACCTGGCTTCCGTGATGCACAGGATAGCGGCGGCCAAGATTTGCAGTTTGTCATGGTTAATTGCAGTACTGACAAGATCGTCCAGCCCCCGGATGCTCCGGTCATGGTCGAGCGCATGGAGTAATATGATTGTGCAATCGGCGCGTTTTCACTCTGTTCCGCGTCCGCAAGACTTCCAGCCAGAGAGGACCATGAGCAAGAAATTCCGCGTTTTTGTGACCTGTGACATAGGGGAATCGCTTGATCTGCTGCGCAAACGAGGATACGAGGTGGAAGTGTATCCCAAGCCGGAGGCGCCCCCGAAGAGTTTGATCGTGGAAAAAGTGAAGTCTGGCATTGATGGGTTGATCACCACCCTGCGCGACCCGATTGACGCAGAAGTCTTCGAAGCTGGCAAAGGACATCTCAAGGTGGTTGCGCAATACGCGGTCGGCTTTGACAACATCAATCTCGCCGACGCGAACCGCTACAAAGTTCCTTTCACCCACACCCCGGACGTGCTGACCGAAGCCACTGCCGAGTTCGCGTTCTTTATGCTGGGAGTTCTGGCGAGAAAGATGTGGTCGGCAGAACGTCTGGTACGCAACAACCAGTGGGGATACTGGCATCCCTATCTGCCATTTTTAGGTGACGAAGTCACGGGAAAGACCATTGCGGTCATCGGCACTGGCCGTATCGGGCTAGCGCTGATTAAGAAGTGCACCGGATTTGATATGAACATCCTGTGCTACGACACGGCTTATCAGAACCATGATTTCGTTAAGGCAATTCAGGAGATGAAAGACCTGCGCCATGCGCGCGGCATTTCGCGCGATAAGACCTGGATCAAGTATGTCGAGTTTGAAGAAGCGTTGGCGGATGCCGATTTTGTCAGCATTCACGTGCCGCTGATTCGCGAAGGGGAAGGGACTCCTACCTATCATTTGATCAACGAGCGCACTTTGCGCTTGATGAAGCCGACAGCCTTCCTGGTGAATAACTCCCGCGGGCCGGTGGTCGACGAGGCGGCTTTGGCGAAGGCCTTGAAAGAAAACTGGATTGCGGGCGCGGCTCTCGACGTTTTCGAGACTGAACCGCTGCCTGCCGACTCGCCTTTGCGGGATCCGGCAATTGAAGATCGCATGCGGTTATACCCGCATTTTGCCAGTGCAGAGCGAATAACACGGCTCTCCAGCGATCCGAATCGGGGTATGGCGGGACGCTGTGTTCAAGGGCTGATAGATGTGCTTGAGAGAAACTACGGCGGCGACATCACAAAAATGCCGTTCGTGGTGAATAAAGAGACATTTGGCAAGCCCTAGCGTCTCGTGCAGAAGCGAACGGAAGGACGAGTTCTGGAGAGGGCTTCGCAGTAGTCTCCGTCCACAAATCACTCAGAAATGGTGCGTTCCTGGCCGCTTTGGGCGCGCAGTACTCGATCCACGTAGTAGGGCGCGCGTCGCGTGGGCTCGTGGTAATGGCGAACCTGCATCTCGCCAAGCAGCCCGATGGCCAGCATGTTCAGCCCAGCGAGGATCAGCACTGCCGCGAAGATGATCAGCGGACCGTGCTGCGTCATGACCTCGCTGTGATTGAGAAACTTTTCTACCAACAACCAGCCGGCGATTCCGCTTCCACCGAAAAGCGTAAGCATTCCGATGGTGCCGAAAAAGTGCAACGGCCGGGAAAGATACCGCAGCAAAAACCGAATGGTTATCAGGTCGAAAAACACACGAAAGGTGCGGGAAATTCCATAGTGTGAAGCCCCACGCTCGCGGTTGATGTTGCGAATAGGAACCTCGCAGATTGACGCCCCATACCAGGAAGCCAAGGCGGGAATGAAGCGGTGCAACTCGCCGTAAAGAGGGATCTGCTCGAGAATCTCGCGCCGGTAGGCCTTAAAGGTTGTGCCAAAATCGTGGATGTCGACACCGCTCAGCTTAGCCATGAGCCAATTGGCGCAACGTGAGGGAATGCGGCGCAGCCAGAGATTGTCAATGCGGCGCTTGCGCCAGCCACTGACAATGTCGTAGCCTTCGGCGAGCTTTTCCAGAAATAGCGGGATATCAGCGGGATCATGTTGCAGATCGCCATCCATGGCGATAATGTATTCGCCCCGCGCGTGGTCAAAGCCGGCCGCCAAGGCTGAAGTCTGGCCAAAGTTGCGGCGAAGGCGTACCACGACGATCCGGCTATCAACGGCAGCGATCTCGCGCAGCAAATCGAAGGTGCGGTCGAGCGAGCCATCGTCCACGAACACGAGTTCAAAGCTGCTGCCGTGGGCCTCCATCACCGCCTTGAGCCGGTCGTAAAGATCGGTAACATTGTCCTGCTCGTTATGCAGCGGCACCACAATGGAATATGAATACTTCGCCATGCGCTGGACTCGAGGTAAGCACATTATAACGGGCCTGCGTAACCGTTTCACAGTCATAGGTAGTGACCGGAGTTACCAGCCGCGAAGCTGGAAAAACAACAGATTAGAGACCGCTTTTGCTGTATTTTCCAAATGGATTCCCGCTACAATGTGGCGACAAGAGGCTTACCCGCAGGAAAGGAGTGCGCAATGGATAGTATGGTGCTGATCATGTTTGGGTCCGTCATTGCCACGATAACCGGACTCAATTTCATGGAACTGCGCAAGATCCGAAAGCATCTGGAGCGCAAAAGCGCGACCCAGGAAGCTACACCGCAGGAAGTCAGGAGAGCTCCCGTGGTGAGCGGGCCGGTGCGCACTTAGCAGACAATCGCCGACCTCGAGACACAAGCCCTGGGTTGTCGCTTGCTCTTTTGCGATTTGCCTGTTTGCCAACCTTGTCAGCATGAAGTCCGCCTGCCGCTGCAAATTCAGGTGTGCTAGTAAAAGAGCCGGGTTGACATGGCTCATTGAACAATCGCCTATAATTCCGTTTCTCACAGCGCATTTGAACCGGGAGAAAACGGAATTGAACACTGCAACCTGCAGTTCCCTTCAGCGTCGTCAATTTCTAAAAAGTATAGCGATCGGCGGGGTCGGCATTGCCGCTTTCCCCGCACTGGCCGGAGCTCGTGCGGGCGATGCTTCCGTGCCTCAGGACACTCAGCTCCACTCATTCGAGCTGGAGGAAGTTACCATTGGCGATTTGCAATCAGGGATGAGTTCGGGAAAGTACACTTCTCATTCCATCACAGAGAAATACCTGGCGAGAATCGATGCGATTGACAAGCAAGGACCCGCTCTCGCCAGCGTGATCGAAGTCAATCCCGATGCTTTGGCCATCGCCGATACACTCGATAAAGAACGCAAAACAGGACGGGTGCGCGGACCTTTGCACGGCGTCCCGGTGCTGATCAAGGACAACATCGATACCGCCGATCGCATGCAGACCACGGCGGGTTCGCTTGCGCTGGTGGGATCGCGGCCGGCTCGCGATTCTTTTCTAGTAGAGAAGCTGCGGGAAGCAGGAGCGGTGATTCTGGGCAAGACCAATCTCAGCGAATGGGCAAATATCCGCTCCGCACATTCCACGAGCGGATGGAGCGCACGCGGCGGGCAAACCAAAAATCCTTATGTTCTTGATCGTAATCCCTGCGGCTCGAGTTCCGGATCCGGGGCAGCAGTTGCCGCGAACCTCTGTGCGGCTGCCGTGGGTACGGAAACTGACGGCTCGATTGTCTGCCCGTCGTCAGCGAATGGAATCGTAGGAATTAAACCCACCCTGGGTTTGCTGAGCCGCTCGGGAGTGATCCCGATCGCCCACAGTCAAGACACACCGGGTCCTATGGCACGAACGGTGCGGGATACGGCAATTCTTTTGACTGCCTTAGCTGGAATCGATCCGCGCGACAGTGCGACTGCTGTTAGTCAGGGAAAAGCAACGGACTACACTCAGTTTCTGGATGCGAATGGCTTGCGCGGCGCGCGCATTGGAGTCGCACGGAAGTATTTTGGCTTCAACGATGCCGTAGATCAGCTCATGAACAGCATACTGGACGAGATGAAGCGGGCTGGAGCGGAAATCATCGATCCTGCCGATTTGCCCTCCCACGGAAAATTTGACGACACCGAGTTTATGGTGCTGTTGTACGAATTGAAGACTGACCTCAATGCTTACCTTGCCGAGCGGCCGGGAGCTCCTCGATCCCTGAAAGAAATCATCGATTTCAACGATCGAAATAAAGAGAAAGAGATGCCATACTTTGGGCAGGATCTCTTCTTAAAGGCCGAAAGCAAGGGGCCATTGACGAGCAAGGAATACATTGACGCGCTGGATACAAACCACCGGCTCGCCCGCAAGGAAGGGATCGACGCGGTAATGGATCAGTTCAAGCTTGACGCAATCATGGCTCCGACTGGCTACCCGGCGTGGGTTACGGACCTGGTCAACGGCGACCATGCGCCGGGCGGAAGCTCGAACGCCGCTGCTGTGGCCGGGTACCCGGACATCAGCGTCCCTGCCGGATTTGTATTCGGCCTGCCCGTCGGACTTTCGTTTTTCGGACGCCCCTGGAGTGAACCCATACTTTTCAAGATTGCCTATGGGTTCGAGCAGATGACGAAAGCTCGGAGAGCCCCTCAATTCCTTTCCACAGCGGCGGTCGTATAAGAAACAGCAGGCCTATTCGTAGCGGAGCGCTTCAATCGGATCCAAATTCGCGGCGCGGACGGCAGGAAACATGCCGCTGGCAACGCCGACAAATCCAAGAATAATCGTGGCAATCAGAAGCACGCGCGGAGCCACCATGAGATGTATATCTCCAGCTTCGGCATGCGAAGCCATTGCGCTGTAAAGGGTGAGAGTTCCAACAGACAACGAAATCGCGTAAGAAAGCAGGATTCCGATCACTCCGCCGACTGCGGTAATCACTAAAGCTTCGGCCAGAAACTGGAAAAGGATGTCACCCTTGCGCGCGCCCAGGGCTTTCTCCACTCCAATCTCGCGAGTGCGCTGGGTGACAGAGACCAGCATAATATTCATAAGGCCGATGCCGCCGATGCCCAGTGTGATAGTTCCGATGAATCCCATAAGAATTTTCAGCCCCATGCTGATGATGGCAAATTGCGAAAGCTGTTTTTGCGCATCGAAGATGAACACGGCGCGTTCGTCGCTGGATTTGAAGCCGTGGGCGAGAGCGAGAGAATCGCGTACCGTTTTGGTTAGTTTTTCGTGATCCAATCCCAGCGAGTCAAGCCAGATTCCATCGACATAATGGGTCGCGCGTAGAACGTCCATGGAACCGAAAGGGATGTAAATAGTGCGATTGTCGTCGTCATCACCCTCCTGCATGCGTGGCTGCAATACGCCGATGACCTGGAATGCTACCCCGTCCAGACGAATCGACTCTCCCACCGCCGGCAGTCCGGAAAACAACTTATCTTTGGCCTCAGAACCAATTACGGCATAAAGTCCGTGACTGAGATTATCGTGATCGTTAAAGAAGCGGCCTTCGGCGAGCTGCAAGTTCCAGATTTCGTAGATCGGCGGATCGAGGCCGAGGACAGGAAAGCTGAAAGAGCGCGGCCCGCGCTGAACTACCGACTGCTTCTCGGAATGGCGCGAAACATGACTTACCAGCGGTACCACATTGCGTAGCAGCTCGACGTCATCGTTCGTAAAACGCACTTCGACCCCGGCCTTATTGCCTCCGGCCTGCTCCGACGTGCGGTTGGGAAATATTCCTACTGCGGTTGCGCCAAAGCTTTCGAAGATGTTCTCGATCGCGCGGGCGAATCCGTCGCCGTAGGCAAGGAGAACGACGACGGTGGCGATACCCCAAGCCATTCCAAGGATGGTAAGCACGGTCTTGCGCAGATCATGGCGCATTGCCTGATAGGCTTGCTGGAAAAGGTCCCGCTTCACAATCTATTCGCGCCGAAGCGCCTCGACAGGCTGCAGCATGGCCGCTTTCCGCGCTGGATACAAACCAGCGGCCGTTCCGGCAATGGCCAGTGAAGAGATCGCCACCGCTGCCGTAGCGGGGACAAGCTTAGGAGTGTCCCACCCCGGAGGCGACGGCAAAGTGGACAAAGCCGCCATGAGGCCGGCCGCAGCCCCCATGCCAATGCCGCCGCTGAGCAGGGTCAGGAACGCGCCTTCAGTGAAGAACTGAAACAAAATGTTACGATTGGTTGCGCCCACAGCTTTGCGCAAGCCGATTTCGCGCGTACGGTCCGCCACCGAAACGAGCATGATGTTGATGATCCCGATCGCGCCCAGAGCCAGTGTGACCAGTCCCACACTTCCCAGGAAAAAGTCCATCACATCGAAGATTTTGCCGATCTGATCGGCCGTCTTGATGGTGTCCCACTCGTCAAAAGCATCGGCATTGTTGTAATCGAAACCATGATTTCGTGCGATAACCCTGTGGACTTCCAGTCGCGCGGCATCGTGGAGGTCGCGGGACCTCGGTTGATAATTGATAAACGAAATCGCGTAGGTAGTGGCGCCAACGTTGAGAGGGGGGAAATCCTCGCGCATCACGCTGTAAGGAACAAAGTTCTCCAGGTTCCGGTTCGTATTGTCGCCGTGCCCGATGCGCTTGAGCGTGCCAATCACTTGAAAGCGGATTCCGTTGAGCAGAATCGTGCTGCCGATCGAGGGACGACCGGGAAACAGCAGGCGGCGAGTCTCGTCGCCCAGTACGATTACGTGGCGTTTCTGAGCATCGTCCAGTTCATTGAGCCAGCGGCCATCGCTGATTGGCAGATAACGAATTTGATTGAACTCGGGGAGTACTCCGAGGATTTGCCCGCTGCTTTGATAAAAGTCGCTGACCGAGCGGATATCGCCCCGCCTAATCACCGGAACGGCCGTCTTCACATCCGGGCAGTCCGAGAGGATGTCCTGGTAGTCCTTATAGGTGAGGTAGTACTGGCGCATGCTGGTAAAGCTGCCGTTTACCGCGGGAGCGCGTCCTCCCCATATGAACATTATGTTTTCCCCGAGTTCATTAAATTCCTTGCGCTGTCCCGTGCGGAAGCCTTCGCCCAGACCGACCAGCAACAACAACGATCCGATGCCCCAGGCGATGCCGAACATGGTGAGGAACGAGCGAAGTTTGTGCGCCCATAGAGTGCGGAGGGTCTGAGCGAAAATCTCAAACAGCAATCGCATGCTTCAATGACGATCTCGCGCAAGGAGATCCGGTTCGATACCGGAAAAACCGTATGTTAAGAGAACGAGATTGCCCCCTGGATTTGCATTCCACGACTGAACACACGCTTAGACTCTCTTAAATACGAGAAGATAGCCGCAAAAGTTTCAAGTTTCACAACGTGTTTGTGAAATCGCCGTAGTCAGCTTTGCTTTGTGGGACGGTGCTGAGCGCCATGAAAGTTCGTCGGGCGAAGCCAAGATCAAGCGCGAAGCCGAAGCAGCAGGGCATTGGCTCTGCGAAACCACGTGCGCTCGCGACGCCGCTGATACGCAGGCATGGTCGGCTTTTTGTCCAGGATGCGCTTTGCCCATTCTCGCGCTTCGGCAACGCGCTGGTGCGAAGCCAAGAAACAGGCGTAATTGTAGTAAGTCTCCGAGGAGGTCGAAAAGTTTGTGACTTCCTGAAACAGAGCCTCGGCTTTGGCAGGCTGGCTGGCGTTGGCGTAAGCGTGCGCAAGAAGCCCTGCTGCACGCTGAAAATCGTACTTGGGATCTTCCGCCACCACTCGCTCCAGATCAGGAATGGCAGCCGCGAAATCACCCATCTCGATTTCCGTGATTCCACGGCGGTAGAAGGCATCGGGCAAATCAGTGCGGGAAGAGATAGCTTTGTCGTAGCACTGATGAGCGCGGGCGTATTGGCCCTCCTCCAAGTACAAATCCGCCAGTTCTTCATAATTTCCTGCAGAGGGATTGTCGAGGATCGCCGACTCCAACTCGTGGATTCGCTTGCGGCGGGGAAACACCTTGAAGGATTGCCGGAGCAGGCCGGCATCAGGAATTACTTCTGCAACGATGTAAATGAGAGCTCCGATGCCGCCAAAGAAGATGATGATCCACAGCCAGTAGCCGTCCGGCCGCCGGCGGATGTAGTGCACAATCGCGATTACCTGGAGAATGATCCCCCACCAGGAAAAAAGGAAAAAAAGAAGTGCTCCCATGGGTCGATGCGAACTATAGCAGGTCAGGTCTGGATGTTAAAATTCTCGGTGGTGACGCTTCCCATCCGGCTCTTAGCCGTCGACATCGACGGCACCCTGCTTAATCCCCAGTTTCAAATCTCGCAAACCGATTTGGAGGCACTGCACCGCGCCCGTGATGAAGGAGTCGAGGTTATCCTGGTCACCGGGCGACGCCACACTTTTGCTCTGCCCATCGCGCGGCAGCTCGGTTTTGATCTCTGGCTGGTCAGTTCAAACGGGGCGGTCACGCGATCGCTCGCCGGTGAAACCTTCTATCGTGATTTATTGCCTCGCGAAACCTGCCGCAAGTTGTGCGCCACCATGCAAGGGTTCCGGGGCAACACGGTCCTCACCTTTGATATCGAGGGCAAAGGGGCCGTTGTGCTCGAGCATATGCGTGAGTTGAATGGCAGCATTCAGCGCTGGTTGGAAAAGAACATGGAGTACATCAACTTCGTAATTCCGCTGGAGGACTCATTGACCACAGATCCGGTGCAGGCGATGTTCTGCGGGCCGATCGCGCGTATGCATCAAGCTCTCGAATGCTTATCGAAATGTGCTTTGGCAAAAGACATTACGGTGCTGCGTACCGAATATCCCCTGCGCGACCTCTCGATCGTGGACGTTTTGAACCAGGGATGTTCCAAAGGCCACGCGCTGGAGCGCTGGGCCAATTACCGCGGCATCCCCCGCGAACAGGTCATGGCCATTGGTGACAATTACAACGATATTGAGATGCTTGCCTTCGCCGGTATGCCGTTTATTATGGGGAATGCATGCGACGACTTGCGGGACAGGGGCTGGTCAATAACCCTGCCGAACGATCAGAACGGGGTCGCTGTGGCGATTGACCAGGTACTTGGCAAGGCGCGCAGTGGTGCATAGGATTACGGATCTCTTGCGTAGAACAGAACAAATGCGGTGTGGTTCACTTGAGAGCGGACGCGCCCGGATATACCGTCTTCTATTAATTTTTGTGGTGTGTGTCGTACCTTCCGGGTTCGCGGCGGAATTGGCTGTTCTTCACAACGGGTTTACCATCCGGCATCAACGCCGAGAGGTGGTTGGTACGGTTACACGCCTCTATCTGGGCGCAGACCAGAACGGATACGTGGATGTGCCTACGGCCGACATCGACCATTTTGAGGCGGACCTGTCACCGCAACCGCCGGCGCAAAATTCCGCTCAAACGCCCGACCTGGTTGCCAACGCAAGTGGACGCTACCATCTCGATCCCGATCTTGTAAACAGCGTAATTCGCGCGGAAAGCGGCTTCAATGCAAGGGCGGTCTCACCCAAAGGCGCACAGGGACTGATGCAGCTCATGCCGGGAACCGCCTCCAAGCTGGGCGTCTCCAATGCATTCGATGCGAGCGCCAATGTGGATGGTGGCACTCGATATTTGCGCGAGCTGCTGGAGCGGTACAACTTCGACTTGATTAAAGCCTTGGCTGCCTACAACGCCGGTCCCGAGCGGGTGGAGCAGTATCACGGGGTGCCTCCTTATTACGAGACGCGGACCTACGTCGCGAAAATTGTTCGCGATTTTAATCGCCAGAAGCTAGCAGAGAAGAAAACTCAGCAAGGAAAAACTCACAGCAGTTCAGGGCAGAAAGCATCAACCCAACTTTCTATTAGCCAATCCGCTCTTCAACCAACGTCACCGCGATAGTTCTGCATTTCTACGCTTGCGACGGGACATCACTGAGAATCAACTCTTCCGGATCAACTGAACTGCCAGGCTCGGGGATGCCCTGAGTGCTGGTTGGAAGCCAAGGTGCTGCCGGCTGAGTGGTGCTTCGGGTTTCCGGCAGCACAAGCATCGCCACATACGCGGCCAGCCTACCCATGTATAGGAAGTCCGCGACCGCGAAATATAAAAGTGTGACGGAAAGCATGCCACCCAGCACCATGCCTGCCGGAAGCAATCCGGACAGCCCCAATGGAAACGCGACCACCGAGGTGGCCAGGACAAATGCAACAATGTGCGCTAGTCCAAACCAGGTTCCGGCAGCCAAAACCGATCCCGTACGCTTGCGGCACAGGGCGACGGCGGAAGCTATGGCGCCAAAAGTATCTTGGCCCTCGGCCACGACAAAAACTGCGGCCAGCGACAGAAACCAATTCATAACCGACCAGACCAGCCATAGGAGCAGGATGACGCTTAGAAATACCAGGAATGCGCTTCCGGGAGCGGGGTTGTTGGCCGGCGAAACCGCTGCGCCGAGGAGCAGTGCAGCCAGACATCCCACGGTTGCGGCAAGCGTCACCGCCACGCGAAAGAAATTCAGCCCAGCTAGGGAATAGACTCGTAGGTGCGATGGCTGAGCATCGCTGGATTTCTCGCCCTCGCGAAAATAGCTGAGCAACGCTCTGATTGTGGCCCCGCGAGCGCATGATCCTAGAAGAATCCATCCTGCGGCCAGTCCCAAGAATAGGACGAGAACTGCTTCGAGCACACGAAACCCGCTGCCCCGGAATATATGAGCGATCGCTTCAGAAACAAGCGTCGGCTGTCGCGTCCTCAACAAGAGCAGATCAGCGCTGGTGACCGGGAGGGTTTTCGAATATTCGGCCGCTGAAAAAGCCAGCCCGAAACAGCATGCCGATCCAAAGCTCCAGCGCCAGGCGATTTCAGCCAGCCCGAATGTGGGATGCCGCAACATGAGACGGAACCCCTCGAGAGTGGGCGAACCTGATTTCATGCTGCGCAAATTATCTCAGGAAACCACCGCAAGCCACGAGTCTCATTATGATAACCAGGAATTATCGTGTGGCGATAGATTCAACAACCGCACCCGAAATTCATGCATCCTAAGATGAGGTAACCAAAAAACAACACATGGCCGACGCCTGAGGGGATTGGCGCGGCATTTTTAAAGGAGAAAGGAGCAATATGCGGTTTGTAAAGTATTTCGCGCTGTCAGCAATGTTTACATTACTTATCCCGGTCAGCGCTTTGGCACGAGCGAAGGATCGCGGAACTATGCAACTCATCGATCCGGCGGAGATCGGCTCTACCCAGCTAAAACCCGGCACCTATCTCGTGGAGTGGAACGGCACTGGACCGACGGTTCAAGTCAGCATCATGCAACACAAGAACATTGTCGCCACTGCTACCGGAGAGCTGAAGACTAACGACAAGGAGGCTTCGCAGAACGCGGTGGTATTGGAGCCCGCAGTCAATAACAGCTCCGGGAAACAGATCGCTGAAATCGATTTCGGCAACCGCAAGGAAGCTCTGGTGTTCGATTCTAGCCACATGAATCACGGGCAATAGTTTTTGTTGAATTTCTACCGGCCCTTCGCTGCGCGAAGGGCTTTTTTCACGCTGTGCGAGCGTCTGAAAATGTGGCAACCGGGGCGTAAACCAACGTTTGCGTGATGACTATTTCGGGCGAGTATTGGCGGATGTTTGCTGATTCCCTGCTCCAAGTTTCTCGAGCGCTTTTTTGGCCTGCTTGGAGAAAGGTCCGTCGGGCAGAATTTTCAGATATTCCTTGTAGTGGCTAATCGCTTCTTCGGGCTGATGCAGTTTCTCGTAGCATTGCGCCATCCGGAAGTTGGCGACGGCGTCATTCTCTTTGTAGATCAGAGCATCCTGGTAGCGCGCCAGCGCGCCTTTATAGTTCCCCTGTTTCAAATAGTAATCGCCAACCTCGTCGTCTTTGCCAGCCCGGTATGGATTCCAGGGATGCATTTCCTGCACATCCCCGGTCATGTTCGTCATGTCCTCAGGGGATGTCGACAAGGGAGAATCCGACACTGCGGCCCCGCTGTTGGGATGATTCTTGACATCATCTTTCGGCGGGCTCAGGTCGATACGCGTATCGCGGCTGGAGCTTTCGCCGGCTTCCGCGCTTCGCGCGCTCGACTTCTGCTGATCGGACTGTGGAGACGACTGGCTTTGGCCGGCGTCCTGTTGGGATAAGGCCCAGGGAAGGCATAAGAAAACGACTGCAAAGAGGATCCAGAACCGCATTACTTTATTTTACCGCTGCGCGAAAAAAAGGCCACTTACCAGGAGTAAGTGGCCATTGTTGGCGAAGTCCTCCGGGGAGGAGGGAGAGGCTCTTATAGGCCGGGGGGTGGTGTTGCCTGACCCGATTGGGTCGGAGTTGTGCCGCCCGTCGTGTTGGTCAGCAGGCGCACATCCACGCGACGATTCTTGGCTCGGCCTTCACGAGTATTGTTGGAGTCGACCGGCTTGTCCTTCCCCAAGCCAATTACGTAGATCTTGTAAGCAGGAACGTTGTGCTCCGAGGCCAAGTACTGGATTACGGCATCGGCGCGGCGCTGGCTCAGGCCATAGTTGTAGTCGGCTGGTCCAGTCGAATCGGTCGCGCCTTCCACGGTAATGATATAGCCCTTGGTATTGGGTACATCGCCGGCAAGCTTATCCAGCGCGGCTTTGGCGTCCTTGGTCAGCGCGTCCTTGTCGAAGCCAAAATGCACTGAGGCTTCGGTCACAGTGTGGTAGTTATCCAAATTGGCAACCGTATTTTGCAGCGTGTCTACACGATGAACAGCGTTGTCCGCCATGGTCTGGGCCTGGCCGGCTTGCTGACCGGCAGCCTGGGCCTTCTGATCTACTTCGGCGGCTTTGGCTTGTACCTGCTGGATTCCGGCCTGAGCGCGGGCATCGACATCTTTGATGTCATGCGAGTTCTTGGCCGTCATGTCGTCGAGTTCGTTAGTTTTGTTGATCAACGGCGTGGTCTGTTGGCGTACATAGTTCTTGCTGGCGCAGCCGACCGTCACCGTCATACTCAATGCCAGCAAAATGGTTAACGAAGTGCGATTCATTTTACAAAGGCTCCTTTGCTTCTTCTCGTAGATTTCCTGGGTGTGGAACCTGCTACTCGCACGGATATTATTCCGGCAGAGGCTACTCTGCATTCCAAACCCTACCTGAGCACGGGAACTGCCAACCCTCCGAAAAACCGAGCTGACGCTTAACCTACTGATGCTGCATGCGATATGCAGAATTGCCGATCGCACGCGCCATACTTAGTGTAGATCAAAAGACGAAATTGAGGAAAAAATTATACGGTGGCATGACCCGCTCATCCCTAAAATCCGGGACTTTCTCCAATGAGACGAAAGTCTGCTCCGAGCGACACCAAGTGTACAGGACCAGGCGTCGAATGGAAGTTCTGCAGGAAGTTCAGGCTTCCGGGCCGAGCATAACGATTAGCTAAAATGTAGATACCCTTTGAAATGGATCTTACCGAGAAAATCCGTACCATTCCGGCTTCCGCGGGCGTGTACCTGTACAAGAATGCTGCCGGCGAGGTCATTTATGTCGGCAAGGCCAAGAACCTGCGCAACCGGGTGGCCTCTTACTTTCATTCCGGGCGGGTGGAGGATGCCAAGACCGGAACCTTGCTTCGCGAAGCCGCCGACGTCGACTACATCGTAGTCGCCAACAACAAAGAGGCGCTGGCGCTCGAAAACCACCTTATTAAGCAGCGCCAGCCGCGTTTCAACATCCTTCTCCGCGACGACAAGACTTATCCCTACGTCAAGCTGACCCTCGGCGAGCGCTTTCCCCGGGTTTACGTGACGCGCCGCCTGCGCAAGGACGGCAGCGCTTATTACGGCCCGTACTTCCCTGCCAACCTTGCCTATCGCATCGTCGATCTCATTCATCGTCATTTCCTGATTCCCTCCTGCAAAGTCGACCTCAGCCACTTTCATCCGCGTCCTTGTTTGCAGTACTACATCGGACGCTGCCTCGGCCCATGCGTTCAGGGTTTGACCACGTCCGAGGCCTATCAGGAGGCTGTACACGACGTGAAGATGTTTCTTGAAGGCCGGCCGACGGATTTGGCGCGTTCTTTGCGCGAGCGCATGGCTCGAGCAGCCGAACAAGAGGAATATGAACGGGCTGCCAAGTATCGCGATTTGATCTCGACGGTCGAGCAGTTGCAGGAGAAGCAGAGAATTGCGGCTGTCGAAGGCGATGACGCAGACGTTTTCGGTTATCACTACGAAAACGACATGCTGGCAGTCAACTTGTTTCACATGCGCGGCGGACGGGTGCTTGATCGCCGCGAATTTTTCTGGGAAGACCTGCCACAGACAAGTACAGATCACGAAGGGATAGCCGCTCACACCTCTGGCAATGCTCACGTAGGGACAGCCGCTCCCGGCTGTCCAACCGAGCCAAGCTCGGCGGAATTTCATCCTGGCGAGTTCTTCTCTGCCCTGCTCAAGCAGCTCTATATCGGGCAGCCCTACATTCCGCGCAACATTTATGTTCCTGTCGATTTTGAGGACCGCGAATCTTTGGAAGACTTGCTCTCCGAGCAGCTCGCGGGCGAGGGCGCCCGCGCCACACGGGTGTATATCGTCGTTCCACAACGCGGCGACAAGCGCTCGCTCCTTGATCTGGCCGGCAACAACGCCAAGCATTCCTACGATCAGCGCTTCCGCGTGATGAAGCCGAACCAGAGGCAAATCCAGGAAGCGCTGCAGGACGCGCTCGCTCTGCCCGAACTGCCGCGCCGCATCGAGTGTTTCGATATTTCCCATATTCAGGGAGCCGAGACGGTTGCTTCGATGGTGGTCTGGGAAGACGGACGCATGAAAAAGTCCGACTATCGCAAGTTCATCATTCGCAGCGTGGATGGAGTCGACGACTTCGCCTCAATGCGCGAAGTTGTCACTCGTCGTTACAAGCGCATGCAGGAAGAAAAGAAGCCGATGCCCAGCCTGGTGCTGATCGATGGCGGATTAGGCCAATTGCATGCCGCCGCCGAAGCTCTGAACTCGCTCGAAATCATCAATCAGCCGCTGGCGGCCATCGCCAAGCGGGAAGAAATCATTTATGTGTATGGCCAGGAAAATGAGCCGGTCGTTCTCGATCACCACTCGCCTGTGCTGCACCTCGTGCAGCTCATCCGCGATGAAGCCCATCGCTTTGCCGTGACATTCCATCGCAAGCGTCGCCAGATGCGCGACCGTTCGACGGAATTGCTGGAAATTCCCGGCGTGGGCACGCGCACCACTCGCCGCCTGCTGGAACATTTCGGCAGCGTGCAGGCGGTGAAGCAGGCCGATGCCGCGGCGCTGTCAGCGGTCGTCACTCGCGGGCAGGCGGAAGCGATTCTGGAGCACTTCCGGAAGAGTGTGTAAGAGTCGCTTCAACCCCTCAAAAGTCATCCCGAGCGCAGCCGTTCTTCAGGCGGAGCGAGGGATCTTGCGCGTATCTAAGCCCACTCTTCCTCCGAACATGTCTGGGACCCGTGAACAATACATGCCACCTCGCGCGAGATCCCTCGCCTCGCTGGTGCAAGCGCGAGGCTTCGGGATGACCCCCGTGGTAGTGGTTAGTGCCGTAACTCACGATGGCGATACGACGCGGACCCGCCCGGGAACTGCAGATTCCTCGACACGCCTTCGCCGCGCCGTGCGCGGCTGCATGCGGCTCGGAATGACAAGTAGTAGCTAGGGGCTACGAGCCAGCAGCGGTCCCTGATTTTGAATTTCTTCCTCTTTGCTGCGAGAATGCCGCAGCATGAAAATTGTCATTCTGCTACTGGTCTTGGCATCGCTCGTGTGGTCGCAAAGTGCTGATCTAGCCACTCCGGAAGAGAAACATCTCCACAACGTCCGCCAGCTCACCTTCGGCGGACAGAATGCCGAAGCCTATTTCTCGGCCGATGGCAAGAAGCTCATCTTCCAATCCACTCGCGACGACCTGAAATGTGACCAGATTTTCACCATGAACCTGGACGGCTCCGACGTTCGCATGGTCTCCACCGGAAAAGGCCGCACCACCTGTGGATATTTTTATCCTGAAGGCAAAAAAATCCTCTTTTCCTCCACGCATCTCGCCAATCCACAATGCCCTCCACGCCCCGATTATTCCAAGGGATATGTCTGGGCCATCTATTCCGGCTACGAAATTTTCACTGCCAATCCCGACGGCTCCGATCTCAAGCAACTGACGCACTCGCCCGGTTACGATGCCGAGGCCACCATCTCCACTGACGGCAAGAAAATTGTCTTTACCTCAACCCGCAACGGCGACCTCGACATTTATTCGATGGACGCCAATGGTAAGCACGTGAGGCAGCTCACGCACGAGCTCGGATACGATGGCGGGCCATTCTATTCGCCCGACCGCAAGTGGATCGTCTACCGCGCTTATCATCCGACGTCGGAGAAAGAAATCAGCGATTACAAAGAACTGCTGGCGCAAGGCCTGGTCCGCCCGACCACGCTTGAAATCTGGATCATGAAGGCCGACGGCAGCGCGAAGCGCCAGATCACGCATCTGAACGCAGCCAGCTTTGCTCCGTCATTCTTTCCCGATGGCAACCGGATTATTTTTTCGTCAAATCAAGGCTCGACGGGCGGGATGGGAAATTTTGAGCTTTACGCAATCAATGTTGATGGCACCGATCTGGAGCGAATTACCTATAGCCCCGGCTTCGACGGATTCCCCATGTTCAGTCCTGATGGCAAGCGACTGGTCTGGGCCTCGAATCGCAATGCCAAAGCCCCACATGAGACGAATATTTTTCTTGCGGAGTGGGTGCCGTAGGGTCTTTGTCATCCTGCCGAAGTAATCGCTCACGAGTGAGCGGTTTCTAAGGAATGATCTATGTATTTGCGCGGTAGCGCCTCATCGGCATCCGCGTGTGTCAACTCACCTTATAATGTCTCGCAGATGGATTCTGTGATGAAATCGCGGCAGTGGCTGATATCGCTGGGATTGCTGGTGCTTGTGCTGGCGGCCCTGATCGCATTATTCCTGACGCGCGATCTCGGTTCTGGCCAGGTGGCACAGACTACGCAAGAAGAATCCGGCCCGGCCCGTCTCGTCGATGAGAGTCCGCTCGAAACGGCGCGCGCGGCGGGAAAGCTCGCCTCGGAAGGTGACCAGCAGCGCGTCGCGGCCCAAGCCGAGCAGCTTGCCGACAACGAAATTGATCTGGCGTTTCATGATGCTTCACGCGATGCCGCTGACCATCCTCCGCAAGCCAAGCCGCAGTTCCGCCCACTGTTTCAGCGAGTGGGAGAAGTCGAAACGCAGGTGCAGGCCGACCAGGCCGAAGTGGATCAGCTTAAGAAAGATCTGGCCAAGGCGACGGGCACCCACGCCGCGAGCTTGCAGGAACAACTCGATGTAGCGCAGGCGCAACTGGAACTCGATCAGGATGAGCTGAACGACGCCAAGGAAGAGCTGGTGGAGTCAGGGGCCGACCCCGGAGCGCTAATTCAGCGGCAATTCGATCAGCATCTGGCTGTGGAGCACGGCAACGAAAAGGCTGCACAACAAGCCGCGGCGCCGATCAATTACCAGGCCAGCCATCTGCTTGCGCAAATCGAGGCATGGCGTGCCCTGCGCGACAAATTGTGGCAACTTCGACAGGCCCGGGACGGTACCGGCCCGATGATCGCAACACTCGGCAAGGAGCGGGCCGCGCTGGCCAAGCAGATCAGCGCAGAAAAGACGCAGCAGCGGACCGCCATGTCCGCAGCAAAAGCTATGCCCGCAGGAGCGCAGATCAGTGCCCAAAAGCAGAGCGCGAAACCCAGCCACCAGGCAACGCCTGCAGGTCCGGCACTGCAGACGGCGACCTCCGGCGCGAACATCAAGGCCCTGCACGTGATCACCGACGATCAGCAAAATCTCGCGGACTTTGACAAACGCATTCAGGACGAGCAGCAGCTGCAGAGCACCTACAACAGTTGGATCGCATTAGTCCACACGCACCAGCGGGCAGCCATGCACGGCATCGTCGAATCTCTGCTGTGGATCGTCCTGATCATCCTGGGAGTGTATTTGGCTGGGCTTATCGTTGATCGTTATCTGGCGGGCACGCGCCAGGAGCGCACTCGCCTGCATACCTTGCACGCAGTAATTCACTTCGCGTTGCAGGCTGCAGGCGTACTTTTAATCTTGCTGGTCATTTTCGGTCCACCACAACAATTGGCAACCATCCTTGGCTTCGCCGGCGCCGGGATTACGGTAGCGATGAAAGACTTTATCGTCGCCTTTTTCGGGTGGTTTGTGCTGATGGGGAAAAATGGGATCCGAGTCGGGGATTGGGTGGAAATCAACGGCGTGACCGGTGAGGTCATCGAAATCAATCTGCTGCGCACGGTGCTGCTCGAGACCGGAAACTGGACCGATACGGGCCATCCCACCGGACGGAAGGTTGCATTCGTGAACAGTTATGCCATTGAAGGACACTTCTTCAACTTCACTACCAGCGGACAATGGTTGTGGGATGAACTGCACATGGCGATTCCCTCGGAGCAGGACCCTTACCCGCTGCTGGATGCCATTCAAAAGACCGTTGCGAAGGAAACCGCTGCGAACGCTCACGCAGCCGAGCAGGAATGGCAGAGCACGGCCAGCCATTACCGGGTGAAGTCGGTTTCGGCGGCGCCCGCGGTCAATCTGCAGCCAACCGCGAACGGACTGGAAGTGCGCGTCCGCTACATCACTCGGGCGCAAGAGCGATCTGCTATGCGGGCGCGATTGAACCAGGCTATCGTGCGGCTGTTGCGGGGCAAGACCGAAGATAAAGAGAGCGTGACGACGGCGGGGTAAAGAACCCCGGAATTGACGTTATTGCCGGCCATCCCCTTGGCGCAGGCGCGCCCACTCAACCCGCTGCCTGGCCTTTATATGCCTTGACACGTATATTCCTTTTGGAGTATATAAAGAGAGTGGAATCTGTATTCGAAATCATCGCGGAGCCGAACCGCCGCGCGATATTAAGCCTCCTGGTCTTGTCACAACAGTCGGTTGGAGAGATCGAGCGTCGGCTTCGTATGCCCCAGCCGACCGTGTCCAAGCACCTGCGAGTGCTGCGCGAGGCCGGTTTCGTGGAATCCACGGTGGATGCACAGCGCCGTCTCTACCGGCTCAAACCTGAGCCATTCCGCGAGGTGGATGCCTGGCTGGCACAGTTCCGCCGCTTCTGGTCCGCTCACGTAGATGCTCTCGAACGCCACCTCGACCGCATGGGCCAAGATGCATCAAAACCGAAGAGAAGGAAGACAAAGAGAAGATGACCAACCGCGAGCAGTACACACCGGGTGCGGCCAACGTGGCGCAGGTAAGAAAGGACGGAGAGAAGTGGACGCTCATTCTCGTGAGAGACCTGCGTCACCCGCCGGAAAAAGTCTGGCAGGCGCTAACCGACCCGGCGCATCTGCGCGAGTGGGCTCCCTTCGACACCGATGGGAACCTGGGTACGGTTGGAGCTACGGTGAAGCTCACCACCGTGGGCGCGCCCGGGCCGCACGTTACCGAAACAACCGTGACGCGAGCCGATGCTCCCGAGGTGCTTGAGTACAAGTGGGGTGATTTCGATATGCGGTGGCAACTCGAAGCCGTTGGTGGCGGCACGCGCCTGACGCTGTGGACCAACATCGCTCGTCCGTTCATCTCCATGGGTGCTGCCGGGTGGCACATTTGTTTCGATGTGCTGGATCGGCTTCTCGCCGGTCAGCCCATTGGACGCATCGCCGGCCCCGAGGCCATGAAGTTCGGCGGCTGGCAGCGATTGAACGCCGAGTACGCCAAGCAGTTCGGCGTTGAGATCCCCAGTTGGCTGCCTAAGCTGGCTCAAGAGTCGTGAATCGAGGAGGATCATGAGTCAAGGCATTGCACGTAAAATTTCTCACTGGATTCACATTGTCTTTAGCATTCCGATACTCGGCTATATTTATAGTCCGTTTGACAAAACTTCCGGACTACGCATTCAAGACTCGGTATGTCTTCGTTCCGGTCATGGTCCTTTCGGGATTGTGGATGTGGAAAGGCCAGGTGGTTAGAAAACTTATTTCGAAAAAATCGGCGGGGAACGCAGCTGCGTGAAAACTACGTCAAACGTAACCCTTTCAAAAAAACAAGGTGAAGAAATGCTCAGAGCATTGAAAGCCCGCTTTGAGAAAAACATGAACCGCCATAAAGGTCTTGAATGGGCTCAAGTACAAGCAAGGCTGGAAGCGAATGCTGAAAAACTGTGGTCACTGAATGAAATGGAAAGAACTGGCGGTGAACCGGACGTTGTTGGTCATGACAAAAAGACGGGCGAATACATTTTTTATGATTGTTCAGCGGAAAGTCCGAATGGCCGCAGAAGTCTTTGCTACGACCGGGAGGCGCTGGAGTCAAGGAAAGAACATAAACCAAAAGACAACGCTCTCGGTATGGCAGCTGCCATGGGCATTGAGCTTTTGACGGAAGAACAGTATCGAGAGTTGCAGAAACTTGGAGATTTCGATACGAAAACCTCGAGCTGGGTCAAAACCCCTGCTTATATTAGAAAACTCGGCGGTGCCCTCTTTTGTGATCGCCGCTTCAATACTGTTTTCCTGTATCACAACGGCGCGGAATCTTACTATGCCGGTCGGGGGTTCCGCGGCTTGCTAAGAGTCTAGCGAGAACAATCATGTTTACCATCGAGCAAATCGACGACCTCCACCCAGCGCGGGGAAGGTGCGGTCCTCGATCCGAAAAAATCCGCAAACAACTGGAATAAATGGCGGGGACGACGGGACTCGAACCCGCGGCCTCTGCCGTGACAG
>Ga0187781_10000551_pt1 | contig 26683 bp, 22 predicted proteins | sample 0715_SJ02_MP02_2_FD_132447 | JGI IMG/M metagenome (GOLD analysis project Ga0187781, IMG submission 132447) | Tropical peat soil microbial communities from peatlands in Department of Meta, Colombia - 0715_SJ02_MP02_20_MG | ecosystem: Environmental > Terrestrial > Soil > Wetlands > Peat | place... | reverse complement strand
CGTGATCGGGATCTGGAAGAAGTGATCCATGGTCCACAAGCTGTCGAAGCCGGCTTCATCGGCGCGCCGAGCCGAACGAGAAAGCAGCGGGCCGATCTGCACTGCCTCGGTCGCCATCGGAAAGCCGCTCATCGAGATACCTATTTTCATGGTGACCATGTTCGGGCCGATGCAATCCGCCAGCCAGGGCCCCCTCCGACCATGGGACTGCCAGTACCACCCACAAGCCGCAGTTCTCGGTCAGACTGGGTCAGGTGCGCACCGGTGAGGGAGTGGGCTCCTATATCCAGGCTTGGCGTCACCGGCTCCAGCCGGCGGACGCGGGGCTGCCCGCCCGCTCGTCCCGCCGGACCCGCGGTCTGCGCCGCGAGGAGCTGGCCTCATTGGCCGGAATATCCGTCGACTACCTGGTTCGCGTCGAGCAGGGCCGAGCCACCAACCCCTCAACGCAGGTGCTAGCCGCGCTATCGCGCGCCCTCCGGCTGACGATCGAAGAGCGCGACCACCTCTACACCGTCGCCGGGCAGGCGCCGCCGAGACGATCCGCCATGCCCACCCATGTGCCGCCCAGCGTGCAGCGGCTGGTGGACCGGATGGCCGATCTGCCTGTGTCCGTCTACGACCCGGCCTGGACAATTATCACGTGGAACGCCGCCTGGGCCGCGCTCATGGGTGACCCGTCGGCCGTGAGCGGACGGGACAGGAACCTGATCTGGCGGACCTTTACCGGCAAGTCCACCCGGGTGCGCAAGAGTGACGCCGAGGTCGACGATTTCGAGACGAGCGCCGTCGCCGACCTAAGGCGGGCTGTCGGTACCTACCCCGACGATGCCGGGCTGCGCCAGCTCGTCGACGAGCTTCGGCAGGCCAGCCCGCGGTTCGCCAGGCTGTGGGCGGAGCGGGTGGTCAACAGCACCGGCTCGAACAGCAAAACCATCGACCATCCCGAGGTTGGTCCGATCACGCTCGATTGCGATGTGCTCACCGTGGCTAGCTCGGATCTGCGGCTCGTCGTGTACACAGCCGAACCATCAAGCCCGGACGCCAACCGGCTCCGCCTGGTCCAGGTCATCGGGCTTCAGAAACTCAGCATCAGGGACCGGCCAACGTGAGACAACGGGGCGGGCGAGCAGTCCATGTCGATGGGCACGCCGCAGGAGGAATCCATGTCGACGGGCACGCCGGACGAGCCTACGTCATCTGCGGGCGGAAGCACCCTTACATCCGGTGCGGAGCCGCGCTTCCGCGAGCCAGCACCCCACGGTCCGCTGAGACCCCCGCTGCCTCCATGCCGATGGGAGCTGCCCAGGTCCTTGCTGTGCCCTAGCAGGACCGAATGAACGTCAACTGGGAGCATGTGACCAGCGCCGACGTGTTGCGCCATGCAGGAGTACGACCGGCTGGGACCGGAAGCGTTCTTCTCGGCCCACGGCTTTGTGCCGACCACGACCTATGACCCGTCCGGATCGGACGTCGACGTCCGCTCGACCTGTTGGTCCAGCCGCACACAACTGACCTTACGGCTGGCCGCTAGATGCTGCCGGGCGATTCCTGCGGGATGCCGTACTGGGCCGCGACCGGATTCCACACGTGCACGAACGCCTCCTTCGCGGCATTGGCCTGCATGTCGGCGTTAAATGCGGCGCTGTAGGCACTCGATTGAGCCGCCGGGGCGCACCCGAGCTCGAGCTCCCGCTGCGCCCAGGCCAGATAGTCCTTGTCGGCATCCAGCGAGTTGCGGAGTGCGGCGGTCAGGTCGGTTTTCATGAGGGCACCGTCCGCCAGAGCCGAGGTTGACATGGCTGACGCCTGGTTGTACTCGGTGCTGCGCTGATTCACCGCGTTCTGGATCAGGCTGACCGCGCTGGACAGATCCGTGCAATCACTGGCCTGGCTGACCGCGCCTTGCAACGCCTTTCGGGTGGCCGCGCTCGAACCCAGCAGATCGTTCACGGCGGCGGCCTGCCTCGACGCCAGCGTGGACGCTGATGACGGTGACGGAGCCGGTGACGATGACCTCGCTGAGGTTGCCGCAGGGGAGGACACGGCCGCCTTGTCCCGGGCCGGCCTGGCCGACACGACGATGCCGATGGCCACAGCGGCGGCGATGCCTGCTGCAGCCAGAGCCACGATGAGCCCGATGACGCCTGAGCGGTGCCGACGCCGACGAGGGTCAGGCCTGCCCGGTCCGCTCACCGGGTCAGGGCCCGCTTGACCCGGTCCGGCCGGAGGCTGGTCGTCCAGGGACTGCGGCCGACCGGGCCCAGACTGCACGGGGGCCGGGGTGCGTACGGGCTCGCGCACGGATTTGTGCTGGCCGGCAGGTGGCTCCCGGCTGGAGGCCGCCCGGGATTGCGCGGCCGGCCTGGCGGGGCCCTTTGATCGCTCCCGTGCGGGGTCATCTGACCCGCCGGGCTGTAGCCCGAGCGCTGTGCGCAGTTCTTCAGCGAACTGGCCGCAGGTCGGGTACCGGTCTGCCGGGTTCTTCGCCAGCGCCGTGGCCAGCACCCGGTCGACGGCCGCGGGCAGGTCAGGGCGCCGCGCCACAGCCGCGGGGGGTGCCGCGTACAGCTGGGCGTACATCACCGTCAAGCCCTGGTCCTGCCCGAATGGCGGCGTGCCGCACAGCAGCTCGAACCCGGTGCAGGCCAGCGAGTACAGGTCCGCGCGTCCGTCCAGGGCGCGCCCCTGGATCTGCTCCGGCGCGAGATAGTCAAGGGCTCCCGCGAACTGGCCCGCCGCAATGATCTGACCCGGCGACACCTCCCTGCCCATCCCGAAATCAGACAGGTACACATGACCAAAGGCGCCGACCCGGCCGGGTGTTCTCCCGCCCGCCCCGCGGTCGGCATCGAGAAGCATGTTGGCGGGCTTGACGTCGCGATGGATCAGGCCGTGGCCGTGAGCGGCATCCAGGGCCGAAGCAACCTGGGCGATGAGGCTCCAGGCCCAGGCAAGAGGAAGCGGCCCCAACCGGCTGAGCAGTGACCGGGCATCGCCGCCCCCGACGTGGCGCATGGCCACGTACAACACCCCGCCCGCATCGCCGGCCTGGTAGATGGGAACGATGTGCGGGTGGCCTATCGCGGCGGCCGCCCGTGACTCGGAAAGAAACCGTGCCCGGAAGGCGGCATCACTGGCGAGCTCCGGCGCAAGGATCTTGACCGCCACTTCACGGCCCAGGCGCTCGTCCCGAGCGAGACGGACGACAGCCACGTCGCCCACACCGATACACTCCCCCAGCTGGTAACCGGGGACCTTGCCTGACATTCCCAAGCCGGGCAGGACCGGGCCCGTCCCGCTCACGGACCCACCACCGGGCAGGACGCGATCAGGGGCCGGCCAGCACCAGCCGGGCCCGCCAGGCTGGCCCCACATCGATGGCAATGATGGTTTCCGCCGCGCAGCTCACGAGCCTCCGTTCGGGGTATGGCTGGCAGGCCAGCAGAACGGCCGGCTCAAGACCCACTGCCTGGGCAGGTCAGCATCCCGAGCCTTACCGGACCAGTGCCCGCAGCCCAAATCGTCACGATAGTGGCATTCCGCCAGGCCTGCACAGCGATCAGCAATCAGGAGGCCCAGCGGCCCCCGCACGCCTGAACGCCACAGCGCCCGTGCCCGCCGACCGGTCCCCAGCCATGGCGGCGGGCCTGCAGGCCCGGCCATCTCGTGACGGTAACGACGTGCAGGGCGCGGCCCAGCCGACGGCGGGGCACGCCCTGGCGTTCCGTGACTCTGCGGCCGCATCCCTGCCGCCGCCGGGCCAGGTACCAGAGAGAACAATCCTCACACTGGCCGCATTGAACAAATTTCTTTTCGCTCTATTGCCAGCAATCATCGCTCAATACGTTATTGTGTGTCGAAACCGTGCTCAGGGCGAGGTTTCGACACACATTAAGCCGAAGTGGACATGCATGAGGGACGATCTGTAGCTCTCCGAGCTTGGCCACGGGAATACGCGGCTATACAGTATGCGCTGGTGCCGTCATCTCGCACGCTGCCGCGTCCGGCTGGGGTCACTGTCGCGCTTGGCTGGCTCGAACAGGCAGCGCTGCCGCTACTCTCCTCCGGCAGACGGCGGACTCCGGCGATCAGCAAGTCACGCAGCGATTCCGGCAGATCCGGACTACAGGCCAGCGCCTCGGCGAAAAGCGGGTTCCCGCCGCTGCGGCGGTACACCACGTCCAGCACACGATCGGTCGGCGGCGCGCCGGTGATGCTGGCCACCAGCTCGCTGGTGTCACGCAGGGAAAGCGGGCTGACCTCCACCCGCCGGACCCACGGGATGCGGTCCAGTTCCGCGAGCAGCGGCCGCAGCGGGTGGGTCCGGTGCAGTTCGTCTGAGCGATAAGTGACGACGATCAGCAGCCCGTCGATGCTCTGCTGGCTGCGGACAAGGAACGACCGGAGGTCGCGACTCGCGCTGTCGGCCCAGTGCGCATCCTCGATCGTCAAGATCACCAGACCCTGATCCGCCAGATGCTCGAGGAGGGTGAGCACCTGTTCGAACAGGCGGGCGCGGCTCTGGCCGTCGCTGTCCGGGCCCGGCGGGGTTCCTGGCAGAGCGGCCAGCTCGGGCAGCAGCCGGGCGAGCCCGGCCGTCGTCGCACCAGGGATCCCAGCGAGCAGGGCGGCGATGCCGTCGGGGCCAAGATGGCGGTTCAGGTCGCGCAGGAGCGCCGTGAACGGCGCGAAGGGCAGGCCGTCCACGCCGAGCTCCAGGCAGCCTCCGGTCAGGATCCGCCCGTCGGCGCGGCGGGAGAACTCACTCACCAGGCGGGTCTTGCCGATACCTGCCTCGCCGCCGATCAGGACCGTCGCGGGCGCACCGTCACGCACCAGGCCAAGCGCGCTCTCCAGCTCGGCGAGCTGGCCGGCGCGCCCCACCATAGCCGGACCGCCGACTCGTCCGGCCACACCCGGGCCGCTGGCGCGGCCAGTGCGGATCCCCATGTCGCCGTCAATTCTACGGACGGGACGTCATGAGACTTCTGGCCGTGGCGGCAGCAAGCCGGTCACGGCGGTGCCCGGTGGGACGACTAGCCGCACCGGTCGCTCCGGCCAGGTGAATTTCGTCATTCGTCTGCTGACTCACTTGGCATGGATCGATGGTCAACGCAACGCTTGTTCGTGACGGGCTACCCAGGTCTGCCGCCCGGCTTTCAGGATCACGCAGACATCCGAGGCAATATGCATGCGGGACGCCGTCAGCGAGTGGCCGACGGCGGCCAGACGTCGGTTCCGTGGCGCTACCACCGAGCGTGATTGACTCGGGCGGCGGGCGCCGAGTTCGCGCTCCCCGCCGAGTACGGGTGCAGGAGGGCATGCCTGGTCGGACTGTCTGTCGCGTGCAGATCCGCCTCGTTCTGGACGGGTGACAGGACGGCTGGCAGATCGGCGTCCGGAGACGTGGCCGGGTAGGCCTGGCCGGGGTATAAAGGTCTGGTGGTGACGTGTCCGCGGTGCGGCGCGTCCCGGGGGGATGGCGACCGGTTCTGCGCCGATTGCGGTGCCCCGCTGGGGCGGTGCCCGTCCTGTGGTGAGCCCACTTCCCAGGGCCACCGGTTCTGCCCGGCATGTGGGCATGCCCTGGCGGGAGCAGGGGTGGTGGATCCGCTGAACGCCCCCGCGTCATCGGCTGGCGAGGCTGCTGGGCCGGTCGCGGAGCGCCGGGTGTGCTCGGTGCTGTTCTGTGACGTGGTCGGGTTCACCCCGCTGTCGGAGTCACGGGATGCCGAGGCGGTCCGGGAGCTGCTGTCGCAGTATTTCGCGGTGGCGCGCACGGTGATCGGCCGGTACGGCGGGACGGTGGAGAAGTTCATCGGCGACGCGGCGATGGCGGTGTGGGGCGCCCCGGTGGCCGCGGAGGGGGACGCGGAGCGAGCGGTGCGGGCCGGGCTGGACCTAGTGGCCGCCGTGGCGGAGCTGGGAGCCCAGACCGGGGTGCCGGGGCTGGCGGCGCGGGCCGGGGTGGTGACCGGCGAGGTGGCGGTGACGCTGGGCGCGGCCGGGGAGGGGATGGTAGCCGGGGACGCGGTGAACACCGCATCCCGGGTGCAGGCGGCCGCGGAGCCGGGCCAGGTGCTGGTGGATGGGGCGACGCAGCGGCTGGCGGGAGCCGGGGTGGGGTTCACCGACGCGGGTGAGCACGTGTTGAAGGGGAAAGCCGGGCCACAGCGGCTGTGGCGGGCCACCCGGGTGCTCTCCGGGGTGGGCGGCCTGAAGCGGCTGGACGGGCTGGAGGCGCCGCTGATCGGCCGGGACGCCGAGCTGCACACGGTCAGGGAGCTGTTCCATGCCGCAGCCGAGCGCAGGGTGCCGCGGCTGGTGCTGATCGCTGGCCCGGCCGGGGTGGGCAAGTCCCGGCTGGGCTGGGAGTTCGACAAGTACATCAGCGGGCTGGCAGAGGACGTGTGGTGGCACCGGGGCCGGTGCCTGTCCTACGGAGACGGGGTGGCGTTCTGGGCGCTGGCCGAGATCGTCCGGCAGCGGCTGGGCATCGCCGAGGAGGACCCGGCCGAGATAACAGCGGGCAAGCTGGCTCAGGGGCTGGACCGGTTCGTACCCGATCCGGCCGAGCGGGCCTACGTCGGTGCCCGGCTGGGCCGGCTGCTGGGCGTCGCGGTCGCGGGGGATGGCGGGGGGCCGCTGACCCGCGGGGAGCTGTTCGCCGGGTGGCGGCTATTCTTCGAGCGGCTCGCCGCCGAGGGCCCGGTGGCGCTGCTGGTCGAGGATGCCCAGTACGCCGACGCGGGACTGCTGGACTTCCTGGACCACCTGGTCGACCGGGCACGCGACCTGCCGATCTTCGTGCTGGTGTTCGCCCGGCCCGAGCTCGGCCAGACCCGGCCGGGGTTCGGCGCTGGCCGGAACCGGGTCACGCTGACCCTGGACCCGCTGGATCCGGCGTCGATGGATCAGCTGGTCGACGCCCTGGTGCCCGGCATGCCGCCAGCGGCGCGGGCGAAGATCACCGGCCAGGCGCAGGGCATCCCGCTGTTCGCGGTGGAAACGGTCCGCGCCCTGATCGACCGGGACATCGTCCAGCCCCTCGAGGGCGTCTACCGCCTGACCGGCGACGTGGGCGAGCTGGCCGTGCCGGACAGCCTGCACGCGCTGCTGGCCGCCCGGCTGGACGCTCTCGACCCGGAGGTGCGGCGGCTGGTCGCCGACGCCGCGGTGCTGGGCACCACCTTCCCGGCCGAGGCGCTGATCGCGGTGTCCGGGCAGGACGAGGCCGCGGTGCGGGCCGCGCTAGCCGAGCTGGTCCGCCGCGAGGTGCTCACCATATCCGCCGAGCCGCTGTCGCCCGAGCGCGGCAGCTACGGGTTCGCCCAGAACATGCTGCGCCAGGTCGCCTACGACACCTTGTCCCGCCGCGACCGCAAGACCCGGCACCTGACAGTGGCCGCGCACTTGCGCGCCACGTATCCGGGTGACGGGGAAGAGGTCAGCGACGTCATCGCCCGGCACTACCTCGACGCACTGAACGCCATCCCAGATGACCCTGACGCCGATCAGATCCTCGGCCAGGCCATCATCACCTTGATCCGGGCCGCCGAGCGCGCCGAGCGTACCGGCGCGCCGGACCGGGCCTCCGCCAGCTACGCCACCGCCGCCGGATTGACCCCGCCAGGCACCCGGGAAGGAGAGGACGCTGCCGACGGGCGGCCATCAGCCGGCGTGCTGTGGGAACGCGCCGCGCAGGCCGCTGAGATCAGTGGCGACTGGACCGCTGCGGTCGAGCACGCGGGCCGCGCCCGCGAGGATCACCTGGCCCGCGGCCAGGCCCGGGCGGCCGCCCGGGCCCAGGCCACCGCCGGGCGGGCGCTGCGCCTGTGGGGCCATCACGGCGAAGCGCGCGAGCAGCTGACCGCCGCGGTGCAGGTACTGCGGGCACAACCCGACACCGACACCGTCCGCGCGCTGGAAAATCTGGCGACCGTGGAGGTGTTCGCCGGCTCGCCCGACGCGGACAGGCTGTCGACCGAGGCGCTCACGCTGGGCCAGGCTCTGGGCGTGGGCACCGGCCAGCTCGGCGGCCTGCTGGTCACCCGCGGGATCTACCTCGGCATCAATGGCAGGCTCGCCGAGGCGGTCGCCTACTTCCGCGAGGCCGCGCGGCTGGCCACTCAGGCGGGCGACAACATCACCCTGGGACGCGCGCTGCTCAACCTGTCGGACGGCCTGGCGGCCACCGACCCCGCGGCCGCGGCTGAGGCCGCCCGTGCCGCCGCCGGGCACCTGCGCCGCACCGGGGCCCGGGACTCCCTGGCGGTCGCGATCATCAACCAGGCCCAGGCGCTGCTGATGCTCGGCGACTGGGACGCCGCCGAGGCCGAGCTCACCGAGGCCGCGGAAACCGACGGGCTGGCCGACAACGAGTTCCTCACCTGCAAACGCGGCTGGGTGGCTGCGCTGCGCGGCGACGCCGCCACCGCCGAAACCACTTTGGCGCGACTGGCAGACCTGCGGGCCAGCGAAGATCCCCAGGACATGGCGATGACTAGGGTCGCGGAGGCGTTCACCGCGATGGCCCGCCGCCAGCCGCAGGACGCGCTGCGGCTCGCTCGCGCCGCGCTCGCCCATGTAGACACCTTGGGGATCAGCCACGAAGACCTGCGCTGGGCCTGGCCGCTGGCCGCCCGCGCCGCCAACGAGCTGGGGGACACCGACGCCGCCAGTGAGCTGCTCGTCCTGCTCGACGCCTGCCAGCCCGGGCACCTGGCGCCCATGCAGCGGGCCGAACGCGACCTCGTCCGCGCCCGGCTGGCCGCCACCGACGGCGACCCGGCCGCCGCCGCGGCCTTCGCCGATGCGGTCGGCAGCCTGCGCGAGCTCAGCACCCCCTACCACCTCGCCCACGGCCTGCTCGACCACGCCAGCCATCTCAGCCGCCTCGGCGATGCCCAAGCCGCCAAGGCTGCAATCGGCGAAGCCCGCGACATCGCCCGTAACCTGCGCTGTCAGCCACTGTTGGACCGGGCGGCGCACCTCACGTCCGCAGAATCCCCCGCGCAAGCTTAAGACCGGCGCTGGGATCCGCTGGCGGGGACATCAGAGCGCCGACTGACCGCATGGCGCCTGCACGGCGTTCGCACCCTGATCTTGTGCTTCGGGCGGTGCGCACCCGGCTGGCGGAACCTGACCTAAGGAACCTGCTGGCTAAACCGGCCAGCAAGGAAGCGCGCAAGGCCGCGGAGGAGATCAGGCGGCTACGTGGCCGGCTGGAGCAGACCCGCCTGGATTACGACAACGACCTGATCGACGGCGCCCGCTACAAAGCGAAGAGGGCGAAGCTTCAGGCCCAGCTCGACGCAATGGAGGCAGCACAGGCCCGGCTGATGGCAGGCTCGGAAGTCGCCGGAACGCCTACCGCGCCCGATCCGGTCGTGGCGTTTGACCAGGCACCCCTCGGCGCACAGCGGGCGGTGATCAGCTTCCTGATCACGGCCCGCCTTGACCCGGCGCCCCGGGGCCGCCACTTCGGCCCGGAGTCGGTACGGATCGACTGGCGGGAGCATCGCGCCGCCAGTTGACCGCACGGCAATTGAACGGCATTTGCACCGTGGGCACGTCAGCTGACTGGCTGGAGAGTTGCGGCAGAGACGCCGAGCTTGGGGCCCTGGAGCCGCACGATGACCGCGGTATTACTCAAGAGCGGACGTCAGTCGGGCGATGGCTGTCGCGAGACCAGCTAAACGGCCAAGACAAACGCGGGCGTGCGCCGCCTAACCTGTGGGTGCCACCCGGGCTGCTCGATATATGCCCAGCTCAACTCTAAACGTGAGGACCTCACCTCGTTTTCTGCGCTGCTCGCCGCATCTATGGCGAGAGCAGCAGGGAGTGGCCTTCCGAGAAGGCCGAGAGCGGCTGCCGTGCTGGACGCTGCCGCCGCTCCTCTTTAAGGCGGTTTGACATAAGACGGGCGAAGGGCAAGACTCCAACTGCGCGCTTGCCTCATCGGTGGCCGGCAAGGCTAGACCGCGTCGGAGGGGATATGACCACCAAACCAAAATGCTTCGTGATCATGCCATTCGGAAATAACGAGACAAATCGGACTCACTACACGGTCGTCTACGAGCGGATCATCAAACCGCCCGTCGAGGCGGCTGGTTTCGAGTGCGAGCGCGGGGACGAGATCCCGGAGTACGGCCCCATTCCTGAGCAGATTACTCAGAAGCTAGCGAGTGCCGACCTCGTGGTAGCCGATCTCTCCGGCCGTAACCCGAACGTCTTCTACGAGCTGGGATACAGGCGAGCACTAAAGAAGGCGATAATCCCGATCGCCGACGACCTCGATAATCTCCCCTTCGACGTGGCGACCTATCGGACGATCCTATACCGAGCTGACGACTTGGAAGTCGCCGGCAAGTGTTCCGACACAATCAAGGAGCACGCGAGCAGAGTGCGAAGGACATTGAGTGCTCGCCGCCCCAGCCAGGCGGAGGAGCAACTCGCGCCGACGCTCCTAGAGCTAGATTACAAGCTATCGACCGGGTTCGCCAACGTCTATCAACTCATCGGTGAAATCGCTCCCGTCAGTAGCGGAAGCAGCCTGAGCGGCGAGATCGCTGATCTGGGGAGACGCGTAGATGACCAGATCAGACTTTTCAAGGAGATCGGACAGTCGATTTCTGAGCTTGGGCACGCCTCCCGGCTCATCGCACAGACGGCAGAGATGGGCCTGATGAGTATTTACCCAAACCGGCTCGAAGCCATCGAGAATGAATTCTACCAGACTATGCGCGAAGAGAGTTCGGGGATTAGCATTGTCGGTTCGACGATCTTCGGCCTGCGGGGATACCGTAACGTCCAGCTTTCTAATATCGTCAATGTTCTCCAGGAAAAGGCCCGCAAGCCCGAGTTCGAGCTGCGACTACTCTTGACGCACTGGGACTTCATTTCCTATCGCCAGGATCAGGAGAAGACCGAGAAGAACATCGCCAGGTACGTGATCTCCAAGGAACTGAAGCAGGCGGTGGATCTGCTACGCGAGACGGGCTTGGAGAAAACGGTGAAGTTCTATAAAGGCTCGCCCACCTGCTTCACCATCTTGTGCGAAGGCCAGAAGGTTATGCTGGTTAATCCTTATCCGTATGAGCGTGAGGCGTTCAATAGCTGGACGGTGGTGTTCCGTGAGGCGTCACAGGGAATCTTCACGAGCTTCAAGTCGGCGCACATTGACCAGCCGTGGAAGAATGAGCAGCTCACTGTGCCATGGAGCATCGACTGTGAGAGCGCCATCATGGAGCGATTTCGCGATGATGTCAGCCGCGCTCCGGAGGAACTGAAGAAGGAACTGGGAGCTGACGACGAGGAGGCCGGCTACTAAGCCTCAATCCACCGGCCGAATAGGGCCGCTTCCAAGCGTGGCAACGTGAAAGGTGCCCTTTGAACTGGGACGATGGGAGTATTTGACGCTTCCGTCGTCTAATTCGAGAGGACACCTGGTAAGCGTGATTGTTGCATAGCCCGTCCAGGACGCATCCATCGTTCGATGGCCCGAATCTGGTCTCGCGGGCCGGGCTGGTCCCGGTGATGGTCCTGGCGCTGCGGGCCGGGCTGGCGGATCTGGTCGATGAGCACGTCCGGCCGGGCGGGCCGTGCGGAGTCAACGCGTTCTTGAATGTCACTGCCGTTCTGTCTCGCCTTGGCAACTTGACAAGTCAGCAGCGTTGACCTACTAGCCAGTCCGGATGCGGTGGCGTCGTCGTCCCAAATCTGGACGCGGCAAAGACCGCTGCCTTAAGCAACGGAGCGGTTCGTGAACGGGGTCGTTCCCGCTAGTTCATGGGACGGTGCAGTTGAGTGCCCTGGATGCGAGTGCGCCAACATCTTCATCGCGCAGATCGACAGTGCTCCAACTCAGTTTCTCGCCTACTGCTTGTACGGCTGGCCACAATTCGCCACGTATAAGCTGCTCAGTCTCGCGGAAGATAGGAAGCCAGCTTGCAGGCCCGACTACCGCGTCAGGTTGGGTTTTGCGGATCTCGGCGTCCCTTTCGAGCCCCCACTTGGCAAAGGCCAGGTAGTCTTCGGTCAGACAGTCTTCGACCGGAAGGTCCGGATCTGTATCTATTTTTTCCGCGCCTCGCTTGAAGTGTCTAATGAGCAAATCATCCGTTAGCTTTTCCCGGGGTGCCAAGAGCTTGGACTCAGCGATCACCCTGGCGACTGCACACCGCATCTCGGCATCTATCTGGTCCAGGCCGTTGACATCGTGTTCTGCGGCAACGGTCTGCCCCCAGTGCCAACTACGGGATGGGGGCTTCATACTCACATGATCCAGAGTGATGCCATGGTGCCTCAATGCAACCGCGTGTCCGGCTTCGTGATAGCAACGATTGAGGTAGTGCTCGCGGGGCGGACGAGCGTAGAGCCGTTTTGGAGTCCAGCCGCGGCGCAATATTTCCTGAAGCAGTTCTGCCTTTGGTATGGGTTCAACATCGTCTGTGATTGTGATTGTGAAGGGGCTGCCGTCTAGGCGGTAAAAACTTGGTGGCGACGTCCGGTGGCCGATAACGAAGAATTCGTCACCGTTTGGTTCATTGTATAGGGGTCAGCCGGTCGCGCCATGGACCTTCCACTAGGCGATCCGTTCCTTCAGCTCGCCGATCACGCCGATCGGCCCAGGATCGACCCCGATTGCGATGCCTAGATATACGGTGGCGTAGTCAATCAGCTGGATCAGACTCGCGAGCCGTTGCAGAGCTGTCTCTCCGACAGCGGCAAGTTGAGTCACGCCGATCCCCCGCTGTTCGGCGAGTTCCACGGACACCACGCGCCTCCGGGTGACCTGGGGATGTTCTTGGCTATCGCGGAGGATAACCAAATGCAGCGGCACCGTAGGGAGCAAGTCCTCGTAGTCCACTACCACCTCATTGCCCGCAGGCCACCCCGCAAACGGGCCATCGAATACTACTACCTGGTTGTGGTTGGCCTCCGGTAGCACCCCGGGCACTGCCGGATATTTGGCGTTCTCGTTCAGCTGGGTGGCGAATCTGGTGGCCGCCAACCCGGCCAACGGCGAGCTGCCCCAGATCATCGGCAACTTCCCGGCCAGTTCCAAGGCGAGTGTCTTGGCCGGGTTGACGAAAGAGTCACTGTCCGGGCGGCACAGATGGGAGACCCGCTCCAGTTCGACGGCAGCCGCCTCAAGCTCATTCTCTGGGATCTCTACCACCCCGAGCCGGTTCGCGATGACTATCAGCGGAACGGACAGGCCCCAAAGGGTGGAACGCGGCATCCCTGCTGGCCGAACCGGGATGAACGGGGCTTGGGCACGCTTGGCGAGCAGCGCCAGTGGCGATCCAGCACTGCCCACCCCGACCATTGGACAGCGCCTGTTCACCGCCTCCTTGGCGGTATACAGGGTCTCCTCGGTGGCACCTGAGCAAGAAACGGCGATGACTAGATCTGCTGCGCTGACCCAGCCGGGAAGCCGGTAGTCATGCAACGTGACCACCTGCGTGGTGGAGCCGAACCCACAGACAACAGAGAGCACTTCGCCCGCTACTCCGGATCCTCCCATCCCAGTGACCACAATCGTTCGCGGACGGCTCTCGGATACCACCGGTCCCAGATCGGTCTCCGCCGCAGTACGGGCCGCGGTGCGGACTTGGCCGGCTGACGACGCCACCTGGCGAAGGACGCCGCCCGGATCTGCGGATTCCAGCAAGGTCAGGTCGTCTAGACGCTTCTGGGCCGTCAACGTCACGATGAAATCCTCCAAAAGCATGGGTCTCGGGAAGTCTGAGTCTCCAGGGTGCCGCGTTACGGGCTGTCCCGGTCGCTACCGGGGTAGGTAACTCAGACTAGCCGCGCGCACGATCAAGGGCACCTCGTCACGCATCCCGAGCATAGCGTCCCCATCTGCGGCCTCCAGATTTCGCCTGCAGCGGCCGATTTGGTGTTGGACGACCACACGGTAGACCACCAGCGCTGGAGGTGCGAACTGCTTGCATGGATATGCTCACCCTCACCGGGTCGGCTTGGCGCTGTAAAGCCCCAGTGGATAAGGGTGCGTATCTGCGCCGCCGCAAGGCAGATCGTCGGAAGCCACAGCCGTCCGGCTGTACCCTGGCCCTAAAGCGACGAAATCACTGCTGCAGTTATCCGGGCCGTACGGCCTTGTTCAGGCTGACTAGCCTAAGTTGCCTTTACTACCAGGACGGCAACCATACAGGCCGGTGGAATGTCGCTTACGAGCACGGCAGCCGGGCCACAGATGTTCGATGCCACAGCTGAAATAAGCAGCCCGTCAGCCTCAGGCTATCCCGTTCCAACGGTGAATGATCGAGTCTAACGGCAGAAGACCAAAGGCAGTAGGGTATAGCTAAATCACAGATGTACACTCCGTGAAGCCTGACGACCAGCCAGCCGCCGGAAGTGAGGCGCCGCAGCCATACAACTTCTCGCTGCCCGAATCCAAGGGCGGCATCATACTACTTCTCCGCGAACGGATCGCGGCTCGTGTGGCAGCTCAGTTGGATCCGGCTGTGAGGAAGTACGGTTCATCAGAATCCGTGAAAGAGGGCTGTAAGCTTCTTGCCGACAAAATCAAAGAAGCTGGCTATACACCAGATGTAAATAATCGGTTGGCACGATCCAGAACGGACATATCGCGGAAGCAGAACTATAGCAAATCTTCTCGCACAGGAGGACCAGGTCGAAGGCGATCGCTGCCATCACGACCTGCGGTCGATACCGGACGGCGTGGACTGGGTGGTCATCGGCACCAGGCCGCAGACTGCCGAATCCACCATGCGCGAATGCGCCGCGCTCGGAATCCGGCGCGTGTGGCTGCACCGAGGGCCCGGCGGCGGAAGCGTCCCGGAGCCGGCGGCGGAGTACGGTCATCAGCACGACATCAAGGTGATCAAGGCGGCGACCCCGGCCACAGGGCGTTGCCGCGGGCCCGGGCGGGAATGATGGCGCGGTGACAAGGGAGGCCCCGACGCCCTGGGAAAGGACAAGACCGATGACCAATCCGCAGAACACCCCGGTCGGCTTCGCCCGCCTCATCCAGCTGTGGACCATTCAGCTGCGCAGGATAACCGAGGGGCTGGCGGGCATGACCGGGCTCAGTGAGTCCGTCCTGTCGCAGTCCGTACAGTCGCTCCAGGGCCTGCCGCACCCCGGCGCGCTGTCCGCGGCACAGCTGGACTTGATCGCCAGCAGCGTCGCATCGCAGCGGCAGGGCATCGCCGCGATGCACGCTCAGCTCAGGGTGCTCGACGAGCAGCTTGCGATGCTGGAGGCGATCCTCGGCCCGCTCGCCGAGTGGAGCAAGACCTGGGCACAGTTCGAGGGCATGGTGATGCCCGCGCGCCGTGACCCGGGGCCTGAGGGCTAGCGCGAACCCGGGTCCGCCTGTGGACAGTCCGCCGCCTGTGGATGGCACCGGCCCGGCGGGCCTGGCAGGACTCCCCGTCCTGGCGAGGTTATCCACTTTTCCACACCCACGTCCGTCCACAATTGCGAAGCGGCTGACCAGCGTGTTACACAAATCACCCACAGGCTTATCCACAGGACGCTACCCTGGCAGGCCGTGGCTGGCCTGATAGGAGCACGCTCTCACGCTGGCCCTGTTTCTCTTCGCGCCCGGTTCTGCCGCCACGCCAAGCTGTCCCAGTCCGAGCGCTCCCAGGCGTTCACACTCGGCCGCCAGCAGCCCCGCGCCGCGGACCTGCTGGCCCGCCCGGCCCGAAATGAGCATGTCGTGTGCGATCGCGCACGACGGCTGGCACCTTGGCATCCTTGTCCTCGTCACCACCCAGTGACCTACGCACTTACGACCGCGTTCGTGTCACGACGGCGTGTCCCCGGGTAGGTGTCGGCACGCGCCACCATTGACGGTATGACCAACGATGACAACCGGCCCGGCGACGACCCGTGGGCGGAACGCGAGGCCGGCTTCCGGCTGTACGTGGAGCCGCCAGCGGTGGCGTTCTTCATCCCTGGCATCGAGGACGCGGCCGATGCTGAGGCCCGGTGGGCCCGGTTCGTGCAGGGCCAGCGGCCAGACTGCAGGCGCGTGTACTCGCTGACCTACATGAACGGCATCAGCAAAATCGAGGTGAAGGTCGGTGAGGAACGCATGCAGCGCCGGCCGGAGACCGGCCCCCGCGGCGGGCACCTCCCGGGCGGCGGCCTCAGCCCGGTAGCGCGCCGGACAGGGAGCAGGGTCCTCGCCATCGTCGACGCGGGCACTGTGCTCGAGGTCTGGACGGAGCCCCCGCCGGGCCAGTGGGCGAATCCCTCCTTGGTGGGCCCCCGCTCGCTCGAGCGCATCCAGTACTTCCGCGCGCCGTCATGCTGACTGAGCGCTTCAGCAGACCATGGCGCTGATCGAAGCGCAGAATAAGCCTTCGGATTGCGAAACTGGAGATGTACGCATATGAGCATGCCGACTTTACCCAGAGCACGAACCAGAGCTGGACGTTCTGCGCGGGACGGCGAAGCTGCAGGCCCAGCTCGACACGGCGGAGGCAGCACGGGCCCGGCTGATGACGGGCTCGGAGGTCGAGGGAACGCTGACCGCGCTCGATCCGGTCGCGGCCTTCGACCAGGCACCGCTGGCCGCTCAGCGGGCGGTGATCAGTTCCTGATGACGGTCCGCCTGGATCCGGCGCCCCGCGGCCGCCACTTCGGCCCCGGCTCCCGGCCGGCGGCTTGTGGGAGCGCGCCGCGCGCGCCGCTGTCACCAACGGCGACTGGGCCGTGGCCATCGAGCACGCGAGCCGCGCCAGCGACTATTACCTGGATCGCGGCCAGGTCCGGGCGGCGGCCCGCGCGCAGGCCACCGCCGGGCAGGCGCTGCGCCTGTGGGGTCGCCATGCCGAGGCGCGGGACCAGCTCACCGCTGCGGTGAAGGTGCTGCGGGCAGAGCCGGACGCCGACACGGTGCGCGCCCTGGACCAGCTGGCGATCCTGGAGGTGGTCGCCGGATCGCCCGACGCGGACACGCTGTCAACGGAGGCGCTGACGCTCGGCCAGGCCCTCGTCGTCGACCCCGGCACCCTCGGCCACCTATTCATCACCCGCGGGATCTACCTCAACTTCGCCGGGCGCCGCCGCCCCCAAGCAGCTGCTTACTTCCGCGAAGCGGCGCGGCTCGCCACCCAGGCCGACGACAACCTTGCCCTGGGGCGCGCGCTGCTGAACTTGGCCGACCCGCTAGCGGTCAGCGACCCCGCGGCCGCGGCGGAGGCCGCCCGCGCTGCCGCCGGACACCTCCGCCGGATAGGCGCCCGGGACCGCTTGGCCTTCGCGATCAGCAACCTGGCTCAGGCGCTGTTGACGCTTGGCGACTGGGACGCCGTCCAGGCCGAGCTCACCCAGGCCGCCGAGGCCGACGGCCTGGCCGACCATGGCCTCCTCGCCTGCGACCGGGGCTGGCTGGCGGCGCTGCGCGGCGACACCGCCACCGCCCAAACCATGCGGGCCGGACTAGGAGACCTGCGGGCCAGCGAAGATCGCAGGACAAGGCCGAAATCAGCGTCGTGGAGGCCTTCACCGCAGCTGCCCACCGCCAGCCACAGGACGCGCTGCGCCACGCCCGCGCCACCCTTGCCCACGCTGACGCCCTCGGGATCAGCCACGAGTTCCTGCGCTGGGCATGGCCGCTGGCCGCCCGCACCGCCCACGACCTGGGGGACACCGCCGCCATCCGCGAGCTCCTCGCCCTGCTCGACCCCTACCAGCCCGGGCACCTAGCACCCATGCCGCGGGCCGAAGGTGACCTCGTCCGCGCCCGCCTGGCCGCCAGCGACGGCGACCCGGCCGCCGCGGCGTCCTTCGCCTCGGCGATCAGAGGCCTGCGCGAGCTGAGCACCCCCTACCACCTGGCCCACGGCCTGCTGGACCACGCCGGGCATCTCAGCCATCTGCACGACACCGAAGCCGCCCAGGAAGCCATCGCCGAAGCCGACGACATTGCCCATAACCTCCGCTGCCAGCCACTGCTGGACCGGGTCGCAGAGATCACGCCGGCAAAATCCTCGGTACCGCATTAGATCGCGGCGCTGCCCGATCTGTAAGAATCCCGGCCGCAGCCCCGGTTATCCAGGCCGAAGGCCGTTAGCTGGGGTCGCTCGGCGTCGACAGGATCACGAGGCGACGGACCGGCGAGAGCTGGTGAGGGTGCAGCGCACGTCCGGGCTCGTCGCCTTGGTAGCCGGGCACGGTGGTTACCGCGCGGCGGTCATCGCCGCTACACATTGAACCTGAACTCAACCACGTCGCCGTCGCGCATGATGTAGTCCTTGCCTTCGATGCGGGCCTTACCCGCGGCACGGGCGGCGGCGACGGATCCCGCCGCGATCAGGTCGTCGTAGGAGACCACCTCGGCCTTGATGAAGCCCCGCTGGAAGTCGCTGTGGATGACGCCTGCCGCCTGCGGCGCCGTCGCGCCGGCCTTGATCGTCCAGGCCCGCGCCTCCTTCGGGCCCGCGGTGAGGAAGGTCTGCAGGCCGAGCGCACGGAACCCGGCCCGGGCCAGCTGGGCCAGGCCGGGCTCACCCAGGCCGGCCTCGGCGAGCAGCTCGGCGGCCTCGTCCTCGGGGAGCTCGGTCAGGTCGGCCTCGGTCTTGGCGTCGAGGAAGACGGCCTCGGCGGGGGCGACGAGCGCGGACAGGCGCTTGCGCAGGTCGGTGTCGCCGAGTTCGCCCACGTCGCAGTTGAACACGTAGAGGAACGGCTTGGCCGTCAGCAGCTGCAGCTCGCGCAGCGCGGCCAGGTCGATGCCCGCCGCAGCGGCACCGGCCCACAGGGTGACGCCCGTGTACAGGAGCTTCTCGGCGGCCTCGGCGGTCCGGGCCACCCGCGCCCGCTCCGCATCCTTGGCGAACTTGGTCTCCTTGGCCAGCCGGGGCAGGGCCTTCTCCAGCGTCTGCAGGTCGGCCAGGATCAGCTCGGTGACCACCGTTTCGATGTCGCGCTCGGGCGACACGTCGCCGTCCACGTGGGCGACGTCGGGGTCGGCGAAGACCCGTACCACCTGGCAGATCGCGTCGGTCTCGCGGATGTGGGCGAGGAACTGGTTGCCCAGCCCCTGGCCCTGCGAGGCGCCGCGGACCAGGCCGGCGATGTCGGTGAACCGAACGCTGGCGGGCACGATCCGCGCGGAGTCGTAGAGTTTGGCCAGCTCGGCCAGGCGCGGGTCGGGGACGCCGACCACCCCGACGTTCGGCTCGATGGTGGCGAACGCGTAGCTGGACGCGAGGGCTCCGGCTCGGGTCAGCGCGTTGAACAGGGTGGACTTGCCCACGTTGGGCAGGCCGACGATGCCGATAGACAGGCTCACCCGCGCGAGTTTAGTGCGCCTGCGGGGCGCGGAAGGCGAGCCGGACCCGCGCCGTGCGGGGGGCCGATGCGGCCCGGGGCTGACACCACGGCCCGTTCGGCAGATTAAAGGTCTTGACCACATCGGCGGGTACTGGGCGTGTCGCCGGGAGTATTCGCGCACAGGGTGCGATCATCGCTGCATATGAGTGCGGTCTCGCTGCTGGCCGGCCTGCTGCTCGGGATCGTCATGGGGGCAGCGGTCGGTTACCTGTTCGCGCGCGGCCGCCTGGCGGCCGACGCCGCGGACGCCGGCGCGCGGGCCCGCGCCGCCGAACAGCGGGCCGCGCTGATCGACGGCCATCTGGCCGAGCGCTTCGAGGCGCTGTCCGCGCAGGCCCTGGACGCCAGCACCGCGCGGTTCCTCGAGGTCGCCGAGGGCCGGCTGCAGGCGGCGAACGCGACCGCGGCCGGCGAGCTCGAGACCCGCCGGGCGGCGGTCGAGCACCTCATCGGGCCGCTCAAGGAGACCCTGGCCCGGGTCGAAGAACAGCTGCGCGAGTCGGACGCGGCCAGGTCACGGTCGCAGGGCGAGCTGGCCGCTCAGGTCGCGCTGGCCCGAGAGAGTTCCGAGCAGCTGCGGGCCCAGACGCAAGCGCTGGTCACCGCGCTGCGGCGGCCAGAGGCCCGGGGCCGCTGGGGCGAGCTCCAGCTCCGCCGGGTGGTCGAGCTGGCCGGGATGAGCGCGCATTGCGATTTCGACGAGCAGGTGACCGCCGGGGACGGCACACTGCGCCCGGACATGGTGGTGCGCCTGGCGGGCGGCAAGAACATCGTCGTCGACTCGAAGGTCTCGCTCGCCGCATACCTGGAGGCCGCGGAGAGCGAGGACGAGGACGTGCGCGCGGCGCGGATGGACGCGCACGCCCGGCACCTCCGCGACCACGTGGACCGGCTGGCCGGCAAGGCCTACTGGGCCGCGCTCAGCCCGTCGCCCGAGTTCGTCATCTTGTTCATCCCGGGCGAGGCGTTCCTGGCCCCCGCGCTGGAACGTGACCCCGGGCTGCTGGAGCACGCGCTGGCCCGCAAGGTCCACATCGCCACGCCCACCACGCTGATCACGATGCTGCGCACAGCCCAGTACGCCTGGCAGCAGGAGGCGCTGGCGGACAACGCGCGGGCGGTGTTCGATCTCGGCCGCGAGCTGTACGACCGCCTCGGCGGGCTGGGCCGGCACGTAGACCAGCTGGGCCGGGCCCTGACCAAGGCCGTGTCCACCTACAACCAGGCGGTCGGCTCGCTGGAAAGCCGGGTGCTGGTCACCGCCCGGAGGCTGAACGAGCTGAGCGTCGTCGAGGGCGAACTCGGCCCGCTGGCGCCGGTGCAGGAGACGGCGCGGGCCCTGTCCGCCCCCGAGCTGGTGGCCGGTGGCCTGGCGGAGATCGCCCCGGCGGAAGCCGCGCCGGCCGAGGCCGGCCGGCGCGTGGGCCTGGTGCGCGCGGGCCGATGACACAGACTCGGACGCCGGTACCGGCCGGAAATGAACACCGTCGGGTTGACCGGTCCGGGCCGCGCCTGGAGCCCAAGGCCTCGGTGCGGCTGACCGGACGCGGGGCGATCGCGGCGCTGTTCGCGCTGTGCTTCGGAACCCAGCTGATCGCGGCCCGGACCGGCTGGGGCACGCTGGCCGGCGCGGCGTTCGTCTGCGGCTGCGGCGCGGTCACGTACTACACCAGGACCGGCGGCCTGGGGTCCGTGGTGGTGGCCCCGCCGCTGATCTTCTTCGCCGGGTCCGCCTGCGCGCAGGTGATCACCGCGCCCGGGGCCCTGCTGGCCGGGGTGGGGATCCTGGTCACGCTGGGCACATCGGCACCCTGGCTGTTCACCGCCACGGCGCTGACCGTCGTCGTCGCGATCGGCCGCGGCTACCGCCCCGCGTTCCGGCGGCCGGGCCGCTCAGCCGACCGCCGACGGACCCGGGGACCGGACGGGCGCTGAGTTCCGCAGCTCGCGCGGCAGCGCGAAGGTCATGTTCTCAGGGACCGCCTCGACCTCCTCGACGGTGCCGAACCCGCAGCTGGCCAGCTTGCCGAGCACCGCGGTCACCAGTTCCTCCGGCACCGAGGCGCCGCTGGTCACGCCGACCGTCGCGATTCCGTCCAGCCAGCGCTCATCGACCTCGGCGGCGTCATCAACCAGGTAGGCGGGCACGCCGTGGCCGACAGCCACCTCGACCAGGCGGACGGAGTTCGAGGAGTTCGGCGAGCCGACCACGAGGACCAGGTCGGCCTGGGCCGCGATGACCTTGACCGCCGCCTGACGATTCTGGGTCGCGTAGCAGATATCGTCGCTCGGGGGATCCGTCAGGTCAGGAAAGCGTTTCCGCAAGGCGCGGACCGTCTCGGCCGTCTCGTCCACCGACAGCGTCGTCTGCGAGAGCCAGACCACCCGGGACGGGTCCCTGACCTGGACGTTCGCCGCTCCGTCGACGCCGTCTACCAGGCGCACCCGGTCCGGGGCCTCCCCCGAGGTGCCCACGACCTCCTCGTGCCCGGTGTGGCCGACCAGCAGGATGTCATAGTCCTTGGCGGCGAACCGCCGCGCCTCGTTGTGCACCTTGGTGACCAGCGGGCAGGTGGCGTCGATCGCGTGCAGTCCGCGGCGTTCGGCGTCGAGGCGGACCTCGGGAGCGATGCCGTGCGCGGAGAACACCACGACCGCGCCGGGCGGCACCTGCTCGACCTCGGTGACGAAGATCGCGCCGCGCCTTTCCAGCGAGCTGACGACGTAGGTGTTGTGCACGATCTGCCTGCGGACGTAGACAGGTGGCCCGAACTTGTCCAGGGCCAGCTCGACGGCTTGCACGGCCCGGTCGACGCCGGCGCAGTAGCCGCGCGGCTTGGCCAGGAGGACCCGTCGCCCGGTGGCGTTCGCGGCTGGCTGTTCCGGCACGTGTGAGCTCGCCATAATTCGACGCTAGCACGCTGGCCAGGGCACTCTGGCGGCCGGGCGCAGACGGCCGGGATTCTCACGGGTCGGGAAAAGTTGCCCACCACGGCAGAAGGCGCGAAGATTACCCGGCAGGGAACACGCGCTGACTAACAGCGATGCACGCCCGGGGATGCCGGGAAGCCCGCCCGGGCGCTGCGAGAGGTACCAGTCCCTAGGGAGAGATGACAATGCGCGTCCCGCCGCAGGTCAGTGACCGCATCAAGGAGGCTCCGGCGCAGGCCTTGCGCGGCGTCTTCGCCGGGATCGGCCAGCTCCTGCTCATCACGGACAAGCTCAGGAACAAGACGACCGCGCAGGTCCCGCAGGCCCGCGCTCCCCAGCCGGCGCAACCGCGCCCGGAGCCGGTCCCGCCCACCCCGCCACCGGCGCAGGCCCGGCCGGCCGCGGCAGCTCCGCCGGCCGCGTCGCCGGCAGCCGATCGCCTCACGGAAGCCAGGGACCTCGACAAGACCCGCAACGTGCGGCTGCTGACCAGCGAAGAAGCCCGGGCAGGCAGCACGGCACCGACCGTCGATGCGATGACGCCGGTCAGCGAGGGCGTCCCGCTGCCGAACTACGACGAGCTGTCGGTCGCGTCGCTGCGGGCCCGGCTGCGCAACCTCGACGCCGCACAGGTCACGCAGCTGGCCGAGTACGAGAGGGCACACGCCGACCGCGCCGATGTCATCGCCATGTTCGAGCGCCGGATAGCCAAGCTGGAGGCCGAGGCCAGCGAGGACGCCGACACACGGGGAGAAGCGAAGGCGGAAGCAGAGGTCGAGGCACGGGAAGAGGTAGCGGCCGAGGTGCGGGCGGAGGTAGTGGCGGAGGCGGCGGGCGAGGCCTAGTGGCCCTTGACACCTCGGCCGAATCCCCCGTCCCGGTCCGCACCGTCCTGCAGCTGGTCGGGGGGTGGATCGGCCGGCTCGGCCGGATCTGGGTGGAAGGGCAGATCGCCGAGTGCGCCGTCCGCGGCAACGCGGTGTTCCTGACCCTGCGCGACCCGGTCGCGGCCGTGTCGGTGCGGGTCATCTGCACCCGGCAGGTGTTCGACGCCGCCGAGCCGCGGCCCGCCGAGGGGGCCAGGGTGGTGATCTGGGCCCGGCCGGACTTCAACGCCAACCGGGGCTCGTTCGCCCTGACCGCGCTCGAGATCCGCGCGGTGGGCGTGGGCGAGCTTCTGGCCCGGCTGGAACGGCTGCGCCGCCAGCTCGGTTCGGAAGGTCTTTTTTCGGCCGAACGAAAACGGGCTCTTCCCTTCCTGCCCCGCGTCATCGGCCTCATCTGCGGGCGCGACTCGGCGGCCGAGCGCGACGTGCTGCAGAACGCCGCCCGGCGCTGGCCGGCCGTCCGGTTCCGGGTGGAGGAGACGGCGGTGCAGGGATCGTACGCGGCCGAGGAGGTGATCGACGCGATGCGGCGGCTGGACGAGGACGCCGAGGTGGACGTCATCGTGATCGCCCGCGGCGGCGGGTCGCTGGAGGACCTGCTGCCCTTCTCCGACGAGGCGCTGATCCGGGCCGTGGCGGCCTGCCGGACCCCGGTGGTGAGCGCGATCGGCCACGAGCAGGACACGCCGCTGCTGGACTATGTGGCCGACCTGCGCGCCTCCACGCCGACCGACGCGGCCAAGCGGGTGGTGCCCGACGTCAGCGAGCAGCTCGCCCTGGTCGCCCAGCTGCGTGACCGGGCCCGGCGGCACGTGACCGGCTGGCTTGACCGCGAGACGGCCTGGCTGCAGGCGATCCGGTCCCGGCCGGCGCTGGCCGACCCGGTGCGGGAGGTGGAACGGCAGGCCGAACGGGTCGACGCCCTGCGGCTGCGGGCCCGGATGTCGCTGTCCGCCAGCTTGGCCCGCGGCACCGACGATCTCGCGCATACCCGGGCCCGGCTGCTCGCCCTCTCGCCCGCCTCCACGCTGCGCCGCGGCTACGCGATCGTGCAGCATCGCGACGATGGCGTGGTCCGCAGCGCGGCCGAGGTGGACCCGGGCGAGACGCTGACCGTCAGGTTCGCGGCGGATCAGCTCACCGTGCACGCCGACGGATAGGGTTGGGCCGTGGCAGACGCCGGTCCCGACGCGGTTCCCCCTTCCGAGGCCCTGTCCTACGAGCAGGCCAGGGACAAGCTGGCCGCGGTGGTCAAGCGCCTGGAGGCCGGGGGGCTGACCCTGGAGCAGTCGCTCGAGCTGTGGGAGCGCGGCGAGCGGCTGGCCGCGGTGTGCGAGGATTGGCTGGACGGCGCCCGGGCCCGGCTCGCGGCCGCCATGGCCAAGCGGGACGAGGGCGACCAGGCGGCGCAGGACGAGGCGCCCTTCTGATCTCCGCTGCGGCTGTTTGCGCGCCTTCTCGCCGGGCAAGGCGTAAGGCACAGTCAACCGTCGAGGTGGGCGCGATGAATCCCGTCGAGCGGACGATCAGGCGGATAGACGCCACGCAGCGGCGGTTCACGCCGACCGCGTTCGTCTTCGGGGTGGTCAAGAAGTACGGCGACGACAACGGCGGCGTGCTGGTCTCCAACCTGGCCTATTCCTCCTTCATCTCCATCTTCCCGCTGCTGCTGATCCTGTTCGCGATCCTCGGCCTGATCGCCGCGCACGACCCGTCGTTCCGCGAAAGTGCCGTTAAGGACGCAGTGGCAAGCAAGATCCCGCTGCTCGGCCAGACGCTGGCCGCCAACGTGAATGCGGATACGCTGCAGCACTCCAGCACCATCGGGCTGATCGTGGGTTTCGTCGTGCTGATCTACGGCGTCACCGGCCTGGCCCAGGCCGGGCTGTTCACGATGGCGCAGGTGTGGAACCTGCCCGGCCCGGCCCGGCCGGGCTACGTGCAGCGGCTCGGGCGGGCGCTGCTGTTCCTCTGCCTGCTCGGCGGCGGGGTGATCGTCACGACCGGGCTGGTCTGGCTCACCAACTACCTACAACACGAGAGTTCCTGGTTCAACATCCTGATCTACGTGGTGACCGCGGCCTTCAGCGCGGGCATGTACCTGGGCGGGTTCCGCGCCCTGACCCCGAAGGGGGTGCCGACCCGCAGCCTGCTGACCGGGGCGATCACCGGCGGGATCCTGTGGACGGGGCTGCAGGTCCTCGGTACCTGGCTGGTCCACCGTTTCCTGCACAGCAACTCGGCCTACGGCGTGTTCGCCACCGTGCTCGGCCTGCTGGCCTGGATCTACCTGGCCATCGAGATCACCGTGTACAGCGCCGAGATCAACGTGGTGCTGGCCCGGCGGCTGTGGCCGCGGTCCATCGTTCAGCCGCCGCTGACCGAAGCCGACCGCGCCAGCGTGGCGCTGCAGGCGCTGCAGAACCAGCGGCGCCTCGAGCAGCACATCCGGGTGACGTTCGACGACCGCCCGCCCGGCGCGCCCGAGCCGACCAGCACGCCGCAGACGCCGGACGAGGTGGCACCGCCCGCGCGCGTCCCAGAAGCGCGCAGCGAGCCGGACCCGAGCAGCGCGCCGGACCCGAGCAGCGCGCCGGGCCCGAGCTCAGCGGGCGACCGGGCGCAGCGCGGCGGCTAGCTCGCGCAGCTCGGCCCAGGTCGCGTCGCCGGTGATCACGACCGTGAACCCGGCCGCGCTGGTGCGGTACATCGACCGCTGGTCCCGGGCCGGGGTGGAGCTGAGGCGCCACGCCTGCCCGTTCAAGAGGGTCGCGGCGAGCGCTGTCCCGTCGTTCGTCATCCGCCGGATGAACGCGGCGGCGCTCGCGTCGGTCTCCGCCAGGGCGGCCAGCGTGCCATCCGGGACCATGAAGCCGAGCTGCCAGGTGACGGTGCCCGCGCCGTTCGCGCCGCCGACGGCCATCCAGGAGCTGACCGGCTGCCAGGAGGCGGGCAGGCCCACGGGGGCCACCGCCGGGTACGGCGCCAGCCGGGCCAGCGCGGCCAGGTCGCCGGAGTAGCTGATGGTGACGGGCTCGGCGGCGTGCGGCACCGGGACGGCCACGACCACGACCGCGGCGCCCAGCAGGCAGCCCAGCGCGGAGACGCTACGGCGCACCATGGTGTGCACAAGCGCTCAGGCTAGCCTGGCGGGCGCCTGCATAGGATCGCATTACCGGCCGAGCGGGAAGGAAGCGAGTATGACCGCCGAGCAGCAGGCCCACGAGCCAGCCAGCCAAGCCCCCGACCGCAACCTGGCGCTCGAGCTCGCCCGGGTGACCGAAGCCGCGGCGATGGCGGCCGCCCGCTGGGTGGGACGCGGCGACAAGAACGGGGCCGACGGCGCCGCCGTGCACGCGATGCGGATGCTGGTCAACTCGGTGTCGATGCGCGGCGTGGTGGTCATCGGGGAGGGCGAGAAGGACCACGCCCCGATGCTGTTCAACGGCGAAGAGGTGGGCGACGGCACCGGCGCCGCCTGCGACGTCGCGGTCGACCCGATCGACGGCACCCGG
>Ga0187781_10000550_pt1 | contig 26732 bp, 28 predicted proteins | sample 0715_SJ02_MP02_2_FD_132447 | JGI IMG/M metagenome (GOLD analysis project Ga0187781, IMG submission 132447) | Tropical peat soil microbial communities from peatlands in Department of Meta, Colombia - 0715_SJ02_MP02_20_MG | ecosystem: Environmental > Terrestrial > Soil > Wetlands > Peat | place... | reverse complement strand
TGTCGAGTGTTCCCGCAAGCACCGCCGGCTGATTGGCCACAATTCCCGCCGGCCGCCCGTTCATACGTGCAAATCCTACGACAATGTTCTTGGCAAAGTGCTCCTGCACTTCGAAAAAGTACCTGTCATCGACCACCCCATGAATTACATCTTTCATGTCATACGGAAGGTTTGATCGGTCGGGAACAATGTTGTCCAGCGTTGAATCGGCGCGGTCCACCGGATCGGTGCAAGTCTTGCGCGGCGGATCATCCAGGTTGTTGGAGGGCACGAAGCTCAACAGCTCGCGGACCATCGACAGGCATTCGGCATCGTCATGAGCCAGAAAATGCGCCACTCCCGAAGTTTCGTTGTGCGTGGTGGCGCCCCCCAACTGGTCTTTTGTGACCTCCTCGTGTGTCACGGTCTTGATCACGTCTGGCCCGGTAATGAACATGTACGAACTTTTGTCCACCATCAGGATGAAGTCGGTAATTGCGGGCGAGTAAACCGCGCCTCCGGCGCACGGTCCCATGATTGCCGAGATTTGCGGCACCACTCCGCTGTACAGCGTGTTGCGCAGAAAAATATCGGCATAGCCGGCCAGCGACATCACGCCTTCCTGAATGCGTGCCCCTCCGGAATCGTTTAAGCCAATTACCGGCGCCCCCATTTTGGCAGCGAGGTCCATGATCTTTACGATCTTGGCCGCGTTGGCTTCCGAAAGCGACCCGCCGAAAACTGTGAAATCCTGTGCGAAAACAAACACCAAACGGCCCTCCATCCGGCCGTATCCTGTGATGAAGCCGTCCCCGTAATACTTTTGCTCCGGCATCCCGAAGTCGGTGCAACGATGAGTCACCAGCTTGTCGGTTTCTTCGAACGTGCCCTCATCGAGCAAAAACGCGATACGCTCGCGGGCCGACATCTTGCCTTCTTTGCGCTGGCGCTCGCGGCGTTGCGCGCCGCCGCCGTCCTCCGCCAGTTGGTCGCGTTTCTTCAATTCGGCGAGTTTTTGTTCCAGATCCATTTTTTCTCCCGATCGTGGCGGGATGATTATATCGAGTCAGAGTACCCGTACTCTGGTGGTTGCAGATCGTAGACGCTTTTCAGTCGGAGTTGTAGTGGAGTGGAGAGAATAAGCTGGCGGCAAGCCGAAGCAACGTCCCTTTACTCCAGGTTGGAGCCCATAGGTTCGTAGCGATATTTCTTGCCATCCCAGTAGAGCACCGAGGTCATGGCATCGCCGCCGGTCTCATCCACGTAGATCGCCATGCGCTCTTTTTTCTTGGCCGCCATCTTCTTTACGTAAATGGTCTTGTAGGGAAGGTTCACAACCATGAACTTGGCTTTGGGTGAAAGCGAATGCCACGCTTCAACCCCGGCGCCATGAATGATGAGCAGTGAAAAACCCCGCCGCTCCGGATCTTCGGTCGAGAACTGGGTCGTGATCTTCGGATTGCCGTAGCCAAAAAAGGCGTTGTATGGATCGATTACGACATAGTGCTCTTCGGCCTCATCCATCATCGGACTGGTGCACCGCGCCGGAATGACAATGTCCTCGACTCCGTCGCCATTGAGGTCCGCAGTTAGCGAAGGCGAACCGATCAGGGCGCAGTTTGCCCCAAACTGGCTGTGGACGAATTCATTATCGACAAGCGGCCCGGTATTTTGGGCGCTGATGCTCAGGCTAAGTCCGCCAAGGATAAGCAGGGCAAATCGCGGGAACGACATGACTCTAATTTAGACCGGGTAACCGGAGCTTCCTAGAGCAAGAAAGGGTTCATCTAGCACGAAAGTCACTGGGCGTTGCGCCTTGCCAGGGGGCGCAGGCCCTCGCTGTCAGCTCTGGAAGTGCTGCCAGCCTTGCGGCTTCAGCTCCACCCCCTGATCATTCATCAGAATCACATGCTTGTGCCGCGTGATGTGGCCGATTTGGGTAATCGGAACTCCCACAATTTTCGCCGGAACCCGCTTGCCCCGCGGCGAAGTGAATAGCAGTTCGTAATCGTCTCCGCCATGCAGTGCAAACTTCAGGTCGACTTGTTGAGCAAGCTTACCGATCGTGGCACGAGGCAATGCATGGGCATAAATTTCCGCACCCACGCCGCTCTCTTCACAAATATGTGATAAATCGGTAGACAAGCCGTCACTGATGTCAATCATTGAAGAAGCCAGCTTCTTTTCGCGCAGGAATTCTCCGACTTCAATTCGCGGCATGGGACGAAAATGTTTCGGGAAATCCGCGGGGTGCAACTTCCTTCCGGAGAAAAGTAATTCCAGGGCCGCCGCAGAACCGCCCAGTTCTCCGGTCACGTAGATGCGGTCTCCGGGGCGCGCTCCGCTACGACGGATGGCCGTGCCTTTCGGCGCCGAACCAATCACAACGATATCGGCCAGAACACCCCTGGGTGACTCGGCGGTATCGCCACCTGCAAGACTTACACTTGCTACGCGCGCAAGTTCCAGTAAGCCTTTCCAAAAACGGTCTACCCATGTCTGTGGGAGATTTCGCGGCAGTGCTAGCGACAAGAAGGCGGCGACCGGCCGGCCTCCCATTGCCCCGATGTCGCTCAGCCCTCGCGCAAGGCAGCGATGGCCAACGACTTCAGGCGGGTGCCATTCCCTCCGAAAGTGAATCCCTTCCAGGCTGAAATCAGTCGTGACCAGCATTTCATGGCTCTTGGAAATGCGCAGGATGGCACAGTCGTCGCCAATCCCGGCAATCACCCCAGGCCTGAGCCGTTGCTGCTTGCGGACGGCGGCTATTAGCGCCTTTTCGTTGAGAGGCAAGCAGCATCAATATATAAGATGGCAGGCCTCGCCCAGAGTGCGGTTGTCGCGGAAGATGCAATCTACCTGGCCTTCAACGCACCCACCCCCAGATAACCCGGCCATGTGACTGGTGGTATTTGTCAGCCTTGCAGGGCGGCTGCCAACCTTCGGGTAACTCTCGTTCAGGTTACCCCTCGAATATAAGAACTGAAGCTGGGCCTTCGGTAACGGGCAGGGGTCATTGACACAGCTTAAGCCCCTTTGTTACCGTTCAGGTGCTGTTTCCTGACACCTTTTGGCCGTTTTAAGTGATCTGCACAGTTTGCAGGCACTTAGAGTATGGGCTGGACCTGGTTCCGGTAGGCTAGGACCACGCATAGCAAGCAGAGAGTGCGCTACGGAATCAGGGCTCGTGCGCATTAACGGCGAACCTGCCGCACAAGTTGAGCCTGATTTACAGGAGAGAATATTGCGGAAGCGTTTCTACATCCTTTTTGTCGCGCGCGATGACGACGGGCAACTCCGCAAAATCCCCATTCCTGTCCATTACCTATACGTGTTGGTAGTAGGCGCTGGGATCGGTATTCTCAGCCTCACCGGCATCGCCAGTTCGTATTTGCGAATGGCGTTAAAGGTCTCCCACTATAACGAGCTGAGCGCGCAAAAAGAAGAATTGAAGGACCGCTATAACCAACTGGAACAGGTCGCGAAAGAACGCGATATCCAGGTAGCATCGTTGGGTTCCCTGGCCAGCGAAGTTTCGTCACTGTATGGCCTGAAAACTGACCCTATTCTCACAACCACTACGGATAGAGTTCAGGACGAGCAAGTCAGCTCCTCTCTGGATCGGCTTTATACCTTGAAAGACACAGCGCTCAGCGGCGCCGCCACCACAGGGATTTTCTTGGGTTTGACCAGTAACGTAACTCCCGCCGATTGGCTGCGGGCCAATTCGGCCCCAAACCTCTGGCCCGTCGAGGGTCCGATTACCGGATCGTTCGGTGAGCGCATCGACCCGTTCAACGGCGAAGGCGCCTTCCACAGTGGGGTGGATATCTCGGCCTCAGTTGGGCAGGCCGTGATCGCGCCTGCTGACGGCATCGTGGTTTTCGCCGATTTCAGCGGTGGTTATGGACGGGCTATCATTCTCGATCATGGTCACGGAATTACCACCAGATACGGGCATCTTGCCAGCTTCGCGGTGGCTTCTGGTCAATACGTGCACCGCGGTGACACCATCGGATATGTCGGGCTCAGCGGCCGCAGCACCGGTCCCCACCTTCATTACGAGGTTCGCATCAACGACACACCGGTGAATCCCCACAAGTACCTTCGCATGACTCTCGCCCACGCTGGTGGTTTTGCAGCAGGAAGCTAGAACCCCAGTGGTCAGTAGCCAGTCGTCAGTGATACCTTCCGTCCTGTTTTGATTGTTGCTTGAAGGCTCTCTCAGCGTGTCCCCAGTGCGACGTGCGACACTGGAAAGCGGCAACTAGCCACTGATCACTGCCTCAGCCCCATCCATCGCTCCGAGACAACGATTGAGTTGCCGGGATTCTGCGGGTCGTAGCGCACCGAGGTGGGCAGTCCCAAACGGCAGGAATGCAAGTTAATCAACTGCCGGAGATAGGTGACATCCTGGGAAGCTTCGTAAGAGACGCCTGCAACATCGTAGCGAAAAATCAGCATGGTTGACGGCTTGTTGCCGTTTTGGCTGATTTCCTGGACATCGATCACAGTCCCATCGGTGATGCGTCCGATCTGGTCCAGCCACGCTCGCCGCTCGCGCTCCAGCTCCTCCGGACCTTTACGCTTCCGGCGCAACAGCACATAGGCAGCAAACGCCGCCCCTGACCCGGCAAGAAACCATGCGTAAAGATGAAATGGAGCCATCACTGCGAAGTGGGCTGCCGCCCTGCAGCAGCCATACTGACAGCATACGGCCTTATGCTGACGGATGGAAGAGGTCCAACGGTTACATAGCTGGGGCCGGAGCGCACGACTGTGGATTTCGCGCTGACCTCTGCGCGCAGACGCTGTTCTTGACCGCAGTCCTGCCGGGGTGTAGAGTCCGCTGCGGCAGTAATCTCTCATTGAGGAGGTGTCTATGAGGCCAAGAGCTTTTTGGGCCCTGACTCTGGTTGTCTGCCTGATTCCGCTCATTGTGCCTGTGGCCGTGCAGGCACAGGGCGATTACCTCGATGTCTACGTCGTCCACGTTAAACCTGAAAAAGTTGCCGACTTCGAAGCGCTCGCCAGAAAAATTGCCGATGCCAACCGCCGCAACAATGGGGATCATTGGATGGCATTGGAGACGGTTTATGGCGAAGGTGAAACCTACAGCTTCATCAGCAACCGCCAGGACTATGCTGAAATCGACAAAGCCAGCGACGCCTTCATGACCGCGCTGAACAAGGCTTTCGGCAGCGATTCATCACAAAAAATGCTGCATGAGTGGGAAAGCTGCCTTTCTGATTCACGTACTGAACTGCGCCGCCGGCGCTGGGACCTGTCCCGCAAAGCCCCCGATCCGGCGTCCTATGCGAAGTTCGTCGGTGAGTCCCGCGTATTGCGCACCACCGCCGTACATGTGCGGCCTGGGCACGTCACGGAATTCGAAGATCTTATGAAAGAACTCAAAGCTGCCGGGGAACAAAATCCCAACGCTCACCCCCTGCTGGTTTCCCAGGTGATTGAAGGCGGCAGAGGCACCACTTTTTACCTCACCGCTTTGCGAACCGGGCTCGGTGGCTTCGATAACAATCCGACCACGAAGGAAATTTTGGGAGAGGAAGGCTACAAGAAATTTCAACATGTGAGCGCCGAAATAGTTGAGAGCACTCAATCGGCGATCTTCCGCTTCTCCGCAGAATTCAGCAATCCGCCGCAGGAAATATTGGCGGCTGCTCCCGATTTTTGGAATCCCAAGCCGGTCGTGGCTCACAAGGCCAAGCCTACGCCGCCACCAGTGCAGCCGGCCGCAGAGAAAACTAAAGAACAATAGCCGATTAAGGGTGGCACTTTACGCCAGGTGCCACCTTCAGTTTTTGAGCTTCCGGGAAATTTAGGCGCGGCTTTTCTTCGCAACCGAGGCGGCCATCGCTCCAACGCCCTCCCATGGACGTTTCGGCCGCTCGCTTGCCGACTTGTCGCGGTCCTCGATGCGATCGTAGTGGTATGACTCGCTCACCGTTCCCAACGATTCGTTATACAGACTGGGGAGTCCGAGGGCTTCTTTGAATTCTTCAGTGAACTGCTGCAGAGCTTTCAAATGATCTGCGGTCGCAGGCACCTCAGTCTTTGCTGTCTTAAGAAACTGTTGATACCCCTTGTTAACCAGCTTGGAAATTTCGCCGCTGATCAGATAACCGGGATAGGCAAAGATTTTTACGGTATCACTGCCATTTTTCTGGATCGCGGCCGACACGTTGTACTTCTTTAGAAACACCCGCCCTTGCGTTCCCGGCGCTTCAATCAGGTCAAAACCATGATCTCGCAACCAGTTGAGGGCATCTTCGTAGGTTCGTTGTTGCTCCAATTTCGCCATTTCGTCCTTCGTTGTTTCAGTTAGATGCCAGTTGCCGGAAAAAGCACCGGCAGCTGCGCTGGAACCAAACAGGGTCTTTTATAATCTAATCAATAGCCCTTCGACCCTGAATTTGATCGTCCGGCAGGTTACGTTCGTCACGTTCAGTTCCAAATATATGCCAGGCACATCGGCCAAGAGCGCGGGAGCGTCATCGTCAGCGGCAACCCAGCTCTTGAGAAATGTCGCCCACCCTGGCCTCAAGCAGGAGCGCAATCAAGAGGCTACAAACCTCGGCCAAGTGACGCTGGAGCGCATTGGCAACACTCCCCTGCTGCGATTTCCCAACCTCACTCGCGATCTGACCGGCATTGAAATTCTCGGCAAAGCCGAGTGGTTCAATCCCGGCGGCTCCGTCAAAGATCGTGCAGCCGCAAACATTGTGGCTCAGGCGCGATTCAGCGGTGAGTTCACCCCCGGCAAAATTTTGCTGGATTCCACCAGCGGAAATACGGGCATCGCCTACGCTATGATCGGCGCCGCCCAGGGTTTTCCGGTCACGCTGTGCATGCCGGAGAATGTCTCTGTCGAGCGCAAGCGCATCCTTCACGCCTACGGCGCCAACATCATTTACACCGATCCTGCGGAGGGTTCCGACGGAGCCATCCGCATGGCCCGCGAGCTCGCCGCCAAGCATCCTGACCTGTATTTCTACGCCGACCAGTACTCCAATGACGCCAACTGGCAGGCTCACTACCATGGCACAGCCAACGAAATCTGGCAACAAACAGAAGGACGTATCACGCACTTCGTTTCCATGCTCGGCACCAGTGGAACTTTCGTCGGCACCAGCCGTCGCTTGAAGGAGCTCAATCCCCGCATCCGCTGCATCTCTCTGCAACCCGACTCGCCTTTCCACGGAATTGAAGGTGCCAAGCACATGGCCAGTGCCATTGTGCCCAAAATTTATGATCCCTCTCTCGCCGATGCCGATCTTGGAATTGCCACCGAGGACGCTTATTCCATGGCCAGGCGTCTGGCGCGCGAAGAAGGATTGCTGGTAGGCATTTCAGCCGCCGCGGCCATAGCCGGTTGCCTGCAGATCGCCCGCAACCTCCGAAATGATGAGCCCGGGGTTTTCGTCACCATTTTGTGCGATTCCGGTGACAAGTATCTCAGCGAACGGTTCTGGCAGGAAAGTTAGAAGGCAGAAGTCAGAAGGCAGAAGTAGACTTCCCCATTCTGACTTCTCACTTCTTCATTTTATAGACGTGCTCAAGATTTCCCGTTCCCACTACGACGACCTCCGCCGGCACGGCGAAGAGACCTATCCGCACGAGTGCTGCGGTGTGCTGCTCGGCCGCGTGGATGCCGACCAGCGCGTAGTCACCTCAATTGCGCGCTGCGGAAATACCAGGCAGGATTCGCCGCATAATCGGTACAATATCGATCCCCGGCAACTAGTCCGCATCCAGCGCGAAGCCCGCGAACGCGGCGAAGATATCGTCGGCTTCTATCACTCGCATCCCGATCACCCGCCCCGCTGGTCGCCCACCGACCTTGCCGAAGCCCACTGGTTTGGCTGCTCTTATGTGATCACCAGCGTCGAGAAGGGCAAGGCCGCAGTGACCAACTCATTCGAACTCACCGGCAGTGACGAAAATGACAAGCAATTGCTGGACGAAAAACTGCAGCTCGAATAGATGGGCTTTCTCAGACAGTAGCACCGAGGAGTGTTAAGGCAACCCGAGTGCAGCCGACGTTGTCGCCACCTTCCCTACCAGCCCCTCAATCGCATGCCGTAATTCGTCGGTCTTGAAGCCGAACGGGCCGGGCCGGCTTTTGTAGACCACGCGCCCTTGACTATCGATCAAATACATGCGATCCGGCCACGCGGTGTACGCCTTCTCCGTGGCGTTGCCAAATCCGTCGAGCACCGCAGGAAATTTTATTCCCAGCTTGCGCACGCAAGCTCCGGCGACCAATGCCCTTTCATCTTCACTCTTGGGGCTGGCAAAAACCACTTTGTCGCGAATGTTGCTCTCCATCTGCCACACGTCGCTGGGATGCGCCTCAAGGATATACACCACCAGAAACGCAACCTTGCTTCCATACTGATCGTAGAGCTGATTGAGGGCAGGAACCTCCCGCCGGAACGGCGGTCAAGTATAACTCCCGAATATGAGTACAACTGGCTGGCGCGATGTCAACGACGACAGTTGGATCTCGTCTGATTTGTCCAGCTTGGTCAGCTTGAAATCCGGAGCGGGATCGCCCGCATTCAGAACGCCCGCCCGCGCCCGCATCCACAGAGTCTCAAACGGCGCCAGCAGAAAGGCTGCCGGCCCTGGCATCCGCGACATCACACGCGCAAACTGTTCCGGCGGCTGATGCATCGCCCAGAAGATCACTCCCACAAATCCCAGCCACACAATCACGAGGACGAGCAACGTTCGCAGCAGGATGCGCTTGGCAGTTCTCATGGGCTAAAGAGCGAAATAATATGACACGGTCTCATGTTCTAGCTCTAGTACTTTTGTACGAGTGCTTTGCCCAAGAAGTGGGGTGATTTCGGTCCAGCCCCTCATGCCATCCCGAAACCGCGTTAGCCGGTGAGGGATCCTACGGCGGGTTACACTGTAATTGATGTAAACAGGACCGTCACTGCCGCGCGCGCCTGTGATGGTTCTGTGCTTTTCCTAAGATCCCTCGCCCGCGGCGCATCGGGATGACATCTCCACCAGGGACATCTATTTATTAGGCAAAGCTGGCTAGCTCTGAGCTTTCAGGATTTCCCTGATTTGGTGGTTCAGGCGCGCGGCATCCTGGGCCGCGCTATCGATGAGCTTTGCCCACCTCTTGCTGTCCCCATCCAGCTTCGCCTGCCCCAGAAGATATGCCGCCTGCAGGATGGTTTCGAGCGCGTTGCTGAGATCATGGGCAAGGCTTCGCAGTTGCCGCGTACTTTCCTCTTGCCGATTCGTTCCGTCTGACCCCTCAGCCAGCCCCGTCATCTGCTCCCTCACCTCCGAGCCGCTCGCGTTTGACACTCCGTCACGCCCTTGTAGAATATTACTCGGAGTTCTTCCTTGAACGGCGGTCCGCGAGGATTCGCCGCCAGTCACTTTTTGCCGAAGTGGCGGAATTGGCAGACGCGCATGGTTCAGGTCCATGTACCCGCAAGGGTGTGGGGGTTCGAGTCCCTTCTTCGGCACCATATTTTGTCCTGATTTACCCCGGCGCTAAGCGCCAAACCCGGACGGTCCGTTCCATTGGTAATCTGCTCACAATCCACCGCGCATCCTATACTTAGACTCTCCCTCAAATCAGATGGACTGTGCGTAAGTAGTTGATCCTTCAGCCCTTCCACCGGTAGGCCTCGGGCTGAGGCAGGCCGATGTGGACCAATACGCGGCAAGCAAATTGATGCCCCATCACATCCAGGCTGGCGGGCCGGTTATAGAAGGCCGGGATCAGGGGAAAAATCGTGGCCCCGGCATCGGCCGCCCGATACATGTTGCGGATATGGATTTTGTTGAGAGGCGTTTCACGCACGCACAGCACCAGTGGACGCTTCTCCTTGAGGCATACGTCGGCAGCGCGCTCAATGAGCTGGGCAGCGATGCCGTTGGCGATGCGCGCCAGCGTCCCCACGCTGCACGGGATAACGACCATGGCGTCTGCCGGATACGAACCGCTGGCCACGTTGGCGCCAATGTCAGCGTTGGCCTGCTGATGAATCTTGCGAGCGGATTTGCCGATGATCTGGCTGATGAGGTTGCTGCGCCCGCGCAGATGGAGTTCCTCGGCCATGACGCGAAGCGCGCTGTCGGAGGCAATGAAGTTGACGGTGTGGACGCGCGGGTCGCGCTCCACCGCCAGCAACAGATGTTTCAGAAACAAAGACCCGCTGGCGCCGGTGGTTGCCACCGTCAGATTTTGAGGCGGTTGGTTGGGCACGCGCGCTCCTGGCGAGTCCTGAGCATAGGGAGAGCAGACACGCGAAGTCAAGGAGCTGACGACCAACGACTAGATTAATGGCTAGCACATCCACTCTCGGATCACGCCGCCATGCCGCGCAGATGCGCGCACTCGCCGGTGTGGAGCGTGAGCTGCGGGCCAACGATTCTTCTGGTCGCCGCAAGTATCTCCGGGACTTCAGTGACGCTTTCCGTTCCTACGAATCAATCATCGACTCGCAACAACTCGGCAGCATGATGAATGCAGCCGACATTATTCTCATCGGCGACTATCATGCCCTGCCCGCTGCCCAGCGCTACGCCGCCACTCTGCTTGAACAGCGGGCCCAGCCCGGTGACCGTCCCGTCGTGTTGGGGGTGGAAACCATCTTTTCCCGGCACCAGCACGTGCTCGAGGAATGGTGGCGTCGGGAGATCGACGAATCCGAATTGCGGGAACGCATCCGTTTTGAGGCCGATTGGGGCTACGACTGGGCGCCATTTTATGAATTGCTGGTGACCGCGCGGGACCACGCCGAAGCCGTCTACGGCATGGACTGCCTGCCCCGCGAAGACTTGCGGAAAATTGTCGCCCGGGACCGCCATGCCGTCGACAAGATTGAGGAGATGCGCCAGTTCCATCCCCATGCCGTCATTCTGGTTTTATTTGGCGAATCCCATCTCGCTCCTCGCCACTTGCCGCGTCTGTTGCGCAAGCGTATGCCGGCGGAGCGGCTGCTGACGGTTTTGCAAAACGTCGATGCGCTCTACTGGTCGGTATCTGCGGAACGCGAAGAACCGGTCGCAGCGCTCCGGGTAAAGCGCGACGTGGTATGCGTCTTCAACTCGACTCCGCTCGAAAAGTACGAAAACTATCGTCTGTGCCTCACGCGCTGGAGGCAGGGTGATGCCAGTCATGCCGATGCCGCGCCCACCGTCTACAACCTGATTGACAGTCTGGCCTGTTTCCTCGACATCAATCGCTACTCGTCGCACAACACCAACCAGCCCAAGTTCCTGGTGGATTTGCTTCCGGAGGTGTATTGCGGTTCTTCAGACGCGCGTTTGCGGCAACTGTTGCTGCGCGCATTCCACGATCCCAGGAAAGTGGAAAATATGCTGCAAAGAGTGGAGGCCCAGGGCAGCGTTTACCTTCCCTCCATCAATGCGCTCTACATTCGCGAATTCCAGATGATGTACACCGCAGCCGAAGCGGCGCGCTTTCTTCATCATGCCTGCCGCGGTTTGCCTCTGCGCCATCCCGCAGGACTCGCTTCGCCGACTGCCGGACACAAGGATCGTTTCTACGCTCGTACCGTCGAAAATGCCCTGGCTTGCTTTGGATCGCGGGTGCTGCATCCCGTGCATCCCGCTGTGAAAGACAAGAACGGTTTCAACCTCTCTATTAAAGGTTGTGAAAAGCTGGCGCAGCAAGCGATCAGTGGTGGTCGCCAGAAATTCGACGAATATGCGCAACGGCTTGGTGGCAGACTCGGCAGCGAGCTCTACGACGCCTACTTGAGAGGATCAGTGAGCCGCACTGCATTGCGCCGTTTATTTCTGGCGCATATCGACCAGTCGGGGACGGCTCAGCGCGTCTGCCAGGACATACTCCGCCACTCCGCTTCCAGCGGTAAGAAGCCTTGCGGCTCGGTACGTAGTTAGCGCCCAGCCTATCCAGATTAGACTGCTGGAAATCATCCACGCCCAATAGCTGCCCGCGCAAGCAAGCTACACAGGTTCAACTCTGTTGCTACGGTAAAATCGGACTGGCTGAATGCTGACTGCTGAGTGCTGGCTTGAACGCAGAATCCATACGCAAGTTGTTCCAGCAAGTCCGCTCCGGAAAGCTGTCACCGGATGAAGCCGTAAACCGCCTGCAGCACCTCCCGTTCGAGGACCTCGGTTTCGCCAAAGTTGATCATCATCGTGCCCTGCGCGCCGGAATGCCGGAGGTGATCTTTGGCCAGCGCAAAACGCCGGCGCAGTTGGCAGAAATCTTCTCGCGGTTGGCCCGGCATGGAGGAAACATTCTTGCCACCCACGCCAGCCCTGGGCAATTCGCCGCGGTTAAGAAGAAAGTTCGCAGCGCCGTCTATCGCGAACCGGCGCGAGCCATCGTCCTGCAGTGCGAGCACACCAAGTACGGCAAGGGAAAAATTGCAGTAGTCTCGGCAGGCACCAGCGATATTCCGATTGCCGAAGAAGCGGTAGTCACTGCGGAAGTGATGGGCAACGAAGTCGAGCGCTTGTACGACGTCGGCGTGGCCGGCATTCATCGCCTGCTGGCCAATCGAGGGACCCTGACCCAGGCACGCGTGGTGATCGTCTGTGCCGGCATGGAAGGAGCCCTGCCGAGTGTGGTTGGTGGTCTGGTGGGAGTTCCGGTGATTGCCGTTCCCACCAGCATTGGCTATGGAGCCGCGTTCAAGGGGGTCGCGGCGCTCTTGGGAATGATGAATTCTTGCGCCTCGAATGTCAGCGTAGTCAATATCGATAACGGCTTCGGTGCGGGATATGTCGCATCACTGATTAATCGCCTGTAGAGCCCGCCGAGCGGTTCCCCGTTCCCAAACGCACAAAAAAAGGCGCGGCCCTCGCCGCGCCATCCCTCCGATCCAACCCTTACGAAGCCTTCTGCTCTACCTGCAGGTTGTTCTGCACGCTGAATGCGCCAAACACCTGGTTTGCGCGGATGCCGGCGACATTCTTCTCCATCTGCGTGGCGACTGTGCCATAAAGGCTCAGCTTGCCGTTTTCCACCACGATGCGAATCGGGTACGCGGGATCAATCGCATATCGGCTCAGCACCGGATCGCGATAGATCACCCTCGCCGTCCGAATTCTGATCTGGTCATCAAAAATCGAGGTTGGAGCTACCCTGATGTCGTTTACGACATCCTTCACGCCCGGCGTAGCGTCCACTAGCGCCAGCGCAGAATCGCGATCAGTTTCGGTCCGTACCTCGCCGCTCACCACCGCAACACCGTTCTGAACTGATGCAGTCATGTAGTTGAACAGGTTGTCGTAGCCCATGCGATCGTAATACAGCTTGCGATCGAGTTGCGCCACCAGTGCGGCGTCAGCCACATCCTTGCCGCCCACCGCAATCAGGTTGTGTACGCCCTGCACATGCGCGAGCTTGTGAATCTTCTTTGCCGCATCCACCTTCTGCTGATAAAGATCGACACTGCCGGTCAACGTAACAATGCCGTCTTCAACAGTTGAATGGACATTGCGAAATTCCTTCTTGCCCGCCAGCTTCTGCGTGACTTTAGACTGAATTGCGCTGTCGTACTGAGTAGCCCCTGTGCTTTCCGCGCTCAGCCCCACGCTGAGTCCGGCCATTACCAGAAACAAACTTGCAATTCGAATAATGTTTTTCATCTTCTCCTCCCATCCTCAGCGGGAATAAACCCCGCTTTCACAAAATAGTTTTTAACCGGCTGGTTAATTAATGTACGGATGGAGAAGGCCAACGGTTCGTAAAGTTTTGTGACGCTTGTAAAATGTCCGTTTACATGCCCAGTAGCTGGAACAGGGTAGAAGGAGAAAGTGATGAATAAGCCATCGGGTCTGCATGCCTGCGGACTTGCCGTCCTGCGGATCGTCGTTGGAGTAATTTTTGTGATGCATGGCTGGCAGAAACTTTCCTGGGGATTTCAGCACGTCGGGGAGTTCCTGGGCTCGCTGCATGTCCCGCTGCCCACCGTGGCCGCGGTTTTGCTTACGCTTGTCGAATTCTTGGGCGGAATTTTCCTGATTATCGGCGTGTTAACCCGCTATGTGGCAGCGCTGCTCGCCGTTGACATGCTGCTCGCCATCATTCTCGTCCATGCCAAGAATGGCTTCTTTACATCCAACGGCGGTGTCGAGTTTCCGCTGCTGCTTCTTGCCGCCAACCTCACCCTCATTATGTCCGGAGCGGGGACGCTGAGCGTAAGCGCGCTAAGAAAGAAGGCCGGACCACAACCCTAGAATGCCGTTGTTACCCTGCCCGGCGTGTCCGACGGCCGGATTCCTTTCTCTCGCGGCCGGCCGGGAATACTCGGGCAAAGATTTTGTCCACATTTCTCAACTGGCGCTTCAGGTCGAAGGCGCGCTCAATCTGTTTTCGTGGCACGCGTCGGGTAATTGATTTATCGGCCAGCACAAGCTCGCGAAAATTTTCGTCTTTTTTCCAGGCGCGCATGGCGTGCTTCTGCACCAGCCGATAAGCATCCTCGCGCGACATGCCGGCTTCCACCAAGTCCAACAAAAGCTGCCCACTGAACACCAACCCCCCCGTGCTCCCCAGATTGGCCAGCATGCGTTTCGGGTACACGAACATCGTGTCCAGCAGGTTCGCAGTTTTGTGCAGCATATAGTCGACCAAAGTCGTGGAATCGGGAATGATGATGCGCTCCACCGATGAATGCGAAATGTCCCGCTCATGCCATAACGCCACATTTTCAAATGCGGCTTGTGCGTTTGAGCGCACCACACGCGCCAGCCCACTGATTTGCTCACAGGTGACTGGATTCCTTTTGTGGGGCATCGCCGACGATCCCTTCTGCTTCTCGCTGAAAAACTCTTCCGCCTCGCGCACTTCGGTTCGCTGCAAGTGCCGGATCTCGGTGGCAATCTTGTCGAGTGTGCTGGCGATCACTGCCAGCGTAGCCACGTAGTACGCGTGACGGTCGCGTTGAATCACCTGCGAAGAAATAGCCGCAGCCTTCAGCCCAAGCCGTGCGCAGATACTTTCCTCCAGTTCTGGCGTAAGGTGAGCAAACGTGCCGACTGCACCCGAAAACTTGCCCACTCGCATATCTTCGGCAGCGCGAGCAAAGCGCTCGATGTTTCGCTGCGTCTCCGAATACCAGTTGGCCAGCTTCAACCCGAACGTGATCGGCTCAGCATGTATGCTGTGAGTGCGTCCGACCATGGGCGTGTCCTTGAACTCCCAGGCCCGGCGTTTGAGCACGTCGGCAAGCAGATCGAGGTCCGCCCCAATCACCTCGGAGGCCTGGCCGATCAGCAGCGCCTGAGCCGTGTCTACAACATCATTGGAGGTCAGGCCGTAGTGGAACCAGCGCGCCTGCGGCCCAACAATCTCCGCGACCGCGGTGGTGAAAGCGATCACGTCATGTCGAACCTCTGCTTCGATTTCGTGAATGCGCTGCAGATCAAAATCCGCCCGCTCGCGGATTGCCTTGGCGGCGCTCTTTGGCACCATTCCCGCTTCCGCCAAGGTTTCAGTCGCCGCAACCTCTACCACCAGCCAGGTGCGAAAGCGGTTTTCATCGCTCCAGATGCGGGCCATTTCCGGACGGGTATAGCGCGGAATCACCTGTTTCACCTCTTTCGAAGCGGACTACGGATTCTAAACGGATCACAACCCTGATGACCAGCGCAGTCCTCCAGCAGTGGCGCAGCTTGATTGTCATCCCGAACAAGCGCCTTTTGCGTAGCGGGGATCTGGCGAGCCACGCGAGGTGTCGCGTTCGGTGCGACATAACAATCGCGCGCTTGGCTCGCTTCCACTTTAGGCTGCAGCGCTAGCAGAGGCCCCGAGTACAATTACCCACATGAGCGCTCAACCAAATTATCCAGCAATGTTGGCTGCCGCTGTGGCCGAAGCGCGCAAGGGACTATCCGAAGGCGGCATACCCATTGGGGCAGCAATTTTCGATCCCGGCGGCCAGCTGATTGGAGCAGGCCACAACCGCCGCGTGCAAAATGGCGATCCCTCTATGCACGGCGAGACCGACGCTTTCCGCAATGCCGGACGCCAGCGCAGCTACCGCACTCTGATTCTGGTCACCACTCTCGCGCCCTGCTGGTATTGCAGCGGACTGGTTCGCCAGTTCGGCTTTCGGACCATCGTGGTCGGCGAAAGTCGCAATTTTCAAGGTGGGCTGGAGTGGCTGCGGTCGCTCGGCGTGAAGGTGGTCGATCTGGATTCCGAAGAATGCGTCAAGCTGCTGGCCGACTACATTCGTGCCAATCCTGAGGTCTGGAACGAAGACATCGGAGAAGAATAAGGACCGATCGAGCCCCATACCCCTGAAACGTCAATCCTCTCCTTCGAATCTCTGGCCTTTGCACTACCGTAACATCGCGGCGGGGAAGACGGCAGGCTAACATCTCTGTAACTTCGGCCTTTGGGGGGACTCGCATGAACCTGCTCCGGAAAAACTTCATCTGGGTGATGGCGCTGATCTGTACAACCGCTGCGCTCAGCTATGGCCAGTCGCTCGGCGACATCGCGCGCGAGCAGCGTCAGAAGCAAGCGGCCAACAACCCGTCAGCCGCGCGGAAGGTAGTCACCAACGAGGATTTGCCCGAGCATCCCGATGCCGCCCAAAGCGCCTCCACCAGCCAGCAGGACAGCGAAGCTGCCCCAGTTTCTACAGAGAAGAAATCGGCGGAGCAATGGAAGCATGAAATTCAGACGCAGAAGCAATCCGTGGACAACTTGCAGGCCAGTATCGACCGGCTGAATTCATCGATTCACTTTGCTCCTGGCAACTGCGTCAGTAATTGTGTGCAGCACAACGAGCAGCAGCTTAAGAAACAAGATGAAGTCCAACAGATGCAGGCTGAACTCGAGGAGCAGAAGAAAAAACTGGAAGATATGCAGGAGGCGGCCAGGCAGCAGGGATACGGCAATTCAGTATACGAACCCTGAGCCACCGGCTATTTTTTGCGATTTGTCTGCTGTATAGGGCTTACCATGGCGCGGTGAATTGGGACAATGGCGCCGCGCGAAGGGTCGGCCGCGGCGCTGGCCCGCGAAAGCACTTCTTCCTGAATGTACTTCACGAAATCCTGAATTTGCCGCTGCATCTCTTCCATCCGCTCGCGCATTTGCAAAATGATTGCGATTCCACTGATATTCACTGCCAGATCCCGGGCCAGCGTCAGGATGAATTCCAGGCGCTGCAGGTCCTCATCGGTATAGAGACGGGTATTGCCTTCAGTTCTGGACGGTTTCAGCAGCCCCTCGCGCTCGTACAGGCGCAGTGTCTGCGGGTGGATGCCATACATCTCAGCGACCGCCGAGATCATGTAAGCACCCTTGGATTTCCGCTTGGTCATGATTATGCAACCACGTAGGGACAGCTGCCCTCAGCTGTCCGGCGGAGCATAGCTCCGCAACTTAATTATTAGAACATAAGCCGCGGACCGGACGGGTTCGCGCACCTAAACGACAGAGGGTCCAGAGATCCACAAAGGCTGTCCTCTTTCTGTCGGTGTCCCGTGGGTTATTTCTAAGCGACAGGCCTTTCTTGGGGTGCAGGAGACCAGCCCTCGGGTTTGACCGCGTGGTTGAGGAAGTACGCCACCACGCCGGCTGCAATCAGCAGCATGCCGAATGCAAAGGAACTCATGCCGAGCACTTGTTCGGTTTCGCTGCGAATGACCGAGAAGCCAAGGAGCAACATCGGAGCAATGCCGACCGCGACTGCTCCAAACATCCCCCCGGGGACTCGGAAGGCCCGAGGCAGTTCCGGTTCGCGGACGCGAAGCACGACTAAGGCCGCGAATTCCAACGCCAGGCTGGCGCCGTAGAGAAGAATGTCGAGCGTGACCAGCCGCTCGAAGCCGAGGCCCAGACAGAGCGCCCAGCAAATTGCCAGAGCCACAATCGCAACCCAGGGAGCGCGCGTACGTGGGTGCAGCTTGCCGAAAACCTTGGGCAGCATTCCATCTTGGGCCATGGCAAGCGGCAGTCGGGAATAACTCATGACCAGCGCATTGAACATGCCGAAGCCGCTGATGATGCCGCCCAGCGCCAGGCCAAAGCGCAGCAGCGGCCCACCCAGCATCCCTGCAATATCCGCCCAAAATCCGGTGTCCCACGCTGTGGCGGAAAGCCCCGTCATCCACATCGCCGCCACTGGAACAATGTAGCTGAGGGCCACAATCATGACCGCAACTAACATGGCGCGAGGATAGGTGCGTTGCGGCCGCTCAACTTCGGTCGCGATGGTCGAGGCATTGTCCCAGCCCATGTAGTTCCACATGCAGATCAGCAGTCCAGTCAGAATATCGACGTTGATGTTCGCGGGCTTAGCCACCCCCGCGAGCGCTCCAACCTTAAAGGGGGCGATGCAAACTATCGCGATGAATGGAGCGGAAAGCGCGAAAAACAGCCACAGCGATGTCGTCGAGACCACGCGCACTCCCGCAATATTAAAGAGCGCGCACACAATCACTACGCCCAACGCGACCATCACTCCCCGATGTCCGACCGCGAACCACGGAAACAACCGGTCGAGATACAGGACAAATAGTGTAGGGTAGATGGCCATATCGAAGATCGAGGCCACCAGCGAGAGCCAGGCTTCCTGAAATCCCCAGAAATTTCCCATGGCCCGCCGCACCCAGGCGTAGTAGCCGCCTTCAAAGGGCAGAGCGCTGGAGAGCTCGCCAATCATGAACGCCGTCGGCAAGCTCCAGAGGATCGGGGTAAGCAGGAGGATCAGAATGGCCCGGCCATAGCCGGCGCCATGCACGATATCTTCGGTGCCATACGTGCCGCCCGAAACCATGAAGAAGGTGGCGGCCACCAGAGGCCACAGCGTCAGGCGAACAGATTTCTTCTTGAAAGGAGCAACGGTTGGGGATTGTGATGGTTGGTACGAAGCGCTAGCGGTTGCCAATTTCGATGGCTTCCTCCTCCGGGCGAATCACTCTCAGCCACCTCGTCTCCCTTGTTGCGAGGCTCCCGGTACCTGCGATTTCCGGGCATTTCGGCTGGAGTTGCTTCGCACTGTAGAGATTACGGCAAATTTCCACAGATGCAAGATTTTTTTTGAAAAATTTTGTATTCAGGGACAGTACGGCGGTAATGCTCCTGTCGGGGATGCTATGGAGCGGCTGCGCTGCGGGAATAACGTCGACCCGGCCCAGGACCGGGCCAAACCTCCACTCGCTTCACAGGGCGAGCTCCCAAATCTCAGCCACAAGTCCCTTCCTGCCGAAGCTGTCGTGCTTCTTTTTCGCGGTCAGCCTGAATCCCGCTCTCTTATAGAGGCGCCGTGCCGCCAGCAGCTCACTCTGCGTCCAAAGCGTGATCTTGCGATACCCCGCCTGCCTTGCGAAGCGCACGCATTCGTCGATCAGCCGAGAACCAATGCCAATACCGCGCGCTGACGGTTCGACCAGCAGCAACCGAAGCTTCGCCACCCTGTCCGATTTGCGAACCAGGAAGACCGAGCCGACGATCTCGCCATCCTTTTCCGCGACCCAGCAGCGCTCCTTCGACGGACGCAGATGCTTTACGAACGAGGCAACGATTTCCGCGGTCAGCGCCTCGAACTCCTCGTTGTATCCCCATTCCTCGGCATAAAGCGCACCTTGGCGGTGCACGATCCAGCCCAAGTCCCCGGCATGCGGAGGCCGCAGCAAGTACGACCTAGGGCTTTCCTTCTTCCCGCCCAGCACATCCTCAATTACGTGCATCGCCGCCACCAGCCGCCGCTGATCGCCCACCGGCAGTTTCCGCAGCATACCCGCCACATCATCGTGGGTCTGCTGGTCGAGACGCGCAAACGCCGCCTGCCCCCCCCGCGTAAGCGACAAATGCGTACGCCTGCCATCGGAGTCAGAGCGCGTGCGCCTCACCAAGCCCCGGTGCTCCAGACTGCGCAGCATCCGGCTCAGGTACCCCGCGTCCAGCCCCAATTCCTTGCCGACCTCGGTCGCAGTCGGCTGCTCGCGATGGGCCAGTTCATAGAGCACGCGCGCCTCAGCGAGCGAGAACGGGCTGGCCAGCCATACATGCTGCAGCGCCCCAATCTGTTTTGTATAAAAGCGGTTGAAACGGCGGACGGCCTGAACGGCGTCACTGGAATGGCTCTCAACAATGGCAGGGCTGGCCATGGCGCTTGGAGCATAAACCAGATTAGTTGATTTAGTCAACTATTTTTAGTTGATTTAGTCACACAATAAGAACCAGCTAGTGGGGGGACGTCAGACGTTCTTGAAAAGCTCGGCCCGGGGATCTTCGGGGTTCAGCTTTGCCAGCTCCCGAAGCAGTTCTTTGGTCTTCTCGTCACGCGGCATCGGGACGGTAACTTTCACCTCGACAATCTCGTCACCCCGTGCCCCTTCTTTGGTAGCCGAGGGCACACCCTTCTCCCGCAGCCGGAGTTTCTGGCCGGACTGGGTTCCCGGTGGAATCCTGAGAATAGCCCGTCCGTCAATGGTCGGCACTTCTACCTTCGCGCCCAGAGCCGCTTCCGTGGCAGTCACCGGCACAGTCAGGTAAATATCGTCGCCCTCCCGGCGAAACACGGGATGCGTTCCGGCCCGGATAATCACGTAGAGATCGCCAGGAGCTCCACCACGCACTCCGGCATTGCCCTTCCCCGCTATGCGGATGCGCTGCCCATCCCGCGTACCCGGTTTAATTCGGACCTCTAACGGTTCCGTGCGCTCGACCACACCTTCGCCGTGACAATCCGGGCAGGTGGAGATGTTTTTGCCGGTACCATGGCAGCGCGGGCAAGTCACGTTGAACTTCATTCGCCCCCCGGTCTGGGTCACCTGGCCCGTGCCCTTGCATTCCGGACATTTCCCCGGCGACTCGATGAACCCTTGTCCGTGACAATGGCTGCAGATGTCGTGGCGGGTGACGTTCAACCGCATCACCCCGCCACGGATCGCCGTCCAAAAGGGAACATTAACCTGGTATTCCAGATCGGAGCCTGGTTCGGGTCCTTCCTCAGCCGCGGCAGCGCCACCTCGGCCGCCGAAAATCCCGGAAAAAATGTCCCGAAAACCGCCAGTTCCCCCGCCACTCCGTTTTCCGCGGCCGCCCTCGAAGTCAGAAAAATCAAAGCCACCAAAGTCGAAGTGCACACCCTGCCCGCCGGGCTGAGCCTGTCCATCCTGAGAACCGCCGCCGGGAAATCCCCCCGCACCACCACCCGCCCGTGCGTAAGCCTCGGCCGTGGCCGGATCGATGTTATCGGAGTAGAAGCCGACCTGGTCGTAGATCTTCCGCTTCTTGGGATCGCTCAGAACATCGTTGGCTTCGGAGAGCGCCTTGAATTTTTCTTCGGCCGACTTGTCGCCGGGATTGACGTCGGGATGGTACTTCCGCGCCAACTTGCGAAAAGCTTTGCGGATGTCGTCGGCCGACGCCGACTTCTTCACGCCTAGGATCTCGTAATAGTCTTTCTTCGTCGTCGTGGCCATCTACTGACCAGATTACCCCAAACTTGTCATCCTGAGCGCCACTCAGGATGACAGGTGCCTTGATTCCGCCGCGCCCCCGACCTTCCACTTCACCGCATCCACATACGGCATGCGCTGTATTCCGTTCGCCGTAGGAGCGAACACGTAGAGTCGGTTCTCCTGCTCCACAAACGTCAGGAAGTACTCTTGTCCTTTTACCTCGAACCTCACTTCATTTTCCTTTCTACTCTCGAAAAGCAAGCCACGGACGCGCGAGGCGCTTTGCCCCTCACCATCCGTGGCTGGACTCTGCGCGGGCAGTTCGCCCGCGCCACACAATCACGCTTACTTCTTGTCTTCGACGTCCACGTACTCGGCGTCGATGACGCCTTCGTCTTTCTTCTTGGCCTCACCATTGCCACCCGGCGCCGGCCCTGCCCCGGCACTCGGACCAGCTCCCGGCGCCTGCGCCTGGGCCGCCTTGTACATCTGCTCAGCCAGCTTGTGCGACGCCCTGGTCAGGTTCTCGCGCGCCCGATCCATGGCCGTCTTGTCGCCGCCTTCCAGCGCCTTCTTGGCATCCGCAATGGCGTTCTCCACGTCGCCGCGTTCCGAGCCGGAGATCTTGTCACCCTGCTCGCGCAGCATCTTCTCTACGCTGTACACCATGGAGTCGAGCTGGTTCTTGGCCTCGATCACCTCACGCTGCGCTTTATCCTCGGCCGAGTGCGCATCGGCTTCCTTGGCCATCCGCTCGACTTCCTCTTTGCTCAGCCCCGAAGACGACGTAATCGTAATCTTCTGGTCCTTGCTCGTGGCCATGTCTTTCGCGGTCACGTTCAGGATGCCGTTGGCATCGATGTCGAACGTCACCTCAATCTGCGGCACGCCCCGCGGAGCCGGTGGAATTCCTGTCAAATGGAACTTCCCTAGCGTCCGGTTCTGCGCCGCCATCGGCCGCTCGCCCTGCAGCACATGTACTTCGACCGAAGTCTGGCTGTCCGCCGCAGTCGAGAACATTTCCGTCTTGCGCGTCGGAATCGTCGTGTTGCGCGGAATCATCGGCGTTGCCACGCCGCCCAGTGTTTCAATCGCCAGCGTCAGCGGAGTCACGTCCAGCAAGAGCAGGTCTTTCACCTCACCCTTGAGCACGCCGCCCTGAATCGCCGCGCCCACCGCGACCACTTCATCCGGGTTCACGCCCTTGTGGCCTTCGCGTCCAAACAGCTCTTTCACCAGGTTCTGGATGCGAGGCATGCGGGTCTGTCCGCCCACCAGCACTACTTCGTTGATCTTGCTGGCATCAATGCCGGCATCCTTCATGCACTGTTTGCACGGTCCCACCGAGCGCTGAATAATATCTTCCACCATCGACTCCAGCTTCGCCCGCGTCAGCTTCTTGACCAGGTGCTTCGGCCCGCTGGCATCCGCGGTAATGAAGGGCAGATTGATCTCCGTCTCCATCGTGGTCGAAAGTTCGATCTTGGCGCGTTCCGCCGCGTCCCGCAGACGCTGCAGCGCCATCTCGTTGCCCTTGCCTCGTAAATCGAGACCTTCGTCCTTCTTGAACTCGTCAATCAGCCAATCGACAATCCGCTGGTCGATGTTGTCGCCGCCCAGGTGCGTGTCACCATTGGTGGCTTTCACCTCGATCACGCCTTCGCCGACTTCCAGGATCGAAATATCAAAGGTTCCGCCGCCGAAGTCGTACACCACGATGGTTTCATCCTTTTTCTTGTCGAGGCCGTAGGCCAGCGCCGCCGCCGTCGGCTCATTGATGATGCGCTTTACCTCGAGCCCGGCGATCCGGCCGGCATCTTTCGTCGCCTGCCGCTGCGCGTCGTTGAAATACGCCGGCGTAGTAATGACCGCCTCAGTCACTTTCTCTCCGAGGTAGTCTTCCGCCGCCTTCTTCAGCTTTTGTAGAATCATGGCCGAGATTTCTGGCGGAGTATATTCCTTGCCCTGCGCTACCACGGCCACGTGGTCTCCCTGCCGTACAACCTTGTATGGGACCATCTTCATTTCTTCGCTAACTTCGTCAAAGCGCCGTCCCATGAAGCGCTTGATCGAATAAATCGTGTTCTCGGGATTGGTGATGGCCTGTCGTTTCGCCACCTGCCCCACCAGCCGCTCGCCGGTCTTGGTGAATCCAACAACCGATGGCGTGGTTCGCCCTCCCTCTTCGTTCGGGATAACCTTGGGCTCGCCGCCTTCCATCACCGCTACGACTGAGTTCGTCGTTCCGAGGTCGATTCCTATAATCTTGGCCATAACTGGCTCCTCTCTTCACTCATAAGTGCTTTGCAATCAGTACGATTATGATTGCGATTCAGACATCCTATGACTTGAGTGTCTTGCTGTCAAGGTTTTAGATGCGGCAGAGACGAAAGCGGATGCGGGCTTTCTTCCATCCTCAAAACTGCCATCCTGAGCGGCTCGTTCACCCTACTCAAAACTGTCATCCTGAGCGGAGTGGCTGCTTCGCCGAGCGAAGCAGCCGCGGAGTCGAAGTTGAGGCGTTTAGCGGGCGTGAGCGCAGCGGGAGCCCGCTGCCGAAATCCCGAGCGCAGTCGAGGGAGCTCCGCAACCCAGACCGGTTGCCCCACCCTTACCGAGCGTTCCGTTGCGACGCAGGGCGGGGATTTCCGCTAGCCCACATTTCGAGAAAGTACGCCCCTGAAAACGAGAACTCAGTTTCGATCTGGGGTGCCCCATGTTCGCCCGGTCCTGGCATGAGCCTGCCCTGAGCGAAGCCGAAGGGTGGGACCCGACCCGAAAGCAAGAACCTCGATCCCAGGTTAGCTCGCTCACTCCGCTCGCGAACCCGAGCGACCCGCCCACAACGTACGTGGCCCTTCGAAGGAACGCGTGATCGTTTTTGTGCATGGATTTCATGGGGATGCTGAGAGCACGTGGACATCTAAAGCAGTTGATGTTTACTGGCCGCAATTATTGCTAAGCGACGAAGTGTTCGACAGACCAGGGCCCCACCCTCACGGGAGCGTTCTTCGCGACGTAGGGCGGGAACCTTCGCGCCGCAAACTTTCTGAAATTGACGCACGCGCCATAGCCTGCCCTGAGCGACTCCTCGCGACTACGAGGAGGAGTCGAATGGGACGCGCAACCACACACCTCTTAGGACCAAAACCGATCTCCGGACCAAAGACCGAAAAAAACACTCGCCAACTTTTCCTGATGCGGGAATCCTGACCCTCCTCACCCCTCAATTCCCAACTCGGGAATCGCTTGTCAAGCCCCCAAAATCCCCAAATTTCCCCCAACTCTCTCATTCGCCACAAGAAATATTTCTGCCAATCGTGTCATAGTACCCCCACTCAATTTGCTATTCTGAAAGTAGAGAGGAAATTTCAAAAGCGCGGCCTTGCGGCCGCGCCTTTTTATTTCATACCCAGGAGCTCCTTACGAAAGGATACATTCGAGAAATTAACGCCGTCGGCCTCACCACCCGCAAAGCGCACGGCGAAGCTGCCGAAGCCGCCTTCCTCGCCAAAGCCGCCAGCCTCGGTTTCGGCGTCGCCAAGGCCTGGGGAGACAGTGAGCGCTACGATTTCATTCTCGACTCGGGGCACAGGCTCTGGCGAATTCAGGTCAAATCCACCCGGCGCTTTGTGGACTCCCATTACGTCGTCAAGTGCAGAGGAAATAATCGCCGCTACGCTACCGGTGAAATCGATTTCATCGCCGTCTACATCGTCCCCCAAGACCTGTGGTATGTAGTGCCTGTATCGGTAGCTGAATTACATGGTCAGATCTACTTCTTTCCGCAACGCGCCGCCAGCCGCTCCACCTGCGAAATCTACCGCGAGGCGTGGTGCCAGATGGCCTGCCTCCGCGACGGTACCGGCCCGAGCCGCATCTCGCTCCATCGCCCCTGCCAGCAAGAAGCCTGCCTCGGCATTTGCCCCCTGCGCCGGAAATCGTGAAAGTGCTTGGTTGACATGTGGGCCACATGAAAGTATGCTGATCACATGTCGAAGATGATCCAGCTTCGTAACGTACCCGACGCCCTGCATCGCCGGCTGAAAGCGCGCGCTGCGATGGCCGGCATGTCCTTATCAGACTACCTGCTGGCGGAGATCAAGCAAGTCGCCGAACGGCCTACGCTGGATGAGTTGCGGGAGCGTCTGCATCAACGCAAACCAGTATCGGCCCATTTGGATAGCGTCCGTCTGCTGCAGGAGGAACGTGCCGCTCGGTGATCGTCCTGGATGCGTCCGCTGCTGTTGATTGGCTTTTGCAGACACCTGCGGGTCAACGGATCGAAGAGCGAATTTTCTCGCGAAACGAATCTCTTCACGCTCCTCATCTTCTGGATTTGGAGGTCGGGCAGGTGCTGCGCAGACTGGTGCGGGATGCAACAATCTCAGCGCCGCGCGCTGACGAAGCCATCCAGGATTTGCTCGATCTGCGAGTGACGCGTTACCCGCACGTCGTATTGCTACCCCGTATCTGGCAATTGCGCCACAACTTGTCGGCCTACGATGCGGCTTATGTAGCATTGGCCGAAGAGCTCGACGCTGCGTTCCTTACTCGTGACGCGCGCCTCGCCTCTGCGTCCGGTCACACGGCGCGAATTGAGGTGTTTTGATGAAACAGAAAGTGACCTATTGTGCTGTGCCAACCGCCGGGCACTTGACCGTGTCATCCTGAGCGCAGTGGCTGGTTCGCGTAGCGAAGCAGCTACGAAGTCGAAGTTGAGGCGTTTAGCGGGCGTGAGCGCAGCGGGAGCCCGCTGCCGAAATCCTGAGCGGAGCGAAGGATCTCTACTCCACCGTCACCGACTTCGCCAAGTTCCGAGGCTGATCCACATCGCAACCCCTTCTTACCGCAATGTTGAGGCGTTTAGCGGGCGTGAGCGCAGCGGGGCCCGCTGCCGGAATCCTGAGCGGAGCGAAGGATCTCTATTCCACCGTGACCGACTTCGCCAGATTCCGGGGCTGATCCACATCGCAACCCCTTCTTACCGCTATATGATAAGCCAGCAGTTGCAGCGGCACGATCTCCAGAATCGGCGATAGCTCGTCCGGCGCAGGCGGAACGTAAAGCACGTGGTCGGCGGACTCTTTAATGTCATTGTCGCCTTCGGTCGCGAGAGCGATGACTTTGCCCGAGCGCGCTTTCACTTCCTTCAGGTTGGAAATAGTTTTCTCGTAACGCAGTCTGGAAAGCTCATCGCCCTCATCGCGCGTTGCGATAATCACAACCGGCAGGTCTTCATCAATCAGCGCGTTCGGTCCATGCTTCATCTCGCCCGCCGGATAGCCTTCGGCGTGGATGTACGAAATTTCTTTCAGCTTCAG
>Ga0187781_10000549_pt1 | contig 26829 bp, 30 predicted proteins | sample 0715_SJ02_MP02_2_FD_132447 | JGI IMG/M metagenome (GOLD analysis project Ga0187781, IMG submission 132447) | Tropical peat soil microbial communities from peatlands in Department of Meta, Colombia - 0715_SJ02_MP02_20_MG | ecosystem: Environmental > Terrestrial > Soil > Wetlands > Peat | place... | reverse complement strand
CATCGAGTTCGCCGCCACCACCATTTCCTTTGACCTGGCGCGGCGTGACGACGGCAACCCGGTCTTCCAGCAGGTGCCGTGGGATCCAGCGCACGGTCGGGTCCTGCTGCGGCTGGCCCGGCCCGCCTTCCCGGCGATCCGTCCCTGGACAGATGACATCGTCGACGCGCGCTACGACCCGCGCACCAAGCTGCTGGCCGCGATCTACGGGGAGCCGCAGCGGCGTGCTCAGTGGCCGTGACTAGTCAGGCCCTCAGAGCATCAGCCACACTGTCGTCACAGCTGCGCGATAGGTGAGAGGCAATGCCCGACCCGTTCCCGAACATGTCCTGGTACCGGCCACAGCGAGTCTGGCTGCCGGAACCGCCGGGCGGTACCCGACGTCGGAGGCGGAAGGCGGCCACGAAGCGCGGACGCAGGCCCGGCGGCGAAGTGACCGTCGCATGGAGTCCGGTCTCAGCCGGGCTGCCGTGCTCGTCATGAGCGTCGTCCTCGTCGCCGCCGTCGTCATCTTCCTGATCGTCGTGGTGACCCGGCTGTAGCGCCCCGTCCATTGGCTGCTAGGGCGCGGTGAGCAGGTAGACGCGGCCACTGAGCTTTCCGATCATCCGGTAGATGTGCCACAGGCAGTCACCGAGAGCGATGTCATAGTTGCCCTGGCCGAACTGACTGATGTACCGGTCAGGGTCGCGGAGCAGCCTCGCGGCGTGCAGCAGGTCGCGGCCGACCGCACCGGTCTGCTCCTGGTCGTGTTCGGCCCACTGGCTGGAGACATTGATGCACTGATCAAGGCGGAGTCCCGCGGCGGTGATGGCGTCCTCGGTGACCTGCGGCCGCATGCTCGCCTCGACGCAATTCATGACCGGCAGCAGCCAGGCCGCCTCGGCTGGCTGCAGCCCCTCCGTGGCGAACATCTGGTAGATGAGAGCGCGACCGCCAGGCCGAAGCACACGCCGGAATTCCGCATAGACGGCGCCGAGCTGCTCGACCAGGGACAGGACGTCCCGGCACCAGACGAGGTCGGTCGAGTGATCTGCGGCGGGCAGGTTCTGGGCGGTCCCCAGCGCAAAGCTCACCCGCTGTTCTATGCCTGGATGGTCCCGGGCAGCGTCGTGCAGATTCTGCCTGGCAATGTTGACGGCGCCGGAATTCGGGTCGATGCCGCGGACCACGAGACCGAACCGGCGGGCCAGCTCGATACTGTGCCTTCCCGCGCGGCATCCGACGTCGACGACGGCGGCACCGGCCGCGAGGCCGAGCCCGGCGATCAGGTCATACAGCATGCTCGGGCCCACCGGATCCTGGCTGGCATCCATGGCAACCTGGAACTGCTCATAGATCTGGTCAAACGAGTCATGGTCGTGAGCCGCGAAGTCGGCTGGCATAGCGCGCCACGATACCCGCGCACCCCGCCGTGGCCCGCCCTCCGGTCTGCCGGACACCAAGCCACAGGAGGCATCCCATGTCCGCACACATTGACAGCACCGCTTCCTCGTCGCCCGCAAGCTGTCCACTTACCTGAACGTGCTGCTTGATGGCCCGGCGCAGCGGGGAGGAGGCGCTCAAGGCGGTGGCTGCCGGGCACGATGCCCTTACGTTATGGCAAAGTGCCATAGCGGAAGGGCGCGATGATTTTCCGGACGATGTCGGCGGCGCCCCACGTGTCGGGGCCGTGCGCGACCACGCCGAACAGGTCCCAGATGCGCAGCAGTTGCGCCTGGTCCCGCCAACCGTCGAACGGGCGGGCGAGCTCTTCGTACACGGCGAAGAACCGGTCCGTGGCGGCCGTCCTCGTCTGGCACCACAGAAAGGCCAGATCGGTCTCGGGCCACATGTAGCAGACCGCCGGATCGATCAGCGCGGGCTCACCGGACTCGTCGGAGAGGATGTTCCCTCGCCACAGGTCGCCGTGAGTCAGCGACGCCGGGTGGGATGGGATCAGCTGCGGAAGGGCGGCACACAGCCGTTCGACCGCCCGCCGCTCCTCCCGATCGAACTCCGCCTCTACCAGCGGTTGCGGCAGGTATCGCAGGATCCTGTGCTGCATATAGAACACATGCCCGTCCGCCTCCCAGGAGTTGATCTGCCGGTTGCGACCCTCCCAGCTGTCGCGGTGCCAGCCGAACCGGTCGCTGACGGTCGACGTGTGCAGCTGGGCGACCATGCTGCCAAGCCGCTCCCAGAACCGCTCATCATCGACAAGCGGACGCAACGCCTCGAGGACGAGCAGCCGCTCCGAGACGTGGACGACCGCCGGAACACGGACGCCCCCGAACTCACGGAGCGCCGACAGCCCGTCGGCTTCGGCCCCAAACAAGTCCTTGTCGGCCTCCGGTAGCGCCTTCGCGAACACCCGGCGACCATCGCGCAACACGGTCGTCCCGGCTACGCCGACGGACCCGCCCACTGGCTCAACCGACGCGACCGCGAAGCCCGCCTCTTCCATCCGTTCCACGAGAAGCTCAAGGCCCGGCATTCCAGCAGTCAACCATCGGGTGGCGTAGTGGACCGACCCGGAGCTTGGTGGCGGTCGCGATCGGCACAGTCCTCCTGGTCGGTTCGGGCATCCTAGACACGTTCCGCCTGGAATCCCGAGCGAGACCTGTTACCTAGGGTGGTGGTCACCTGGCTTGGGCCGCGGACGATAAGTCAGCAGCACGTTTCCCGACGCGAACTGGCGAGTGCGGAGCAGCTGAAGACTTTTGAGCTCGGCACCGGCTAGAACCTGTTGGCCACTGCCAAGTACAACCGGGTTGACCATGAGTCGCAACTCGTCAATCAGCCCGGCGGTCAGTAGGCCAGCGGCCAGCGTAGAGCTGCCTAGCAGCGCGATATCCTTGCCAGACTCCTCCTTGAGGCTCGTGAGCTGGGAAATTACGTCGTCCCTGATCAGCGTGCTCGGCGTCCATTCGGTGGCGGCCAGGGTGCTCGAAACCACGACTTTGCGATACCGGTTCATGCGCTCGGTCATTGCCGGGTCCTCTTCAAGCGCGACCGGACTCGACCAGAACTCAGCCATGCCTTGATAGGTAGCGCGCCCGAACAGAAGCGTGTCGGCTGCATCGAGTTGGGCTAAGGCAAATTCGTGGAACTCGTCGTCTACGTTGTGCCAGAACAGGTCGCCTTCAGAGGTCGCGTGATAGCCATCCGCGGTGATCATCAAAAAGGCAAAGATCTTTCGCATCCCACGCCTCCTAAGGGCCTGTAGCCCTCAGCCTGCCATTCTTGGCGGTTCAGTCGGAATCTACTGCTGCTGGCGCGCCTAGCTAACGGATCCGCGTGTTGAGGACCTGAGTAAGCGCTGGGCGTCGGCCCGGTCCGGAACGCGGCCGGACGGACTGGCCGTGGCTCATTGAGGGACTACGCTGCACGAAATCCGCGCGAAGCTCGCACAGCAGTCGAGCACCAGTTGCGCTCCAAAAAGGCTTGCGACGCGGTGACCCGGACAGTCCCGTTGCGGATTTGTAATGGAGCGGGTGACGAGAATCGAACTCGCACTATCAGCTTGGGAAGCTCTGCCGTTGCAGCACTCTGTGGATCCGACCTCGGACAATGCCGACCCGGGAGTAGCCGCCAGAGACCGTGGGGCGTCCCGGCTAATGGCACGCTAATGGCACGGCGATCTTGCTACGTGGCGGTGCTTAGGACCGCCGAGACCGCGTCGAGCGCGCCCGGCACCAGCGCGTAGTAGGCCCACTTGCCGCGCTTGTCACGGGTGAAGATCCCGGCGTCGACAAGGATCTTGAGGTGGTGAGAGATCGTCGGCTGGGTCAGGCCAAGCGGGTCGGTCAGGTCGCACACGCATGCCTCGCCGCCTTCGTGGGCGGCCACCATCGAAACTAGCCGGAGCCGGGTAGGGTCAGCCAGCGCTTTGAGGATGAACGCCAGGTCGGCCGCTTGGCCCGCCGATATGGGCTCGCGCAGCAAGGGCGTGCAGCATTCATCGGCAAGGAGCGGCAGCTCGGGCCTGGGCTGGATGGCGACGGTGGTGGCAGCCATGTCCTTAGTATGCTGTATGCATTGACAATGGTCTATCTGTGCGCCATCCTGATCGCATCGACACTGATCTATGCATGAGGAGCCTCATCATGACTGACCAGGCCAGCATCGACCTGCGTGAGGAGGTCCGGGCCCGTTATGCCGAGGCTGCCCGCGCCGTCATGGAGCCCAAGCCCGGTATCTCCGCGAGCTGCTGCGGCACGTCGGCCTATACCTCGTGCTGCGGCAACGGGTCCGCGGCTCTGGACACCGCGGACTGCTTCGGCGGATCGCTCTACGGTGAGGGAGAGACAGACGGCCTGCCCGAGGAGGCCGTCCTGGCCAGCCTGGGGTGCGGCAACCCGCTGGCCGTCGCCGACCTGCACGAGGGCGAGCGTGTCCTTGATCTCGGCTCAGGCGGCGGCATCGACGTTCTGCTGTCAGCGCGGCGCGTCGGGCCGACTGGCTTTGCCTACGGTCTGGACATGACCGATGACATGCTCACGCTGGCGCGTGCGAATGCGGCCAAGGCTGGCGCCGTCAACGTCGAGTTCCTGAAGGGCGAGATCGAGGCCGTCCCGCTGCCCGATGCCGCGGTCGAGGTGGTGATCTCCAACTGTGTGATCAACCTGTCGACCGATAAGTCCGCCGTACTCGCGGAAATGTTCCGAGTGCTAGTCCCAGGCGGCCGCATCGGCATCTCCGATGTCGTCGCCGAAGATCACCTGACCGAGGCCGACCGCGCGGCCGCGGGCTCCTACGTCGGCTGCATCGCGGGTGCCCTGTCCCGCGCCGAATACCTGGACGGCCTAGCCGCAGCAGGTTTCGCCGCTGCCTCAGTGACTTTCACCAACGAGGCTGCGCCGGGAATGCACTCGGCCATCATCCGAGCCGTCAAGCCTGCATGAACCCAGCAGTTTGGCGGCGGCTCGTAGCCGAGTTCACCGGAACTGGCCTGCTGGTCGCCATCGTCGTCGGCTCCGGCATAGCCGCCACTCGCCTCACAACCGATCCGGCGCAACGGCTCCTAATCAACTCCCTCGTCACGGCGATGGGCCTGGCCGTACTGATCCAGGTGTTCCTACCGGCCGGAGGCGCGCAGTTCAACCCCGTCGTCACCGGCGCCGACTGGCTGCTCGGCCGTCGCACCGAACACCGGTACGGCATCGGTCAGGCCGCCGCGGTCATCGTCTGCCAGATAGGCGGAGCCACCGCCGGCGCCGCGCTCGCCGACGCAATGTTCCGCCAGGCGCTGTTGTCTCCCTCGCAGAAGCACCGCGCGGGTGCGCCGCTGCTGCTGGGCGAGGTCGTGGCGACCGCGGGCCTGCTCCTGGTCATCGTCGCCCTAGCCCGGACCGGCCGGCTGCAGCACGCGAGCTGGGCGGTCGGTGCATGGATCGGCGCGGCCTACTGGTTCACCTCGTCGACCTCGTTCGCCAACCCCGCCGTCACCATCGGCCGCAGCCTCACGAACACCTACGCAGGAATCGCCCCAAGCTCGGTAGCCCCGTTCATCGCCGCTCAGATCATCGGCGGCGCCCTCGGCGCGATGCTGGCCGCGGCCGTATACCCGGCCCGTGGAGCAAAGGGCGGCGCCGACACCCAGGCTCAGCTCGTCGGATGACCACGGAGGCACGCAGAATGGCCCGCATCCCCGAAGTGCTGTTCGTCTGCACTCACAATGCGGGCCGCTCCCAGATGGCCGCCGCGCTCCTTGACCGCCAAGCCGCCGGCAGCGTCCGCGTGACCTCAGCCGGCTCCGAGCCCGCTAGCCAGCTCAACCCGGCCGTCGTCCAGGCCATGGCCGAAATCGGCATCGACATCTCCCGCGAGATCCCCAAGCGACTTACTACTGACAAGGTCCAGGCCGCGGACATCGTCATCACGATGGGATGCGGTGACGCGTGCCCGGTCTATCCCGGCAAGCGATACCTCGACTGGGACCTGCCTGATCCCGCCGGCCTTGATCTGCCCGCGGTGCGCCCGATTCGCGATGAAATTCGTCAGCGAGTCGCCGGACTCCTCGCCGAGCTCGGTGTGGGCTGAGAAGTCGGGGCGGCGCTCACGAGCATTGTCAGGAGTCTTGGGCGTCTATCCACTGCCGAAGCTCCTGACGAATAGCTGTCAGCGCGTCCGTGGTCCTGGCTCGGATGGTGTCCCAAGCTCCCTTCCAGTTCGGAGGTGCGTCGGTGATTCCGAGCCTGGCGAGCGCTTCGGTGAGCCCGCCCTTGGCTAGTCCATGCTGGTCAGAGCTGCGTGCTTGGTGGATCCGCCGCAAGACCTGAATCGCGTTTCTAACGGACTGGTGCTGCTCTGGCGGGAGTTTGTGGGTGAGGCAGATCTCCAGTCTGTTGAGGCTGCCGCGTGTTCGCTCGGCGGGAGTTTCGTCCGGTATCAGATCATCGTCTACTTTGAGACGATCGATGGTTGCTGAGAGCGAACTTAGCCGTGACTCAAACTCGGCGCGAGAGGTGCAGTCCATCGATAGGCTGCTTGGCCCCGTCAAAGTGCTCAACGTCAGTAGACGCCGCGACTTGCCGAAGGCCAATCGCCAGTGTGCGTCAAGCACGTCAAGGGATTCGGGAACACTTAGCGCAGACAGCTGTGGAATCCTCGTCGTGCCTTCGAGTTCGAGGATCCTTTGCGCGCAGCTATGACCGCCAAGGCGGCAGTTAGCAGGATCAGCTATCTCTGATCGGCCCAGATCGCAGATCGCCCGTGCGACTCGCCGGGAGTATGGCGGCTCAAATCCCATGGTGGCTGGGTGAAGCAGGTGCGAGCAGATGAGGGAGGAGTCTGGCAGGTCGCATTCATAGCAGATCGGCCGCGAAGTAGGTGACGAGGCGCGGCCGTCGATGACCTGAATGGCCGTTGCATCATTTGCAGCTGGGATTGTGCAAAATAGATCGCGCCGGAGCTTGGCCTGATAGTCGCATTTCTTTCTCGTCGCAAGCGACAGAAGCAGCGGCCTGTCCTCTCGCTCAAGCTTCCAGTCAGGAAGCGAGACGCTGGTAATGCCGTCGCCAGTGTGCATCTCCTGCAGGAGGGCCTCCAAACGTTGCGCTCCGTACTGCAGCATCGCGCGCTTGAGTAGTTCTCGCGCGTTGGAATAGCCATTCAGCTCGAGCTGCTGATGTGCTATTTCGCCCGTCATCCCATCGACGTGCACCCAGACGCGAACCTCGTGATCACCAAATCGAGCCATGAGGCATGGCTTAAAGGGAAACAAGTCGCCGTAGCCGCCAGAGTTGGCCTCGCCGACGAATGAGATCAGCACATCCGCCATGAGAAGTATTGCCTCGCTTTCGTCCGCCTCTGGAACGCTGCCAAGGCTAGACCTCGTGACGCTTTGGCACATCTGAATTCGGCGGGCGCGCCGTACCTCTGCAATCTTCCTCATAGCTGCCAAGCCCTTGCGAGCGGTCGCCGGGTCAAGGGTCGGCGGGACGCCGATCGCGTGCCACGCGCGAAGCGCGCCCTTGAGGCGGTCGCCGCGACTAGGACAATGAGGCGGCGAGGAAGGCAGGCACAACCTCGACGGTGCACCTATCGGTCGCTGGCTGATCATGATGCCCCGGTCGACCGCTCGGCGCGCCCGCGCGAGCGGAGCCTCAAGCCAGAGCGAAGCGCGGGCAGCGCCACTGCGGCGGAGCGCAGCGGAGCCGCCTTGATTTAGGTATGGGCGAATTCGGCAGTGCGGCCACTGAGCCGCCGAGGCGTCTGAGGCCGAACATGGCACGCTTGATCTGACGGCCAGGCTACGGCCTGGCCTCGGCTACATTCGAGCGCGTGGACCCGCTTCGGAAGGGCCACCATCCCAACGAGCGGGTCCACCTAAGGACATAGATCGATTAGCGATCGGCCTGCGCTTGGCGGTGACGCCTATACGCCCTTCTCCTGGACGTCGTCGGCGAAGGCCCGGATGGCGTCTGGCGCCAGCTTCATGAGAACTTCGTCTCCGGCCCGAAGTCCAAATCCCTGGATATCGCGATGCAAAACCAGGGCGGTCATGCCTGGTGTACCAGTGAGAGTGACACGAGCAAGCGGCACGGTCGGGTCGATCTGCCGAATCCGGGCCGCGAATCCGGCGGGCGCGTTGGCAAGACCGCCGGACGGGTACAAGATCAAGTCTTCCGGTCGATAGAAGATCTTGACCCGCCCAGCGCCGACTCCGTTAGCGGGTAGTCGAAGGTCACCGATACGGACCTGATCGTCCTCACAAATGCCCTGTCCGAGTTCGGTCCAGCCGAGCAGCCGGGCTGCGATCGCATCGGCTGGGTTCGACGTGACATCGCGGGCGCGGCCAATCTGGCGGATGGTGCCGTCCGCGATGATTGCGAGCTCGTCAGCGATAGTCAGAGCTTCGTCGCGATCGTGGGTGACGTGGATGGCGGGGATGGCCTGCGAGGCGAGCAGTTCGCGGAGCTGGCCGCGCATCTCCTCGCGGGTTGGCTGGTCAAGAGCCGAGAGGGGCTCGTCTAGCAGGAGCAGCCGGGGCTGGATCGCCAGGGCGCGTGCTAGGGCTACGCGCTGGCGTTCACCCCCGCTTAGCGTCCTCGGGGCGCGGTCGGCTAGGTGGGCGATGCCGACCTGGGAGAGCAATCTGTCCGCAGCAGTCGTGCCTGTCGTGCCGATTGCTCTCGGCCCGAAGCGGATGTTCTCGCGAACGGTCAGGTGGGGGAACAGAGCGCCGTCCTGGAAGACCATGCCGATCCTCCGCGCCTCGGGCGGTGCATCAGTCACGTCATTCCCCGCCACGTCGACCCGACCGGCACGTGTAGGGCGCAGACCTGCGATTGCAGTCAGGAGCACGGATTTGCCAGCGCCAGATGGACCGAGGATGACCAGGACTCGGCCACTAGCAACGTCAATGTCAACCGGACCGAGTTGGAATGCGCCGGCGCGGGCCACCAGACCCGCCACCGTCAGGCCGGAATCAGGCGCATGCACGGTTGACCTGGGTCAACAGGCGCCCCGAAGCCAGCGTCCGGAGGACCAGGAAGGTGGCAAGGGTGACGATCAGCAACACAACCGCGGCCGAGGCTGACTGCGTGAGCCCGGACTGCAGGAAGAGGTTGTAGATCTCAACCGGCGCAGTTGCTGGGTAGTACGCAATGATCACGACGGCACCGAACTCGCTAATCGAGCGCGCGTAGACGAGAACCGCTCCTGTCAGCACACCGCGAAGGCCCAGCGGCACGGTGACGCGGCGGAAGGCGTACCACGGCGTTGCGCCGAGACTCCGGGCTGCTTGCTCCAGGCGGGGGTCAATCGCCTCGAATGCGACCCGGGCGCTGTTCACGGCAAACGGGCAACTGACAAACAGCATGGCCGCGACGACGCCCCACTGCGTTCCGTAGAACGACAGGCCGATCCGGCCGGCCGGCGCTCCTATCCAGCCTGTGCGGCCCAGCAGGAACAGCAGAGCGATGCCGGCCACCGTGTGCGGGACCACAAGCGGCAGATCAACGAGCGCCTGGATGACGCCGCGGCCGCGAAACCGATGCCGGGCGAGAACGTATGCGAGCGGAACGCCAAGGAGTGTCGCGACGCCGGCGGTGATCGCGGCGTCCTGCAAGCTCAAGAGCGTCGCGTCTCGGACCTGCGCAGAAGCGGCTGCCTGGTGCAGGCTGCTTGGCGATGCGGTAGCGCCAAGGCGAATCAAGGGCAGCACGATGAACGCGAGCATGAGCCCGCCGAGCAGCCACATGACAGCTTCGAACGAGCCAGATGGCCAGCGTCGGCCATGCTTGCCCGCCGCGTTCAGCAGCTCGCCCGGCGATTGCTGCATGCCGACAGCCCCCGGCCCGAACTGTGCAGCTGGGCCGGGGGCGTTGCTGAGGTGATCATCCGCCAGAGCTGGTCCACTGGGTTGTTAGCGGCTGAATCAGTGCAGGGATCTTGGACTGGCTGCTCGCCAGCGCCGGTGTGATGCTGACAAAGCCCTCGCTGGCCATGATGGCCTGGCCCTTAGCGCTCAGAACGAATTTCACGAACGCCTGGCCGAGAGCGGCGTCAGGTGCGTTGGTCGGGATAGTCAAGCCATAGATGATGGGCTTCCCGCTCAGCTGGCCCAGTGACCCGCCGTCCACGGTGACCTTGCCGTAGGCGGCGGCCATTGCCGGGTCGGACAGGTTGATCTGAGCTGGCAGCTTGATGTACTCCAGGTGATCTTCGAGCGCGCTCGACTTGTAGATCGCCAGGTAGTCGATTTGGTCGGACTGAAGGGCGGCCAGCAAAGAGGTTTCGGTTTCGGCGACGCTGGAGTCGGGCGAGTTGTTCAGTACCGCTGCTGACAGGCCCGGGTCGTTGTAGTAGCTGTTGGCGAGTTGCAGCATCTGCAGGAACTGATAGCCCGAGGGGTCGGCGGCCGGGTTGGACCTGCCGATATGCACGCCTGGCTCGGCCACTACCTGGTACCAGTTCGACGCCGTCAGCTGGCTCGCACCCTTGCTGCGGCTGGTGTAAGCCAGGGTGATCTGGTTCGACACGAAGCCCACATACCAGGTGGCGTACGGCTTGGCTCCGGTGAACATTTCCTTCGGGATGAGCGAGTAGTCCGCGACGCCCAGCACGTCGGCGGGCTCGTGCAGCTGCGTGATGGCCTTGACCATGTCGCCGCTCGCACCGAACTGCGAGTGCACGGTCACGCCCGGATTCTGCTTCCGGAATGCCTGTATCTCCGCGGTGAACGGCGCGTTGAGCGTTCCCGCGCCGAAGACCGTCAACGTTCCGTGCAAGGCGCCGGAGCTACTGCCGCTCGACGTGCCGCCGCTGCTGCCACATCCTGCTGCAACCAAACACGCAGCGGCCGTGAGGCTGGCCACTCTCAACCTGCGATGCACCATCTGCCTCCTTCTGTACTAGTACAGATCGGCGGGAGCCTACCGGGAGGCAGCGTTGCGCCGGAAGAACAACATCCGTATGGCGGTAAGAAAACTGACATCTGGCCGCTAGAGTCCGGTGGCATGGTGCTGTACCGCCAGGTCAGTGAGGAGATCGCCGGGCAGGTCGAGTCCGGGCTCCTGCCACCAGGTATGCAACTGCCCAGCATCCGTGACGCTGCTCGCGCCTACGCCACCACGACCGCCACTGTCGGCCGGGCGTATCGCGAGCTGGCCGACGCCGGCGTAATCGACCCCCGCGACCGTGCGCGGAGCACCGTCGCTGTCGAGGGGCGGGTTGCAGCCAGACGCCTGCTCAGCGGACAGGTCACGCTGCGGCTGGCGGGCAGCGACGACCCGGCCCTGGACCTCGCCCTGCGTCGAACCTGCGGGTCGGTCGTCACCATTGGCGAGAAAGGGAGCTTCCAGGGTCTGAGCCGACTGTGGCGTGGCACGGCGGACGCCGCGGCGATACACCTTCCGCACCGCTCTGGCGTCGCTAATAAGCCGTTCGCCAAGACCGTCCTCAGAGACCGGGAGCCGGTCGTCATCCACCTGTGGCGGCGCGAGCAGGGATTCCTGGCGCCATCCGGCAACCCGGATCGAATTGCAGGCCCGGCGGATCTGCGAGGGCTGCGAGTTGCGCGACGACGGTTCGGCACAGGCACCCGCGTTCTACTCGACCGGTTGCTGAGTCAGTCGGGCATCCAGCTGGAGCTAGTCACCGGTCCGGAAGCCGAATCGCACCTCGAGGTCGCGATGAGCGTCGCGACCGGCCAGGCCGACACAGGCCTAGGCGTGCGGGCAGCCGCAACAGCTCTCGATCTGGACTTCATATCGGCCGCCTGGGAGGACTTCGATGTCATTCTCAGCGGCGCCATGCTCCCGGCCGCCGAGCCGCTCATTGCTGCATTGCGTGACCCGTGGGTCCAGGCCGCCGTGACCGCCCTAGGCGGTTACGACACGAGCAGAACTGGCGCCATCGAGGTACTTGCTTAGTCCGCGGACAGGTGGTGGGTCCTCATAGCAGCCCCGCCAGCACGAAGCGGATAGCGATGGCAATCTCAAGTACACCGAGTAGACGCCGGATCAGAAGATCAGGAAGCCGCGACTGGAGCCTGGCGCCGACGTAGGAGCCGAGCAGGCCTCCAACGCCAAGCGCAATGCCGGTTGGCCAGTTAGGCGCCACTGAACTGTGGGCTTGCGCCGACAGGATCGTGAAGGTGATAACGCCCGCCACCGATGTGACGAGGGTCGATGCAAGGGCTGCCGGAGCGACCTGCGCCGGCGGTCGCCCGGCACCGATCAGGATGGGCGCCAGTATCGAGCCGCCGCCAATCCCGTAAATGCCGCCCACACATCCGACGACTACGGCAATCAGCACAATAACCGGCGACGAGAGACGGACGGGTTGCTCGCGCTCCTGCTCCTGCCGGGGTCGTGTCAGAACGAGCCAGCATCCAAGCGGCAGCAACACCGATGCCACCACCAGATCGAAGACGCGGGGCCCGGGAATCAGTCGGACGCGGATCAGCGAACCCGCGATCACGCCGGGCAGAGTTCCCGCGATCAGGACGGTGGCTAGCCTGCCGCCGGTTTGCCCCTGGCGCCAGTATCGGTACAGCGCCCCTGGTGTGGCCACGACGTTGTACAGCAGGTTCGTCGGTGTGACAGACGGGCTGGGCGTGCCGAGCACGCTCACCTGAAAGGGCAGCAGCAGGACGGCTCCCGAGACGCCCCCGGGCGCTGAGACTGCCGAGATGACAATTGCGGCGGCAAATGCCACAACCTCAGTCCAGCCCGCGCCTAGCACGCGGACACGCTAACCGCCGTGGAGCCAGGCATGATCCTCGATGACCGGCTAATTGCGTCATGCAACGAGGTGATCCCCGGGAAACGGCGCCGCCCTAAATGAGCCGCTGCCCGTCGTGCTGACGTATTGCGGGCGGCGGGGCGTCTGCCTTGAGAGCGTCTGTTACGCGGATGGCGTATGCCTCAGTGAGGAGTTCCGCGACATCACTCTCACTTGCCCACATGAATGCCGAGGCTTCGTCATTAGAAGCCAGATCGCCCCCAGCGATCTTGCAGCGAAAGACGAGGGCAACGATGCCGCGATTCATGTTCTTGTAGACGCCGGTGAGGTGCTGAGGCTCGATGTGGAGGCCCGTTTCCTCTAGGACCTCGCGGCGCAGGCCGTCTTCGATGGACTCGCCCAGTTCGAGAACGCCGCCAGGTGGCTCCCAATGGCCGTTGTCGGCACGCTGAATGAGCAGCGCGCGGTCGTGGTCGTCGGTAATCACGGCCGCCACGCTGACAGAATGCCTAGGGGTGTCCATCATGATCACCTCTGAGGTAGCCTACAGGCCTAGACATGTGCACGAGTTGAGGAGTCCGGCATTTGAGCACCAACGGAGTGCTCGCCGAGTCCATCGACCCGTCAAGTGATCGTGCCGTCTACAAGCAGATAGCCGACCACCTGCGGGCGGCGATAGGCCGGGAGCGGTTGGGGCCAGGCGACCAGCTGCCCAGCGAGGCGCAGCTGATGGCCCACTACAGGGTTGCCCGAATGACGGCCCGCAACGCACTGCGCTTGCTCCAGGACGAGGGCCTGATCACCGCTGAGCACGGCCGCGGCGTCTACGTCCGAGCTCGTCCCCCGGTGCGGCGGCTGGCGTCGGACCGATTCGCGCAGCGGCACCGGAAGGAAGGCAAGGCCGCGTTCCTGGCTGAGGCCGAGGACTCTGGCGCGCATCCCGACGTCGACATGATCAAGATCACGACGGGTAAGCCTCCGGCGGATGTGGCGACACTGCTCCGCTTGGCGGCTCGCGACAAGACCGTGATCCGATCGCGCCGGTACCTGCTCGATGGCAGGCCCGTCGAGACGGCGATCTCCTACGTCCCGAGCGAGCTGGCAGACGGCACTGCCATCACCGAACCGAATCCCGGGCCGGGCGGGATTTACGCGCGGCTCGAAGAGTCCGGGCACACGCTGGAGCGTTTCACCGAGGAAGTGTCGGCACGCATGCCGACGCCAGAGGAAGCTCGCATGCTGGCGTTGCCTCCGGGCGTTCCGGTGTTCCGGCTGGTCCGGACGGCGTATGACACCGACGACCGCGCTGTCGAGGTTTGCGACACGATCATGGCGAGCGACGCCTACTTGCTCGCGTACGAACTGCCGGCCCATTAGGGCTTGACCCATCGCGTGCGACTCCTCTATACATGCTAGTAACTGCTCTAGACGAGCATACGTCTAGGCATGATTGGCCAGCGTGCTGGTCAGGAGGTAGGAGCGATGGCTCTGCGCAACGGCTCGCGGTTCGCCGTGAGCATGCACGAGGTGTTCAGCCACGGATGCCACCTGGTGCCGGACTCGATCGCCGAGGCCCAGGACTACGACGAGAAGACCAAGCGGCGCACCCCGGCAGTCGACAAGCTGACCGGCAAGCGGGTCTTCCAGTGCCGCGTGGTCGACATGGACCCGGAACTTGAAGGCAGGTCCCGCGAGGTGGTGGTCAAGATCATCAACGATCGGGCGCCGACGCCTCCGACCCGCGCCCCATTCGAGCCAGTTGAGTTCGACGGTCTACAGGTCACTCCGTATGTCACCGATAAGGGCCGGATGGCGTACTCGCTGCGGGCGACTGGCATCAAGGCTGCTCGCCAGGCCGGCAAAGACGCCGCCTAGCCAGCCGACCGGCCCAAGTTGCCCACTCCACTGCAAGCAGTGGCCCCGGCCGGTGTCGCAACGACCTGCCGGGGCCGGGCATTCCTCAGAGCGGAAGGACTTCCCGATCATGACCGAGCAGCCATCTCGGGTCACACCAGACGACATCGGTGCGGCCCTGTTAGAACGGCTTCCGCCTTTCCCTACCGGCGCATCTGTGGCTGAGCGGCTCGCCTGGTTTGAGGCCCGAGCCCGTCTCCTGACCGGCATCGCCGCTGTCGTCGACACACCAGACGCACACGCTGCGGCCGCAGATGCCTGGCGCGAGTGCGGCCGACTCGCCCAGAACCGTCCTGGCGGGACAGGGGCAGTGCGGTGAGCCCCTTCTCAGGGGAGCAGAACGTGCAAGTCACCAATCCCGACCCGTTCGCCAAGCCCGTGCTTCGTTCGCCAGTCCTTCACACCCCGCTCTGGGTGATCGCAACTGCGCAGCTCTGTCGCTGGCTCTGGCGGTTACTTCGCTTCCTGGTCCGCCACCCGCTGGTCGACGTGTTCGCCGTCGGGATGTTTTTCGCCTGGCGAGGACGTGGCTGGCCCGGCCCGGCGGTCTTCGCTGCGGTCGTCGCCACAGCCGCGCTGGCCTGGCGGCTATCTTGGCCCACGTCGTGGTCTCGCTACGTGGCCAACCCCATGCGGAGCAGGTGGCGTCGCTGGTACTACCTGCGCCACTGGACCGCGGTCATGACAATCTCCCGGCTCGCGGTCTACTACCGGGGACGCTTAATGCTGCCGTTGCTCGGCCCGGTTACCTCGACGGGGTTTACCGACCGGCTGTTGGTGGGCCTGATCTCCGGTCAGTCAGCCAGCGATTTCGCATCCCGGGCCGACAACCTGGCACACGGCTTCGGGGCCATCGCCTGCCGCATCCGAGCCGCCAGTCCCGGCTCACTCGTCATCGAGCTTGTGCGCCGCGACGCCCTGGCTGCGATCGTGCCGGCGCTGCCGGTCCCCGAACACGTCGACCTCGGAGCTGTCCCGATCGGCCGCCAGGAAGACGGCAATCCTTGGCTGATCCGCCTGCACGGCAGCCATGTGCTGCTCGCCGGGTCAACTGGCGCGGGTAAGGCATCAGTGCTGTGGGCCATCATCCGCGGGATTCTGCCCGCGCTGGGTGACGGCACGGCCCGTATCTTCGGTGCCGACCCGAAGCTTATGGAGCTGGCCTACGGCCGTGCCCTGTTCGACCGATACGGCCGGTACGAGTCCGAGCCCGCCTTGATTGTCGGCATGCTCGAGGATGCCGTGGCAGACATGCAGGCCCGCGCCACGAGCCTGGCCGGCCACCACCGCACTCACAGACCGACGACCGAGCATCCGTTCACCGTCGTGCTCGTGGACGAAGTCGCATTTCTGACTGCTTACCAGCCCGACAAGAAGCTTCGCGACCGGGCCGTCGCAGCGATCGCGACGCTCACCACCCAGGGCCGGGCAGTCGGCTACAGCGTCGTCGGTGCGCTGCAGGATCCTCGCAAGGACGTGCTCACCATCCGCAACCTGTTCCCCGATCGGATCGCAATGCGCCTGGACGAGCCTGAGCAAGTCGACATGGTGCTCGGTGATGGTGCCCGCGACCGCGGCGCAACCGCGGACCTCATCAGTACCGACCCCGCGACTGGAGCGGGCATCGCGTACGTCCGGCATGAGGCCGACCCCGATCCGGTTCGCGTCCGCGCCGCCTGGGTCACCGACGACGACATCGCCACCATGTGCGCCAGGTACGCACCACGGCCGCTGCCGGTTCGCGCGGTCCTCGAACCTGAGTCGGGAGCAGCGGCATGAGCGCGGCAGTCACGTGGCGAACCGATGACCCATGGCCGGTCTGCGGAGCCGGACTCGTCTCAACTGACGACTCCGCTGGCTCTCAAGTCGCTCAGAACTGTCCACTTTGCGGCTGGTCCACGACCTCGCAAGCCTCGCCCCACAGCATCAAGGAGGACTAGCGATGGGTCACTCTCACCCGGACGGCGCCCACACGCACGGCGGTGACAGCAACGGCATCCTCGACGGGCGAGCACAGCTTGTAGCGGTCGTCGTGCTCGGCGTCGCGGCAATCGACGTTGTGATGTGGCTGCTGCACATCCTTATCATCATCGCCACCGCTGTTGGCTTCCTCGTCCTCGGCACAGGCGCTGGGTACGCCGCCGTCAGGTGGCGCCGGTACAAACTTCGGCGCCAGATTCGGCCGCAGTCGCTCTACCTGGCTCCGACGCCTGGACAGTTCGCCACTTACCCATATGGCCAACCAGCGCGAGCGCTGTCGCCGGGAGATGGCGAGGTTCACCTGCACCTGCAAGGTGCCGATGCCACCGCAGTACTGCGCGCCATCAGCCAGTCAGGGGGCGAAGGCCGGTGACCGGTCACGTCTCCCGGGCCGAACGATTAGCAATGCCACTGGCCCGCTCCGCGCTGCGGGACGTAACGGAAGCTGCTGGTGGCTGCACCCGGCCGATTCAGATGCGGCGCACCGACCTGGCTACCGGCGAGATTGATCACCAGATGATCCCGTGCGGTGCCACCCTCGAATCGGTCTGCAAGCCGTGTGCAAACCGGGCCAAGTCACTTCGTGCTGAGCAATGCCGCGACGGCTGGCATCTGGAAACCGACCCCGATCCAACACCCAGCCCGCCGGACGAGAACCAGGAGTTCTGGCTGGCAGCCCGGGCGGAAGCGCAAGTCCGCCGGGACAAGGCAAGCGTTCAGGGCGAAGACACCACCGAGCTCGACGAGCTCATCGCCGACCTGGATGATGAGCTCGCTGCGACCGGCATCCGAGGCAGCATCACCCGGAACACGATCGGGCCTGACAGTGGCTCGCTAGACAGCCGCTCAACACGGCGTCGCTCACGGTCGACCCGCCGGCGTCAGGATGCGCCCAGGCTGCCCAGGAAGCCTGTCGTCGCCCGCACCACCGGCAGGGTCTACACCTCACCAGACGGAAAGACCTATCGGCCGTCGATGTTCCTCACCCTTACCTGCGACAGCTACGGCAAGGTCCTAGCTGACGGCACACCCGCCGACCCAGGTAGCTACGACTACCAGCGGGCGGCGCGTGACGCGATCCATTTCGCCGCGCTCTTCGACCGGTTCATCCAGAACCTGCGCCGCTACCTCGGCTACGACGTCCAGTACTTCGCTGTCGTCGAGCCGCAGAAACGTCTGGCCCCGCACGCGCACATCGCATTCCGCGGCGCTATCTCCCGCCCCGATCTGCGGGAGGTCATCGCGGCCACCTATCACCAGGTGTGGTGGCCAGCAGCCGACTGCGTCCGGTACGAGAACGACCAGCTGCCGGTCTGGCATCAGGCATCCGGCAACTACATCGACCGTGACACCGGCGAAGTACTGCCGAGCTGGGACCAGGCTCTGGACTCCATCGGCACGGCCGCCGCGCCACTGCACGTGGCGAGGTTCGGGTCCAAGTTCGACGCCCAGGGCGTGCTCGCCGGGACCAGAGATGCACACCGCTGCATTGGCTATCTCACCAAGTACCTGACCAAGCAGATCTCCGGCTGCCACCATGCTGGCACCGCCGCGGAGCAGGACCACGTTGCTCATCTGGCCGAGGCGCTTCGCTTCGAGCCTTGCTCGCCGACCTGCTCGAACTGGCTCCGCTACGGTGTCCAGCCACGCAACACCCGGCCCGGGATGATCCCTGGCCTGTGCCGAGGGCGCGCGCACCGGCCGGAAAACCTCGGCTACGCCGGCCGCCGCGTCCTCGTCTCAGCAGATGGTCCGGCAAGACCCTTGCTGACCACCGCGCCGACCGCAAAGCCTGGCTGCTGGCCATGCTCGAGATTCCGGCAACTGAGTCAGCGAGCGCGAAGTGGGAGCGGGTCGCGCCATCTGATCCTGACTACCTGCCGGTCACGCATCGCCTCATGCACGTCCTTGCCGAACGCACCGCCTGGAAAGCCGCGGTCGCCGAGGCACGGAGGCGAGCTGAAGCCCAGAGGCCAGTGCGCCCAACTGGGAGGGCCGCGTGAACGTAAAGGCATGCGACCAGCTGCTGACAGTCGACGCTGTCGCCGAGCGACTCAGCACATCCGTTCGCTTTGTCCGGCGTCTCATCGCCGAGCGGCGGATTGAATTCGTAAGAGTCGGCAGACACGTCCGCGTCCGGGAGTCGGCCCTCGCGGACTTCATTGCCGTCGGCCGCGTCGAACCTCTGACCACAGCTGCCGTGCGACTGAACGCGCGGGGAGCTGCCTGATGGCTAACAAACCGGGCCATCGCCGTTTCGGCAGTGTCCGCAAGCTGCCATCTGGTCGGCATCAGATCCGATACCTAGGCCCCGACGGACGGATTCGGACTGGGCCAGACACCTTTGAGCGGATCTCCGATGCGCAGCGGGCTCTGGTCTTGGTCGAGGCTCAGTTAGCCACGGGTGATTGGACCGATCCTGAGCGAGGCAAGGCAAAGCTGGCGGACTATGCCGCTACCTGGATCGTTCAGCGACCGAAGCTGCGCCCGCGCACCGTGGACCTGTACCGCTGGCTCCTGGCCAAGCACATCACGCCATACCTGGGCGGTGTTCCGCTCGGCAAGCTGTCCACGGCCATGATTCGCGACTGGCGCGCCGTCTTGCTCGACGCCGGCGTCTCGGTCTCAGTGGCGGCTAAGGCCTACCGCTTGCTTCGCGCGGTGCTGACGACCGCAGTCGACGAGGACAAGATCCTCCCCAGGAATCCGTGCAGAATCCGGGGAGCCGGCGACGAGGACGCCGCCGAGCGACCTGTGCTGACTGTTGCCCAGGTCTTCGAGCTGGCCGAGATCATCGGTCGCCGACCTGTCGGCAACGTCCGCCAGCTCGCGGACGGCAGCTACCGGCTGCGTTTCGGCCGAGATGGCGAGATGCGAACGCTCCCGCAGGTGTTCGCGCGGCGAGCAGAGGCAGAAGACGCACTCTGGCTGCTTGCGAACGAAGGCCGCGCTGACTCTGTCAGTGACCGCCGGTACCTGGCGCTGGTTCTGATGGCCACTTTCGCGAGCCTCCGCTGGGGCGAGGTCAGCGCACTGCGCCGCTGCGACATCGACCTAGCTGCTGGCACGGTGCGCATCCGGGCCGCATTTGTCGAACGGTCGACGGGAGAGATCCTGCTGGGTCCGCCCAAATCACAGGCCAGCCGCAGAACTGTCGGCATCCCGCAGGCCATCATCCCGGTACTGAGGCAGCATCTGACGACCTACGCCGGCCCGGAGCAAACCGCGCTGGCGTTCCCGGGCGTCAAGGGCGGGCCACTCAGACGAGGCAACTTCAACAGGATGTCCGGCTGGACACGCGCTGTGCAGGCAATTGGAGCTGAGGGTCTGCATTTCCATGATCTCCGGCATACGGGTAACACCCTCGCTGCCGCGAGTGGCGCCAGGCTGCGGGACCTCATGGCTCGCATGGGTCATGACAGTGAGCGAGCCGCCCTGATCTACCAGCATGAATCGCGCGGAGCCGACCGGGCCATCGCTGACGCCATCGACCGCCAGCTGCGCTCCGAGACCGGCGACGACGAGGACGACGGCTCTGGCGCCCTGGTCCCGGTCGGCTAATGGCACGTTAATGGCACGGACGTCGGCTGGCGGGGTAGAGGTGAGCGATGTTGATAGCTCAGATCATGCCGCTGACCTGCGGCTCTAGGGTTGGAGCGGGTGACGAGAATCGAACTCGCACTATCAGCTTGGGAAGCTGACGTTCTGCCATTGAACTACACCCGCGGGCGCCTCGGCGCGGCCGGCACATGCCAGCAACCGGCCGATCATGACCTGCCCCGACATGGTACCGGAAGCCGCCCATTGCCGCGGGCTACCCGCCAGGCCCCGGGCAGGCGGCCCGGCTCCTCCCAGGTCCACCCAGCCACGCCGACGCACGCGCAGGCCTCGTTCGATGCGGCGCATCCGGCGGAACGGTAAGTTGCCAGCGTGCTGCTGTCTGACCGAGACATCAAGGCGGAGGTCGAGTCCGGCCGCGTCCGGCTGGACCCTTTCGAGCCCGAGCTCATCCAGCCGTCCAGCATCGACGTCCGGCTGGACCGCTTCTTCCGCGTATTCGAGAACCACCGCTATCCCCACATCGACCCGGCGATCGAGCAGCCCGACCTGACCCGTCTGGTGGAACCGGAAGGTGACGAGCCGTTTGTCCTCCATCCGGGCGAGTTTGTGCTCGGCTCGACCTACGAGGTCATCAGCCTGCCAGACGACGTGGCCGGGCGGCTGGAGGGCAAGAGCTCGCTGGGCAGGCTCGGGCTGCTGACACACTCCACGGCGGGCTGGATTGACCCGGGCTTCTCTGGCCACGTCACGCTCGAGCTGTCGAACGTCGCGACCCTGCCGATCAAGCTATGGCCAGGAATGAAGATCGGCCAGCTCTGCCTGTTCCGCACCAGCTCGCCGGCCGAGCACCCGTACGGCTCGGCGGTCTACGGCTCGCGCTACCAGGACCAGCGCGGTCCCACGCCGTCGCGGTCGTACCTGAACTTCTTCCGTTCGAAGGTCTGAGCGGGCCGCGACGCGGGCGGCCGACGGGCGCGCGGCTGGCACCGTTAACCCCAGCGTTACGGGTGCGAATCACGCGGGCAACGGGAGCGCGGCATTGTGGGAGAACGTGGGGCTACCAGACCGGGAGGGCCAGCGGTATGGCCAAGTGGAGGATCAGGATCCACCTGTCCGACGACGCGCACTCGAGGACGCGCCTCAGCGAGGTACTCGCCAGCCAGCGCGTGAGCGCGATCCAGCTGACCCCCCGGTCCGGCATGGACTCCATCCTGTCCGGTGACGTCGTCCTGGAGCTGCCCCGCGACGACGAGCTTGGCGAGATGCTCACCGCCCTGCACACGATCAGCCCGCAAGTCTTCGTCAGTCGTGCCCTCGAGAATCACGACGACGCGCCCGGCGCCCCGGTCGCTCCGGTCGCCGCGCTCGCTCCGGTCGACTAGCGAGCACAGCGCTCGGGCGCCGCTAGGCCTAGTTCTCGGCCCTGCGCAGGGTGGCCAGCTCGGTCCGCAGCGCGTCCCGCTCGGCCTCCAGCTCACGCACCCGGGCTTCGAGCTGCAGCACGCGCCGGATCGCGGCCAGCGTAAGCCCGTTGTCCATCAGCTCGGCGACATACCTGACGATCACGATCTCGTTCCTGGTGTACCGGCGCTGGCCGCCGGCCGACCGGGACGGCCGGACGATGTGGAATTCGTCGAGCCGCCGCAGGAACGCCTGCTGGACTTCCAGCATCTCGGCAACCTGGCCGACAGTGAACAGCGGCATGTTCGCATCGTCCAGGGGCAACATAGGCACGGTTACCTCCCGGCATACCAACGGCCCGGCCGCCACGCACGCTGCCCGCAAAACGGGGAGCGGCCGGCGACTCCAGGGCAGGTTCGCGGCCAAGGGCCCGCGCGGGCGACGCCGCGCGGGCCCTTCGTAGGCTACTGCGACGATCAGGCCGCGACAGCGGCCGGAGCCGCCGAGGTGACCTCGATCTTGCGGGGCTGCGCCCGCTCCTGCAGCGGCACGGTTACCCGCAGCACGCCGGCGTCGTAGGCGGCCGAGATTTTCTCGGCGTCGACGGCGTCCGACAGCCTGATCCGCCGCGTGAACGAGCCCATGACCCGCTCCCGCACGTACGGCCGCTCGGTCTCTGTGTACTCCTCCGAGCGCTTCGCGCCCACGGTCAGCCAGCCGTGGTCAACAGTCACGTCGATGCTGTCGGTGTCGATGCCCGGCAGGTCGAAGCGAAGCTCGACCTCTCCGTCGCGCCGGATGGCGTCCATCCGCATGGCAGCGTGCCCGCCGTCAGCGGTCCGCAGCACTCGGTGGAACTCCGCGAACGGGTCGAACGGTGTAAGCAGCATGTCCCTCTTACCCTCCTGTGTCCCCAGAACCTCTGCTGAAGTATCTGGCCCTTACAGTAGAGAGAACCTACAAAGAGAATTACATATTCCATGGGAACTGGGTGGGACCTACTCGCGGCCGTGCGTCAGTCGGCCGCCGCGGGCCTCGCACCCACGCATTGCCCACACAACGTCGGCAGGCCACTCGTCGCGCCGACCTGGGCGCCTAACCTAAGCCAAACGCTCGATGACGGTGGCGTTCGCCTGGCCGCCGCCCTCGCACATGGTCTGCAGGCCGTAGCGGCCGCCAGTGCGCTCCAGCTCGTGCAGCAGCTTGGTCATGAGAATGGCCCCGGTCCCGCCGAGCGGGTGGCCGAGCGCGATCGCGCCGCCGTTCGGGTTCGTCTTCGCCAGCGACGCCCCGGTGTCCCTGGCCCAGGCGATCGGCACCGGCGCGAACGCCTCGTTCACCTCGAACACGTCGATGTCGTCAATGGTCAGGTGTCCCTTGGCAAGGACCTGCTCGGTGGCCGGAATCGGCCCCGTCAGCATGTATACGGGGTCCGCACCGGTGACGGCGAGCGCGCGGATCCGGGCCCGGGGCGCGAAGCCGTGCCTGCGAACAGCCGCAGCCGACGCGATGAGCATGGCCGCGGATCCGTCCGAGATCTGTGACGCCGTCGCCGCCGTGATTTCCCAGCCAGGCCGCAGTGGCTGCAGCTCCGCCATCTTCTCCAGCGTCGTGTCGCGACGCGGGCCCTCGTCCGTGCTCAGGCCGCCAACGGGCGTGATCTCGCGGTCGAACCGACCCTCGTCAATGGCGCGAATCGCCCGCATGTGGCTCTCCAGCGAGTACTCCTCCAGCTCGGCCCGCTTGATGCCCCACTTCTCGCACATCAGCTGAGCCCCGCGGAACTGGGAAATCTCCTGGTCTCCGTACCGGTCTCGCCAGCCCTGGCCGAACGGCAGCGCCAGGCCCTGCTTGTGCGGCAGCGCGACGGTGCTGCCCATCGGCACCATGCTCATACTCTCGACGCCGGCCGCGATGACGATGTCCTGCGTGCCCGAGAGCACGGCCTGGGCGGCGAAGTGGACAGCCTGCTGAGAGGAGCCGCACTGCCGGTCGATCGTCACGCCGGGCACGCTCTCCGGCAGGCCCGCCGACAGCCACGCGTTCCTCGCGATGTCTATTGCCTGCGGGCCGACCTGCGAGACGCAGCCCATGATCACGTCCTCGACCGCGGCCGGATCCACGTTGGTTCGCGCGATCAGCTCGCGGAGTACGTGCGCGGCGAGGTCGACCGGGTGGACCGCCGAGAGGCCACCGTTCCGCTTGCCCACGGGGCTGCGCACCGCCCCGACGATGTACGCCTCAGACACCACGCGACCTCCATGCCAGCGGTCCTGCCGCCGTCCGCCGCGCTGCCCGCCAGTTGCGTAAGCGGACGTCAGCCGTCGTATTGAGGCTATCGCGCCGTACGGGTCGTGCCATAGTCCTCAGCAGGCAGGTTCCTCCCGCGATTGCCGCGCGCGTTGCGTGTTCGGCCAGCTACTATCCGTGAGTGGCGAACAGTAGCGAGGGCCCCGCGGGCTTGGTCAGCATCGGCCAGCTCGCCAAGGATGCCGGGGTCAGCAGCCGGACCATCCGTTACTACGAAGAGCTTGGCATCCTGCCGCAGCCACGACGGTCGCCTGGCGGCACCCGCAAGTACCCCAGGGAATACTGCGGATACATCGCGGCCGCGCTCGCGCTCAAGGACCTGGGTTTCCGGCTCGAGGAGGTGAAGCCGCTCGCGCGGCTCGCCGCCGGGCGCACGGTCAGCCAGGGTCAGCGGGACGCGGCTGCGCGGCTCGTCGAGGCGAAGATCGAGGCACTGGCCCGGCAGGTCACCGTGCTGCGCCGGCTGCACGCCTCGGTGCAGGCTCCCGACGGCGGTCCGCCGGTGTCGGCGGTTCTCGGCACGGTGGCGGCCGATCGGCTCGACCCTGCCGACCTCCTCGCCGGCGAGAGTGCAGCGCCGGTCGACGGAGCCCTGGCCTGGTGAGCTCCCGTCGTCGCGCGCGGCCCAGGCGATGAGCTCAGAACGCGAGTGGATGCACCGGCCGTTCCCTCCTGTCCGGCCGGAGCTGGCCGGGTCGTCAGCCCCCCAACGTCATTCGCCTCCAGCCCGCCGTCCGGTGCCCGCAAGCCGAGAGTCGCAGCGGCGCCACAGCCGTAGCATCGGGGAACCCACCTAATCTTCAGCCGGGCCTGCGAGCCCTGCCGGTGAGTTTCCGTCGATCAGACCCGGGCTCAGCAGGGCCGGCCGCCACCGGGCGCCCTATGCTGGGTCGAGGGTCGGGCGGCACGGCGAGGCGGCACTGCGATGGCAAGCTCGGGCATTGTCCTGGCGGTGGTGATCGCGCTCATCGTTGCCTATGCGATAGCCCGGACACGGCGGCGGATGGGACTGCTCGTCACCGGGAAGACCTGGCTCGCGGTCACCGTAGGCGTGGTGATCGTGCTGCTCGCGCTGTGGGCGACCCAGACACACTGACGGTGGCTACAGCAGCAGGCTGGCGGCGCCACCCTTGATCGGCATTTCGAACCAGACGGCCTTGCCGTCCTTAGTCGGCCGCGAGCCCCACCGGGTAGCGAGCTGGTCCACCAGGTACAGCCCGCGGCCGCCTTCGTCGCTCTCCCCCGCGCTCCTGATTCTCGGCAACCGGAGGTCGGAGTCGAGCACCTCCACCCAGATGGCTTCCTGACCGCGCCGCAGCCGCAGCGTGAAGTCCTTGCCGGGCGGGGCGCTGAACGCCTCGTCGTAGGGCGACAGCTCCCAGTCACCCAGGATCCCGAGCGGGCCGGGGCCGATGCCTTCCAGCGCGAACTCATGCCGCGGCGTCGGCGTGGCCGCCGCGTGCAGCACCACGTTGGTGACAACCTCGGAAACCAGCAGGCAGGCCAGCTCCGTCTGCTCGGTGTCCATGCCCCAGCCGAGGAACGTCTCGTGCGCCAGCCGCCGTGCCTCCGACACGCGGACGGGCTCGGCGGGAAACTGCGCCTCCCAGGACGCGAGGTCGATCTCCGACGTCCGGACGACCACCACCGCCATGTCGTCGTCGATCTCGCCCGGCACCGCGCGTTCGGCTGCCTCCGCGACCTGTTGCACGCTGCCGCCGGCGGCGCCCCGAACGGCGCGTCGCAGCATGTCCTGAACCTCAGCATCGGTGTAGACGCCGCTGCCGTCGGCGCGCTGCCGCCGGTCTACCAGGCCGTCGGTGTAAAACACCAGGGTGGAGCCGGGAGCGAGGTAACGCATCTCCTCGCGGTAGGTGGGCAGGCCGGGCACGCCCTTGCCGCGCACGCCAAGCAGCACGCCCCGGTCGCTGATCTCGAGCTGACTGACGTCGTGGCCGCGCACGAGGAGCGGCGGCACGTGTCCCGCGTTGGAGAACGACAGCGTCCGCGACCACGCGTCGTACACCAGGTAGGTGCAGCTCACGGTCGGCGGGTCGGGTGCGCCGAGGCCTGCGCCGTCGGGCGCCGGCAGGTCGAGCGAGCGGACCCAGTCGTCCAGCCGACGCAGGATTTCCGCTGGGGACTTGTCGTCCTGAGCAAACGCCCGAAGCGCGGCGCGGAGCTGGCCCATGACCGCGGCAGCCCGGGCTCCCCGGCCCTCCACGTCACCGATGACGATGCCGACCCGGCCGGCCGACAGCGGGATGATGTCGTACCAGTCACCGCCGACCTGGGTCTGGATGCCCTGGCCGTGGGTCTCCAGCGGCTTGGCCGGCACGTACTTATAGGCGACGTCCAGGCCGTCCACGAACGGCGGGCTCTTGGGCAGCAGGCTGGTCTGGAAGGCTAGGGCGGTGCGGCGCTCCTCCTCGAATAGCAGCGAGTTGTCGATGGCGATAGCGACCCGGCTGGCGATCGCGCTGAGGAAGTCGCGGTCGTCGGCGCCGTAGTGTCGCTCGTCGCGCTCGGTGAGCATGGACAAGGCCAGGCTCATGACGCCAAGCAGTTGCCCCCGGACGACCAGCGGAGCCGCGATAACCGAGGTCAGCCTGATGTCGTCACAGATCTGCTGGCTTTCCGGCCTCGGCACGGGGAAGGCCTGTTCGGCCAGGTCCGCCACCACGACCGTTTCCAGCTGCGACATCGCCTGCTCGCAGAAGTGGCCTCTCGGGTACTTGATCTGCTCGCCGACCAGCGCCCAGCTGCCCGATGGGGGTGTCCAGCCACGGGAGTTGAATTGCGCCCGGCGGACCAGTGTTTCGCCGTGCAGCAGGTCGATGAAGCAGTGGTCGGCAAACTGCGGTACCAAGGTCTCGGCGACCTGGCGCAGCGTCACATCCAGTTCCAGGGAGCTGGACAGCCGCTCGCCGATCCGCTCGAGGAGGCCGATCCTGTCGCTGGCTCGCTGACCGCCCCGCCGGGTCGCCT
>Ga0187781_10000547_pt1 | contig 26857 bp, 26 predicted proteins | sample 0715_SJ02_MP02_2_FD_132447 | JGI IMG/M metagenome (GOLD analysis project Ga0187781, IMG submission 132447) | Tropical peat soil microbial communities from peatlands in Department of Meta, Colombia - 0715_SJ02_MP02_20_MG | ecosystem: Environmental > Terrestrial > Soil > Wetlands > Peat | place... | reverse complement strand
ATCCTCACCGGCCTCTCCGGCTCGGGCAAAGGCTCGGTGCTGAAGACGTTCGAAGACCTGGGCTACTACTGCGTCGATAATCTCCCGGTTGCGCTGATTCCGACCTTCAGCGTTCTTTACGTCGAGGGTGCCGGGGAAATCGAGCGGGCCGCCTTGCTCGTGGACGCGCGCGAAGGCGAAGAGATTGAAAAGCTTCCCGGAATCCTCCGCGCGCTTTCCAGCGAGCATCCCGCCACTCTCGTTTTCATCGAAGCAAGCGACGATGCCCTGGTGCGCCGCTTCAGCGAGACCCGCCGGCCCCATCCCATGGGCCGGCATCTTCCGATTGCCGAGGGAATCCGCGAGGAGCGCCGGCGCATGGCTCCGATTCGCCGCCTGGCGGACGTCATCATCGACACCACCAAGTTCAACGTCCATGAACTCCGCCAGCTCATCACCGACCGCTTCCAGAATCCGGGCCGCCGCCCGCTGCTCGTCTCCGTCGTCAGCTTCGGCTATCGCTTCGGCATTCCGGCGGATGCGGACCTTGTTTTCGACGTGCGCTTTCTTCCCAACCCGCACTTCGTTCCCCGGCTGCGTCCTTTCAGCGGAAAGGATCCGAAAGTCGCGCGGTATATCCGCTCTTATCCGCAGACCGGACAGTTTCTCCGGCGCCTCGAGAGCCTGCTTTTGTACCTGATTCCGCACTACATCCGGGAAGGGAAGAGCTACCTCACCGTTGCTCTTGGCTGCACGGGAGGGAGGCACCGGTCAGTCGCGCTGGCGGAAGTGATCGGCCGCGGCCTGCAAAAAAAGGGGTACGCAACAAAGGTGGTGCACCGCGACCTCGAAAAGTCCGCAACTTGACATTTCTGGGACGCGACTCTAGCGTTACAACTTTGTTTCGAGGGACCGATTCACCATGGATAGGCTTCCGGGCTTGAAACACAAAAGCGAGTTGCGCCGGCTGCTGCATTACCTCGGGCCGTACACGCCGCTCCTCGCCGCCGGGGTTCTCCTGATGTTCGTGATGGGCAGCGTCGAATTCCTGACTGCCTTTTCCATCCGGCCCGCGCTCGATATCGTCCTCAACCCGCAATCCACGGTCCAGAAGCTTACCCTGTTCCAGATTCCCTGGACCGGCCGGACCGTCTATTTGAATTCGTTTGTCTTCTCGCGCATCCGGCACGTATGGAGCGTCTTCTCGGTCGCCCTGGTTTCGTTGTTCCTGGTCAAAGGCATCGCCGAATACTTCGGCGGCAATTTGATCGAATACGTAGGCCTTTCTTCGATCACGGATTTGCGCAATCAGATCTATGCGAAATTGGTTCAGCAGCCGGTGGGATTCTTCCATCACAATCCGGTGGGCCGCGTGATGTCCGCCGTCATCGCCGATATCGAGCAATTGCGCAGCGTCTTTTCCGATTACCTGGTGGATTTTTTCCGGCAGATTTTCTCGCTGATTGCTTTCGTCTGCGTTTTGCTGGTGGTGAGTTGGCGGATGGCCATCGGCGCCGCGATTCTGATTCCTCTCGTCCTTTACCCCGTTGCGAAATTCGGGCGCAAAATCCGCCATTCCACGGCCAAGAGCCGCTCGCGTCTTGCTGACCTGAGCCAGATTCTTCAGGAAACCATCAGCGGCAACCGCGTGGTGAAAGCCTTCGGCATGGAAGGATTCGAAATCCGCAAGTTCCGCGAAGCCGCGCGCAACCTGCTGCGCGAAAACATGCGCTGGGTCCGCGCGTTTTTGATGACCTCGCCGATCATGGACCTGCTCGGCGCGCTGGTGCTGTGCATGATCCTGCTTTACGCGCGCGATGAAATCAAAGCAGGCAGGCTCACGATCGGCCTCTTCGGCGTTTTCACGTACGCCCTGTTCAAGTCCTATGAACCCATCAAGCATCTCGGCAATATCTATCAGCTTTACCAGCAGGCTCTCGGCGTCTCGACGCAGGTGTTTTCATACCTGGATCTGCCCGAAGAGGTAATTGACGCGCCCGGCGCCGGCGTCCTGCCGCGCTTTGCCGAGTCGATTGAATTCGACGATGCCTCGTTAGCCTACGATGACGCCGACTGGGTCCCCCTGCGCGCCCACAATCTGAAAGTGCCCGCGGGCGCGGTTGTGGCCATCGTGGGCTCAAGCGGCGCCGGCAAAACGACGCTCGTGAATCTCCTTCCCCGCTTTCATTCCACCACGTCGGGCGCAGTCCGGGTCGACGGGCGCGACGTGCGCGACCTCACGCTCCGCTCGTTGCGCGAGCAGATGGCCATCGTCACCCAGGAGACCATTCTCTTCAACGACACCGTCTGGAATAATCTTTGCTATGGCCGTCCGAACTTACCCGAGGAACAAGTCTATACCGCTGCGAAAGCCGCGCTGGCCCACGATTTCATCATGGAAATGCCGCGCGGCTACCAGACCCTCATCGGCGACCGCGGCCAGCGGCTTTCCGGCGGCCAGCGCCAGCGCCTGGCCATCGCACGCGCGCTGCTGAAAAACGCGCCCATTCTGATTCTCGACGAAGCCACTTCCGAACTCGACTCCGAATCCGAAATGCTCGTCCAGAGCGCGCTGAACAATCTGATGACCGGCCGCACCGTGTTCGTCATCGCCCACCGCCTCTCCACCATCCGCCGCGCCGATATGATCGCCGTCCTCGAGGGCGGCACCATCCGGGAGCGCGGCACCCACGAAGAGCTTCTCGCCCGCGGCGGCTTTTACGCGCGCCTTTACGAAATGCAATTCCGCGATGTGGAGCCTGCATCGCGCGCGGCGGGACCCGTCTAGAAATGTCCGGCGCAGGGTCACAATCCGCCCACGAAATTCCCTCGCGCAAGCGCGAGGCCGGCTTGAAGTCGATGACCGGCTATGCGCACGCGCAGTGCGTTGAAAATGGCTGGAGCTTGCGCGTTTCCATCCGCAGCGTGAATCACCGCTTTCTCGATCTGCACGTCCACGTGCCCGAGGGCTTCGAGCCGCTCGAGCCGCGCATTCGGCAGATCGTGCGCGAGCGCGTGCGCCGCGGCCACCTTGATGTCACGCTTCATTACGAGTTGGCCGGCCCCGCCGCGGTCGGGGTGAATCGTGAGGTCGCCGCGGCTTACCTTGAAGCCGTCAATTCGCTTCGCCAGCAGTTCGGAATTTCCGCGCAGCCGGATATTGCTTCGATCCTTCGCCTGCCGGGCGTGATCGGCCCGCCGGCGGCCTCGATTGAAGAAGAGCTCGCGCGCCTGGAATCCGCCGTCACCCGCTGCCTTGCGGAGTCGCTCGACACTCTCGACCGCATGCGCGCCGAAGAAGCGGGCCATCTCCGCACCGAGATGGCGTCGCGGCTCGGAACCATCACCGCGCTTTCCTTGAATGTCGGGACGCTGGCCGAGCGCGCCCGTCCCGTTTTCGCTCGGCGGCTCGAAACGCGCCTGAAAGAGTTGCTCGGGGAAGCGCAGCTCGATCCCGCCCGCCTCGCCCAGGAAGCCGCGATCGCCGCCGAACGCAGCGACGTCTCCGAGGAATTGGCGCGCCTGCGCAGCCACGTGCAGCAATTCGATTCCTTGCTTGCCGGCGCATCCGACGTCGGCAAAAAACTCGATTTCCTGCTTCAGGAAATGCAGCGGGAAACCAATACGCTGCTCTCGAAAACGCCGGGCAACGAAGCCGAGGGTCTCGAAATCACGCGCCACGCGCTCGAAATCAAGTCCGAAATCGAAAAACTGCGGGAACAGGTGCAGAACATCGAATGAATCCAGGCGAGCCGCTCGTGCTGATTATTTCCGGGCCTTCGGGCTCCGGCAAGTCCACACTCGCCGAGAAGATCCTGGCCTTGCCCGGGACGATGCTTTCGGTTTCGTGCACCACGCGCCCGCCGCGCAAGACGGAAACCGACGGCAAGTGGTACAATTTCGTATCTGAATCCGATTTTCACGAGATGGTGGCGCGAGGCGATTTTCTCGAGTACGCCCAGGTGTTCGGAAAACACTGGTACGGCACGCCGCGCCGTTGGCTCGACGCGGCTCTGGCGCAGAAGAAAGATCTGGTGCTCGAGATCGACGTGCAGGGCGCGCTTCAGGTGAAGCACAAATTGCCCGGGGCGGTGGCCATTTTTGTTTTGCCGCCTTCGCGCGCGGAACTCGAGCGCCGCATTCGCGCCCGCGGCCAGGATTCGGAAGAAGAGATCGGGCGCCGGCTCGAACGCGCGCGGCAGGAGATGCTGAATTACAGCAGCTATGATTTTGCCGTCATCAATGATGAACTCGACCGCGCCGGCCGCGAAGTCCAGGCCATCGCCATCGGCTCCCGCTGCGGCGTTCCGCGCAATGAAGAACGCATTCGCGAAATCTTGAAATCTTTTGGAGGCTGAACCGTTCATGGCGTCATTTAATCAGGCACCTGACAGCCAGTTTGCCTACGTCGTGGTTGTCGCGCGCCGCGCCCGCCAGCTCATGATCGGCGGCCGGCCGATGGTCGATAACCCCCAATCGCGCAAAAATACGCGCATCGCCGAAGAAGAGTTGAAGCGAGGATTGCTCGAATACGAAATGCCCGAGCTCGAAGGTGAGACGGAAGACGGAGACGCGAAGCGGCGCAAATCCTAGCGAGCGCCTAATAATCTGGCCGCGTCAGGGCACGGCTTCACAGGCTGCGATAGGAGCGAGGGTTCTTAGGGGGTCGGAGCTGTAGCTCCGACATAAGCTTCGCTCGTTTATCAGGGGTTTTAACCCCTGAGGTCATCTTATGAAAATCGCTCTGGGAGTGACCGGCGGAGTTGCTGCTTACAAAGCGGCGGAGCTCGTCCGCCGCCTCCAGCAGGAAAAGCTCGATATTCAGGTGGTGATGACCCGCGCCGCCCAGGAATTCATCACGCCGCTCACGTTTGCCGCGCTCACCGGACAGAAAGTCATCACCGAAATGTTCAGCGCTGCCGGCGCGGCTCCCGCGAATGTCGAAAGCGCGATCGAGCATATCGCCGTCGCCCAGCGAATCGATCTTCTGCTGGTCGCTCCGGCCACTGCCGACATTCTCGGAAAGTTTGCGCACGGGATCGCCGAAGATTTTCTCGGTACGCTGTATCTCGCGACAAAAGCGCCCGTCATCGTGGCGCCCGCGATGAACGTCAACATGTGGGAGCACCCCGCGACGCAGGAAAATCTCGCGGCTCTTCGCGCGCGCGGTGTCCACGTGGTCGAACCCGATGAAGGCTATCTCGCCTGCGGCATGACCGGCGCGGGCCGCCTCGCCGCCACCGAAGCAATCGCGAAAAAAGTTTGCGAAGTCCTCGGCTTGCGCCACGATCTCGAGGGCCGCACGGTTCTCGTCACCGCCGGGCCCACCTGCGAAGACCTCGATCCCGTGCGTTTTCTCACCAATCGCTCCTCCGGCAAAATGGGCTACGCGCTCGCTGAAGCTGCGCAGCGCCGCGGCGCGCGCGTGATTCTCGTCAGCGGTCCCGCCGACCGTAAAATTCCCGAAGGGGTTGATTGGGTGCCCGTACGCACGACCGAAGAAATGCGCCGCGCCGTTCACGATCGCGCGCGCGAAGCGAACGTCCTCATCATGGCCGCTGCCGTGGCCGATTATCGCCCCGCCGCGCCCGCGCAGACCAAAATCAAGCGCACCGAAAAGAATCTCATCCTCGAGCTCGAACCCACTCCCGACATTCTCGCCGAACTCGGGCAGTGGCTCGCGCGTGCCCGGGATAGGGGGTCGGAGCTTCAGCTCCGACATAAAGACGCCAAGGTGACGGGGGCTTCAGCCCCTGAGGGCAGCTCCGATTTGCACGAAATGAAATCAAATGCGCCCGTCCCTATCCTCGTTGGCTTTGCCGCCGAAACCGACCGCCTGGCCGAAAACGCGCGCGCGAAACTTGCCCGCAAGGGCGCCGACATCATCGTCGCCAATGACGTCACCCAGGAAGGTGCCGGCTTCGATACCGACACCAACATCGCCACGCTGTTCCTCCGCGACGGCCGCGAATTCCCCCTCCCCAAATTGACCAAGTTCGACCTCGCCAACCGCATCCTCGATCAAGTCCTCGCGCTTGCAAAAAATTAATTTGCCCGCTGCCGCTTGTGAATTTTCCGCGCGTCCCCGATAATCCTTCGTTCGATGAATCCCGAAACGCGCGCGCGAATCGAAGCCTGGCTCCGCTACGGCGCCGATCTCGGCCTCGCGCCCTATTTTCGCGACCGCGCCCCGATTGCCGCGCCCGCGTCCGCCGCTGAACCGGCCGCCGCATCGCCACCGCCCGCGCCCGCACCCGCACCGAAACCCAAATCCGCGCCGCTTCCTGCCCCTCCGGCGGTTCCGACGCGTGCCGCGGCGCCTGCCCCCGGGTCGTCGCTGCCGTTCGTGCCGGTGGCGCCGTCGCGCTCGCTCTTCGATGTCGCCGAGCGCATCGAAAACGACACGCTTCCGCGCATCCGCGAAGAGATCGGCGATTGCACGCGCTGCCGCCTCCATCAGGGCCGCACCAACATCGTTTACGGCGTGGGCAATCCGAAAGCCGAGCTCGTGTTTGTCGGCGAAGGCCCCGGCCACGATGAAGACGTCCAGGGCGAGCCGTTCGTGGGCCGCGCGGGAAAGCTTCTCACGCAAATGATCGAAGCCATGAGCCTGCGGCGCGAAGACGTTTACATCTGCAACGTGGTGAAATGCCGCCCGCCGGAAAATCGCCTTCCGGAAAGGGACGAAATCTCCACCTGCTCGCCGTTTCTGTTCCGGCAGCTCGCTGCCATTCAGCCGAAAGTGATCTGCTGCCTGGGCGCGTGCGCCGCGCAAACGCTGCTCGAAACCACGCAGGGCATCTCGCGCTTCCGCGGCGAATGGTTCGATTTTCGCGGCTCCAAATTGATCGCCACCTATCATCCGGCCTATCTGCTGCGCAACCCGAACGCGAAATCCGAAGTGTGGCGCGATTTGCAGAAAGTAATGGCCGTCCTCGGCCTCCAGCCGCGCAAGCGCTAGCGAATCATCGGGGTCTTCCCACGAGTCACGACACCAATCACCACTCACTACTCACCACTCACTAGCATGCCCATCGTCCTCGGACTCACCGGCGCAATCTTCTGGGGCCTCTCGGACTTTGCCGCGCGCTTCGCTTCGCGCCGGGTGGGCGCCTATCGCACGCTTTTCTACATGCAATTTTTCGGATTCCTCACGCTGAGCGCGTACTTGAAATGGACGGGCGGTTTCGGCCACGACACCCGGGGATGGCAGCCCTGGGCGCTGGCCGCGCTCGCCGGCATCATCAACATGGTTGCTTCGCTAGCGCTCTATTACTCCTTTCAGATCGGCGTGATGAGCATTGTCGCGCCGGTTTCTTCGAGCTATCCCGCGCTCACGGTAACGCTGGCATTGCTTGCGGGCGAGCAACTCCGGCCGCTGCGCGGCGCGGGGCTTGCGGTCACACTTGTTGGCGTCATCCTCGCGGCCACCTCCTTCAAGCCCGACGTCATGCACCCTCTCACCGGCGAGCCAGGGCACGGGCGCGCGCACCTTTCGAAAGGAGTCGGCTGGGCCATTCTCGCCGGCGTCGGCTTCGGATTTCTCTTCTGGTTTCTGGGTTTCTACGTGGTGCCGGTGGTGGGAAGTTTTGTTTCGGTCTGGGTCATTCGTCTCACGTCCCTGACCGTCCTCGCCCTCGCTGCCGTGCCCACACGGCAGACACTCGGCCTCCCGAGCGGAAGCGTGTGGTGGCTTCTCGCCGCCGTCGGCATCCTCGATACGTCAGCGTTCGTCGCCAATAACGCCGGCCTCGGAACGGGACAAGTTTCCGTTGTCAGCGTTCTCGCCTCGCTCTACGGCGCCGTTACGGTTCTGCTCTCCCGGATCGTGCTTCGTGAGCGCCTCGAGCGCAGCCAGTGGCTCGGCGTCTTCATCATTTTCATCGGCATCGTCCTGGTCAGCCTCCGCTAGGATTTCAAATTTCAAATTTCAAATCTGGAATCCATTGCCTGGAAACCTGAAACCTGAAACCTAAAACCTGAAACCTAAAACCTAAAACCTAAAACCTTTCTTCCCCCTGCTACACTATCGCTTCGCCTCCGATCGCCATGCCCGCACGCTACTGCGAAGTCGCGCTCCCGGTTCCTCTCCGCTCGACATTCACATACGCCGTCCCTACTGGGCTCAACGGCGAAGAACTCGTCGGCCGCCGCGTTGTGGTTCCGTTCCGCAATCGCGCGATGATTGGTCTCGCGCTCGCCGAATCGGATCGCGCTCCCGAATCTTCAGCCAAGCTGCGCATCAAGGAAATTGCCGAGCTGATGGACCCGCTCCCGGCGCTCCCGCCGAAGCTCATCGAGCTCGGCCGGTGGATCAGCCAGTATTATCTCGCGCCCATCGGCGAGACGTTCCGCTCAATGCTTCCGCCTGAAATCGAGCTGCGTCACGGCCGCGAGTATTCGCTCACCGACGCGGGCCGCGCCTATCTGTCTGAGCTCGAATCGGAGGGTGAGAGAACGGATGTGGAGGCGACAGAGATGGAATTGCTTCGCCGGTTCGACACGGACGAGCCGGTGGCATCCGCCAGCGTGAGGCGCTGGCCGGGCGGAGAAGCAGCCGCGGAGAAGCTGGTCCGCCGCGGCTACATTGCCGCGCGCGATGTCGTTCACAAGCGCCGCGCCCGCACGCAAAAAATCGTCGCGTGGAATGCGGCGAATGAAAATTCGCCTGCGGATGAGGCGCAGCAGAGGATTCGAGAGATTCTAACGGCCACGCGCGGGCCGCTGCCTCTTGCGCTGCTGGCGGAAAAAGCGAAGGTATCGCGCGCCGCCATCGAGCGGCTCGCGAAAAAAGGCCGCTTGCTCATCTGGGAAGAAGCGCTCACGGCCGAAGAAGATCCCTGGGACACAGACTTCACGCCGCCCAGAAATGTGTTGAACACCGAACAAAAAAGCGCCCTGGAACAAATCGGGCGCTGGTTCGAAGCCGGAAAATTTACAGCCGGCCTGCTCCACGGCGTGACGGGAAGCGGGAAGACGGAAGTCTATCTTGGGGCGATTGAGGCGGCGCTTGCGCGTCGCAAGACAGCGATTGTGCTCGTCCCGGAAATTGCGCTGACGCTTTGGGTGGGCCGCCTCGTGCGGGCGCGATTCGGAGAAGGCGTAGCTGTGCTCCACAGCGGCTTGCCGGATGGCGAACGCGCGCGCGAATGGTGGCGCGTCCGCCGCGGAGATGCGCGCGTGGTGGTCGGCACGCGTTCCGCCGTTTTTGCGCCGGTGGAAAATCTCGGGCTTGTGATCGTGGATGAAGAGCAAGAAACCAGCTACAAGCAGGAAGAAACGCCGCGCTATAACGGGCGCGATACAGCGGTTTACCGCGCGCGCCTCGAAGGTGCAGTCGCGTTGCTCGGCTCGGCCACGCCGTCGCTTGAAACCTATCACAACGCGCGCGCCGGAAAATACCAACTCCTCGAGCTGAAGTCGCGGGTGGAAAACCGCCCGCTCGCCGAAGTCCGCATCGTGGACTTGCGCGAAGAATTCCGCCGCGAGCATCGCGCGACCCCGATATCGGAATCGCTCCGCTCCGCGATTGCCCGGCGCCTCGAAGAAAGCACGCAGGCGATGGTGCTCATCAATCGGCGCGGATATTCCTGGTCACTGTTGTGCCGCAGCTGCGGCGCGTTCGTGCAATGCGAAAATTGCAGCATCGCGCTGACCTACCACAAGAATCGCAGTCGGCTCGTCTGCCATTATTGCGGCTACTCGATTTCGCCGCCGAAGCAGTGCCCGAAGTGCCGCTCCGAATACACGTACTACGTGGGCGAGGGCGCCGAGCGGATCGAGGAATATCTGAAGGAAAAATTTCCCGAGGCGCGGATCGCGCGCCTCGATCGCGATACCGTGCGCACCAAGCGCGAATACCAGCAGGTGCTGGGCGCGTTCGCGAAGGGCGAAATCGACGTGCTGGTGGGCACGCAGATGGTTGCGAAGGGGCACGATTTCCAGCGCGTGACGCTTGTCGGCGTGGCGGCTGCCGACCTCGCGCTCGGCCGACCGGATTTTCGCGCCGCCGAACGCACGTTTCAGCTTCTCACGCAGGTGGCCGGGCGCGCCGGCCGCGGAGCGCTTTCGGGCGAAGTGCTGGTGGAGACCTATTATCCCGCGCACTACGCCATCCAGCACGCCGCGCGGCAGGATTACGTTTCGTTTTACGAGAAGGAGGCGCACTTCCGGCGGATGCTGCACTACCCGCCCTTCGCGGCGCTGGCGAACCTCATCGTGCGCGACCGCAAAATCGAAAATGCCATTCGCTGGTCGCGCTCGCTGGCCAAATACTTCGCGCCCTTTGAAAATCGCGGCGTGAAAATTCTCGGGCCTGCCGCCGCGCCGCTTTCAAAGCTCCGCCGCGAATACCGCTTTCAATTCGTGCTGAAGTCGCCGCAGCGCTCGGCGCTCTCGAGTGTTCTGAGCGGCTGCCTCGATTTCTGCGCCAAGAATCAGATCCCCGACACCGGCGTCATTGTCGACGTCGATCCGACATCCCTTGCTTGAAGTTTTCTGTCTTATGGATTGCTGGCCGGCCAGGGAGTGAAACTCAGAATGAAAATCGCGAGCGCCACGACGGCCCACATTCTCCGCGAAGGCGTCAGCGGCTCCCAGCGATCGAGCAGCGGCGGATGGCGGAAACGGAGCGAAAGCACCAGCAGAATCATTCCCCAGAGCGCCCAGCCGTGCCACATGTAAATTCCCATTGCCAGCAGAATCAGCGACACCGACAGAGAAATCTTCCGATGCCGCTCGCTCGCCAGGCTATACACAATATGCCCGCCGTCGAGCTGCCATGCGGGAAGCAGGTTCAGCGCCGTCGCGAGGAGTCCCACCCACGCGGCGCGGCCCACGGGATTGAGCAACAGCCACGACGGGTCCACGCCCGGATGGAACATCCAATTGAAAACTCTCACCAACGGGGGAGTGCCGAAGAGAATGCCCTGGCCCAATTGCGCGTCCGGGGCGAACTTGGAAGTCGCCACGGCATACGCCATTGCCGGGATCGCGAAAAGAAATCCCACCACGGGCCCCGCGATGCCGACATCGAAAAGCGCCCGGCGCGAGGTGAACGGGGAGCGGATCCGTATGAACGCGCCGAAAGTTCCGAAAAGAGTCGGCGCGGGAATGAAGTAGGGATAGCTCACATCGATCCGATAAATCTTGCAGGCGAAATAGTGACCTAGCTCATGCGCCAGCAGGATCGTCATGAGCGTGAGCGAAAACGGCAGGCCGAGAAGCAGCAGCCGCGGATGCGTGAGGGGAGCAACGAACATCTGCCAGTAATTCTCCACTTGCGAGAAAGGCTGCTCGCCATTCGCGTACGACGTCGCAAATTCCGAGCCTACCGCGAGCGTGGAAATTACCGTCAGGAGAAAAAGTGTGAGCGCGGGCCAGAGCGGCCGCTTTCGCGGCGCGGGCGGCCGAACATCGATCGCCGGGCGGAAATTCACGTCGAGAACTTCCACGTGATCCCGCGTCTGGCCGTTACCGTTGCTCATAGGCTTTGGATGCGGCGGTGGACGAGATTGTTTCTGCGCAGGCCGCTGGCAAACGCTCGATGGGTTTGGAGATGGCAGCTCGCGAACCTGCCCGCGCCCGGTGCAGCTGCCGCGTCAAGATTTTGGCGCGGCGGCGGGAAGCGCTTGGAGTTCTTTGCCTGGCTTGAAACGCACGGCGCGGCCGGGAGGAATGTTCACTTGCTGGCCGGTGCGGGGATTGCGCCCGATGCCGGTCTTGCGCGGCTTCACGTTGAAGACGCCGAAGCGGCGCAGCTCGATCCGGTCGCCCTTCCCGAGCGCGTTTTTCATCGCTTCGAAGACGGTCTCGACGGCTTGCTCCGCTTTCGTCCGGGTTATATTGGTTCGCTGTACGATGGCGTTGACGATATCGAGCTTGATCACTCCAGCCTCCCACACGCGGAAGCCTATGCTAGACATGGGGTTGCAGGTTGTCAAGCACCGCACTGTGTACTACACTTCGCCGCTCCATTTCTGAGTTTGAGTTGCAATCGCACGATTGGGGCGCACCCGCGCGATGTGGGAGCTTTGGTTTTCGCCAGGCGCCCGGTTATCGCTCAAGACGCGCAGCCAGGAGTGGCTGCGCCACAATTTCAGGAGGCCGCGTGACGGTCAAGTCCGACAAATGGATTCGCAGGATGGCTCTCGACCACAAAATGATCGAGCCTTTCGCCGACCGCCAGGTCCGCGACGGCGTGATCAGCTACGGAGTTTCCTCCTACGGCTACGACATGCGCGTGGCCGACGAATTCCGCATTTTCACCAACGTGAATTCGTCGATCGTCGATCCGAAACACTTCGACGCGAGGTCGTTCGTCGAATTCAAGGGCGCGGTTTGCATCGTCCCGCCGAATTCGTTCGCCCTGGCGCGCTCGGTGGAGTATTTCCGCATCCCGCGCAACGTGCTCACGATTTGTGTGGGGAAATCGACGTACGCCCGCTGCGGCATTATCGTCAACGTGACGCCGTTCGAGCCCGAGTGGGAAGGTTACGTCACGCTCGAGATCAGCAACACGACGCCGCTCCCGGCAAAAATTTACGCCAACGAAGGCCTCGCCCAGGTCGTCTTCTTCGAATCCGATGAACCCTGCGAAATTTCGTACAAAGACAAAAAAGGGAAGTACCAAGCGCAGCAGGGAATCGTCCTGCCGAAAATTTAGGGACTCGCCTAATCCCGAAAATCCGCAGTCGCCTTCTCAATGGCGCGCTCGAATGTGGCCACTTCGCCCGCGAGCTCGCGCGTCAAATGATCCGCGGCGCGGTTGAAACACATCCGCAGCTCCGGCTCATCGGTCAGCGTCGCGGCTTCTCTCAGCCGCGCCACGGCTGTGACTGCCTCGAGCGCCGTGCGCGGCACATCGGGCCAGCGCACGATCGTCACGCGCCCGTTCCGAACCGCTACATATCCGACACAAGATGTCGCGCCTGCCTCGCGGCCGTTTCGCGCCGGCACAGCGGGCGCAACCATGGTTCCACTACTCATCGGCTGCCTCCTCAGTTGGGAAACTCCCCCAACAGTAGTGAGTCCATCGGTCGATTCGTTTCAGGACTTTAAATCACGAGTGGCGAGGTTTTGCCCCAGCTTCCCGTGAACACAAATGATGCGACCGGCTTGCGCTCGCGCGGCGCCATTTCGCGCCGGCGCAAATGTTCCGGAAGCGACTCGGGGGGTCCCGGATAGCCGATCGCGATGCCCGCAACGGCTTCGTACCCGGCCGGAATATTAAAAATCTGGCGCGCCTTCTCCGGCAGGATTCCGGCCATTTGGTGGATTTGCAGGCCGAGGTTGGTCGCCTCGAGCGCCAGGTTGGCAGTCGCCTGGCCCACGTCGTGGAACGCGTGATTGTTCGGCTCGCCATTGTGCTCGAACTTCATGCGCGCCACGCTCAACGCCACCACCGGCGCGTTCTTCGCCCAGCCCTGGTTGAACTCGACGAAGCAGTCGAGAACGCGCTTGTAATTCTCCTGATCGTCTTTCGCGGCCACGATGTAAAACCACGGCTGAGCGTTGTACGACGATGCGGCCCAGCGCGCCGCCTCAAACAGCGCGCGCAGCTTCTCCGGCTCCACCGGCCGCGAGTCGAATGCCCGCGGGCTCCAGCGATGCCGCAACAAATCGTGAATCGGCGCCGCCGTCTCCGCCGGCTTCTGCACTGTGCTCATGATTCCTCCCTCGAATTTCGAGATTTGAAATTTCAAATTTCAAATTTGAAATCTTGCCGCGCGACCAAGTGCGGCGGTGCTCACGCCTTCTGCGCGTCGCGCGCGCCGACCGAATAACTCCCGGCTCCAAACTCGGTCACGTACAGCAGTCCTCCCATCAGCGCGAGATTCAGCAGGAAGTGCACCAGGTTGTCCTGCTGCTCCATTCCGGTCATGTTCCAGAAATGGTGGAAAGTCAGCGTGACCGGAATCAGGTACACAATCCACATCCACGCTACGATCCGCGCTTTGAATCCGGCTAGCATCGCCAAGGCTCCCAGCAGTTCGATGGCGGCGGCGCAAGCAATGGCGATGCCCGGAAGCGGAATCCCTTTGGCCCCCGCCATCTGGACCACCTGCGAGTACCCTGCCAATTTAAAGGTTCCGCTCACCAGAAATACGAGGCTGAAAAGGACCCGGGCAATCAGTGGCCGCAGGTTTGTCGCCATATCTGTCAATTCCTTTCTCCTTTCATCACCTTAGGGGGTCGGAGCTTTAGCTCCGACATAAGCCTCGCTTTTTCATCAGGGGTTTTAACCCCTGAGATGCGCAGTTTTGCTTCAAGCACTACTGAACATTGCGCACCCCTCGCCTTCTGAATTCACGCGAGATCAAACAGGAGCACTTCCGCCGCTTCGCGTGCCTCCACGGCCACTTCCTTCTCATTCGATATGCTCGCGCCGTCCCCGGCTTCAAGCTCCTTGCCGTTCACGTGCACCGACCCCTTTGCCACTTGCACCCAGGCGTGGCGCCCATTTGCGAGCGCGTGCTTGGCCTGTGTTCCCGTATCGAGCCGCACAATATACAAATTCGCATTCTGATGAATCGTCACCGGCGCCTTCGGCCCGGCGACAAGATGAAAGCCGCCGCGAAGCTCCTGGTCCGAAAAGGCGAGCTGTTCGTATTCCGGCTTCAGCCCCTTGCGCTCCGGCAGGATCCAGATTTGCAGCAGGTGCACCGGCTTGGTGCGCGAGGGATTGAACTCGCTGTGCATCACGCCCGTCCCCGCGGTCATGTGCTGCAATTCACCCGGACGGATGACCGTGCCCGAACCCATCGAGTCGCGGTGCTCGAGCGACCCATCGAGAATCCACGTCAGGATTTCCATGTCTTTGTGCGGGTGCATTGGAAATCCTTGTCCCGGCGCGACGTGGTCTTCATTGATCACGCGCAGCGAACGAAAGTGCACGTGTTCCGGGTCGTAATACTGGTCAAAAGAAAATGTGAAGCGCGAATCGAGCCAGCCGTGCTGCCCATGGCCGCGCTCTTCACTCGGCCGAATTTCAATCATGTTGATTCTCCTCTATTGTCCTGAATCTTTCGCGACGCCTCGTTTCTCGTAGCGCCGCTGGCCTCTTTCCGTAGGGGCACGGCATGCCGTGCCCGGGCTGCCAGATTCCCCCGTGCAGCCTCACTTCGCAGCGCCGCCTCCGAGACCTTTGGAGTGCGGGAGCTTGCTCCCGCTTTGTTTTCAATCCCGCTGAAGCGCATGCCAACTCCAAGAACGAGCCTCGCCTCAATCACGCGTCACACTAGCTCGCCCCAACTTCCGCGCCAGCCTCCGAAGTGTTTCCAGTTCCGCCGGACTAAGCGCGCTCATTTGCTCGGTCACCGCTCGCGCATGTTCTGGGAAGACGCGCTCGATCAGCCGCCGTCCGGTCGGCGTCAAATGAATCCGAATCATCCGGCGGTCGTCTTTCAGCCGCTCGCGCCGCACCCAGCCGCGCTTTTCGAGGTTGTCCACCACGAGCGTTATATTCCCTCCGCTCCGCAGAAGCTTTTCGGCGAGCGTGTGCTGGCACAGCGGCCCAAGATGCAACAGCGCCTCGAGAACCCCGAATTGCCCCAGGGTCAAGCCGCTCGACTCCAATTGCGCCGCCGCCCGCCCCGCCACCGACTCCGAGGCGCGAATCAGGTTGATGTAAGCATTCAGCGCCCGGACCGTAGCCGGATCCCCTTGATAATGAGTCGCCATATTCGTTCAGTCTCAAATAATTCAAACTCAAACGATTGGATGCGCTCCGCCTCGAAAGGATTCAACTCCGGTGGGACAGGCCTCCCGGCCTGTCCTCCTCCGCTCGAATGCCGTGCCAGGGCTACAACCTCAGCCGGAGCAGTAACATCGCCGCGCCGGGATGGTGCCACCCTTCCAAGTTTGCCCCGGGCCGGCCCCAAAGGGAGTCCACAGGGATTACCGTTTGCTTTTCTCCGCTCCTCGTGCCACGTTCAATCCGGAGGCTCACGCCGTGACCAAACGAAACACCGCAATCCGCCAGCATGCCCCGAACCCCGAAACCCACGACCCTGCCTTGTCTCCGGCCCAGGCCCACCTGGAGCGCCACCAGCGTCTCTGTACCATCTGCCACCACCCGGACCTCGAGTTCATCGAACAACAATTCCTCCATTGGCACAGCCCGGACGCCCTCGCCCGGGAATACGACGTTCACAAACGCGCCATCTTTCGCCACGCTCATGCCCTCGGCCTATTCGAGCGCCGCCGGCGCAATCTCCGCTTCGTTTTCGAGAGTTTTCTCGAGCGCGTCCAGTACGTTGCTCCCACAGGCAACGATATTCTGCGTGCAGCCCGCGCCTACGCTCGCGTCAACGACCTGGGGCAGTGGATCGACCCCCCTACCACGCATTTTGTCGTCGCATCCGCAGCCCCGCCGGGGATACCCGGCTCGCTCCAAGAGCTCCCGCCACTCCCCGCTCAACTGGATGCTCCTGCAGCGTCTCAATCATCGAGCCCTTCAGGCGAGGTCGCCTTGGAGGCGGCCGGCGCTCCAGACGCAGGGACGGATCCAGTGGCCGGCCAAATCTTGAGTTCCGAGCATCCGGATTCTAATCGACACTCGATTCGAGTAGAAAACGCCGTAACTCCATGAAAACAATCACCCGAGGTCATTTCTATTCGACACAAAATAGGGGGGTGAAAATCGCCGATGTAGGACAGGCCTGCCGGCCTGTCCTCTTCCGCTCTTCGCCCGAGCCAACGGCAAACGCCGTTATCGGCCCACAAGCGACCCCGGCAAGGGATTTATCTCAATTCCCCTTTTTTGTGAGAACGGTTGCTTCAAGGCTTCTGCGTGGGCCTCATCAGAATTTCGCTGATAAAGCTCTGGGGAGCCTGCGTGACGAGCATCTCCACGGCGTGGGCCACATCTTCCGCCTGCAACATTTTCCGCGGGTCCTTGCCTGTGTGCGGCGAAAACTCCGTGTGCACCGACCCGGGGCAGATCGCGCTCACGCGAATCCCGTACCCGCGCAGATCCTCGGCCATGCACTCGGTGAGCCCGAGCAGGCCCCACTTCGAGGCGCAGTAGATTCCGCCGCCGATGAATGCATTTTTCCCCGCCAGCGACGAAATATTGATAATGTGGCCGCCCCGCCGCTCGATCATCCCGCGCGCCACCGCTTTGCTCATCAGGAACACGGATTTCAGATTGGTGTCTAACACCGTGTCCCAGTTTGCCTCGGAGGCTTCGTGCGTGGGGCCGAAATATCCGGTGCCGGCGTTGTTAACGAGAATCTCGATGGGCCCGAGTTTCGCTTCCGCCTTTTGCACCAGGTCGGCCACGTCCTGGGCGCGCGAAACATCCGCGGGCACAGCCAGCACCGTTGCGCCTTCGCCGCGAAGCTCCGCGGCCGCGCCATTGAGCCGCGCCGCATCGCGCGCGCAGATTCCGAGTTTCGCTCCCATGCGCGCCAGGCTTCGCGCAATCGCGAGTCCGATTCCCCGGCTCGCTCCGGTCACAACCGCCACTTTTCCATCGAGAGGTTTCATTTTCCCCGCCAAAGAGTTTCTACCAGGCGACACGGCGCCTCGATTCACCATCTTATCATCTACGTGCGCGCATCAAGCGGCACGCGATTTCGATTCCAAATGGCATGCATAAATGGATTTCAACTTGCGCCCTTCTGACGCTTTCCCTATAATCCCGAAGATTTTGAATGTCGCAGTGACCTGCAGGGGCCGTGGTCCTGAAGCTGGCGGCATACCCGAACTGAATCCGGGCCAGGAGGCAGCGAAAAGATGACGCTCAAGTGTTTCAACAAGCTGGGAATTGCGCTCGCGGCTCTCGCGCTGTTGATCCTGCCCGGAGGGGCGGCGGCGCTGCGCGGCCTGCCCCAGGACCAGGCGAAGCCAAGCTATACGATGGCGGAATACAACGCCTTCCAGGCAGCGGCCGGCGAAAAGGATCCGGCTCAGCAAATCAAGCTGCTCGACGAGTTCGCGGCTAAATGGCCGAATTCATCGCTGCTCCCTTACGTGTATCAGACTTATTGGACCAACTACACGCAGCAGAAAAAGTATGCGCAGGTGATCCAGTACACGGAGAAGTACCTCGCGCTGGGCGACAACGTTCCCCCTGAAAATCGCCTCCAAAATCAGTTGCAGGCCGCCTACTGGCATTCTGTCTCATTGGAGCTGGCCTACAACCCGAAGGACCCGAGCTCGAAGGATTATTTGACCAAGGGCCGCGACATCGCCGTCCAGGGGCTCCAGCGGCTCAACCAATTGCCCAAGCCCGATAGCATGACGGACGCTCAATTTGCGGATCAGGTGAAGAAGCCGGTGAGCAGCATTTTGTATTCGGCCGATGGATTTGCCGAGCTCCAACTGAAAGAGTACAAGCCCGCCGCGGACGCTTATCGGGCGCTCGTCACTGCCAATCCGGCCGACGAAGTGAGCTACTACCGCCTGGGAGTGGCTCTCCTGCTCGAAGAGCCGCCCCAGACGATGGATGGGTTTTGGGCTCTGGCTCGCGCTACTGCATTGAAAGGCCCGGTGCAGGCGCAGGCCAAGGATTATCTGCGCAAGCGGATCTCCGCTTATGAACAGCCCGGCTGCGATAGCTCCGTGGACGCGCAATTGAATGAAATGGTTCAGCTCGCCGCGAATTCACCCGACCTGCCTGCGGGATACTCTATCCCTAGCGCGGCAGACCTTCAAAAAATTGCTCAGTCCAGCACCATCGTTACACTGATCAGCGACCTTAAGGGGGGCGGCGACAAAGCGAAAATGACATGGCTGGCGCTCTGCGGCTCGGAGTTTCCGGAGATTCTCGGCAAAGCGATCGAGGTGAAGCCCGGAACCGACCCAGTCGAATTGCTGCTGTTCACCGGTGCGACCCCCGAGGAATATGACGCGGCCACCACTGCGAATCTCGACGTGAAAGTCGTCGGCCAGCCCGAAGCCGCCCGCATCGAAAAAGGGGATGCTTTGCGCTTCAGCGGCACGCTCGCCAGCTATGATCCCGAGCCCGCCTTCATGCTCCACTGGGACAAAGCCAAAGTGAATCCGGAAGATATTCCCGCGGAAAAGGGCGCGAAAAAGGGCCCGCACAAGATTCCGCCGAAGAAGCCGAGCTGATCAAACGAAATCGCGCCGGATGAAAAAAAAGGCCGATCCGAAAACGGACCGGCCTTTTTTGCGTGCGAAAAAATCGGGTCAGCGGCGGCGGTGCGCCCGGTGGTCGAGTTTGTACTCGTCCACCTTGCGGCTGAGCGTGTTGCGATGGATTCCGAGAACCTTCGCGGCGCGCGATTGATTTCCGTTGAGCCGCTCGAGCACGCGCCGGATGAATTTCTTCTCGAACTCGGTGACGGCTTCTTCGAGCAAGATGCCGCGCTCAACCATCGATCCGACCAGCGCTTCGAGTTGATCTTTCATGATCGCACGCTCCGCACTATCGCGTTAGGTGATAACTTGAATGCCCGGCGCCGCCGAAACCGATGCGATGCTCCGTTCGCGCGCCGGTCAGTCGAGTGCGTGGCCCGTGATCCGTTGATAAGCTTCCCGGTACTTGTTGCTGGTTCCCGATACAACGTCTGCGGGCAATGCCGGCGCCGGCGGCTTTTTGTTCCAGCCGATGCGTTCGAGATAGTCGCGGACGTATTGCTTATCGAAAGACGGCTGCGCCTTGCCGGGCGCGTATTGATCGCCGGGCCAGAAGCGCGAAGAATCCGGCGTGAGCGCCTCGTCGATCCAGATGAGCTCTGGCCCGATGATCCCGAACTCGAACTTCGTATCGGCGATGATGATCCCGCGCTCCAGCGCATACGCAGCCGCGCGGCGATAAATCTCGAGGCTCGTATCCCGGAGTCTTTCTGCCAGCGGGCGCCCGACGCGCGTAATCGTCTCCTCGAAGGAAATGTTTTCATCGTGGCCGGTTGTCGCCTTCGTCGAGGGCGTGAAAATCGGCTCGGGCAGGCGATCCGACTCGCGCAGGCCCGCAGGCAAACGGATCCCGCACACGGCGCCGGTCGCCTGATAACCCTTCCATCCCGAACCGGAAAGGTAGCCGCGGACGACACATTCGATCGGCACCGGTTCAGTGCGGCGCACCAGCATGGCGCGCCCCGTGAGTTCCGCAGAAAAGGGAGCAAGCTCGTCCGGAAATTGCGTGGCCGAAATGACATGGTTCGGAATGACACTGGCCAGCTTGTCGAACCAGAACAACGAAAGCTGCGTGAGGACGCGTCCCTTGTCCGGAATCGGCGTGGGCAGCACCACATCGAAGGCCGACAAGCGGTCGGTCGCCACGATCAGCAGCCGGTCGCCCAGCTCGTAAATGTCGCGGACCTTTCCGCGGCCGCGGAGTTTCAGTCCGGGCAAATCAGTTTGCGAGACGACTGCACTCATTTGAGGAGAAGCCACGGAATAATCTTTCCTCGCTGGGAGGCGGGTATTCTAGCCCAGCGAGTTGAGTTGTCAACCTCTAAGAAATCGTTTCACAAGCGCGGCGTTTTCGCCGGCCGCCTGCGTCAGAGAAAGGCAAGCAAGATCAAAGTGCTGACCGTCGCCGCGTGCAGTAGAACGTGGAGCGTGTTGACGATAATTCCGTTGCGAGCAGGCAGAAAATGGTGCGTGTTCCCGAACATGGCCTCGTAACGCTCCGCTCTCTCCGGTTCCGGACGCACCAGATAGGGAATCCACCAGGCACGCAGCTCGCCGAGGAACAGCAAGGCGTAGGAAACCCAAAGCCAAATATGCAGCCAAGCAGGATATTCGCGGCCATAAGAGCGGAGGCTGAACAGCAAGCCAAAGGCAAAGGGCGCGCTGGAAATCAGCGTGCCGGCAACAAGCCGGCGCAGCGGATTCGCGCGGCGAACTGCGGCGACATCATTCAAGCGGCCGAGCGGAATCCAATCGTGCAGAAACAGGAACGCTACGTGGAAAGACTGGAGAGCAAGCAGGGCCAGTTCGGAACCATGCGGCATCGTCCGGACGGCTATTCTTCCTCGGGTTCGCCGATCTGCATCGAGAGATAGCGCTCGTAGCCGAGTTCCTTGATCTGATGCACCTGCGCTTCGAGCCAATCGACGTGGCCCTCTTCATCCTTCAGCAGCATTACGAACAGATCGCGGCTGCCGTTGTCCTGTTCGTCGGTGGCGATCTGCACGGCGGCGTTGTAAGCCTTTACCGCGGAGAGTTCGAGCTGCAAGTCGCTCTCGATCGCCTGCCTGACGGAGGTGCCGATGTTGAGTTTCATCGGCTCCATCGTGGGCGAGCCTTCGAGGAACAGGATGCGCTCGAGCAGCGCTTCCGCGTGCTTCATTTCGCCGATCGATTGCTTCTTGATGTAATCGGCCAGTTTTTCGTAGCCCCAGTTTTCGCACATCTCGGCGTGCACGAAATACTGGTTGATGGCGGTGAGTTCTTCGCGCAGGGCTTTATTCAGTTCCGCAAGGACTTTCGCGTTTCCTTTCATGGCCGCAGGAGTATGCCAGATTCGGCGGGCGGTGACAATTTGATTGCCGGAAGGCGGAAGCGGCGGCTATCAGCGGGCCGGGCAAAGCCGAAGGAAGAAATTTCCTGCTACGCGGCGCTGGCGGCTTTCTGCTTGCCGGCTTCTTCGGCGTCTTCCCACTTGACGGAGACCAGGTTCGAGACGCCGGGCTCCTGCATCGTCACGCCGTACATCACGGAACCCATTTCCATGGTCTTGCGATTGTGGGTGACGACGATGAACTGCGTCTGCTCGCACATCTCCGCAAGCATTTTGTTGAAGCGCCCGACATTGGCTTCGTCGAGCGGCGCATCCACTTCGTCGAGGATGCAGAACGGGCTCGGCTGATAGCGGAACACGGCGATCAGCAGCGCGAGCGCCGTGAGTGCCTTTTCCCCGCCCGAAAGCAGCAGGATATTCTGCAGCCGCTTGCCCGGCGGCTGAGCGACGATATCGATCCCGGCTTCGCCCGAGCTGTCCGGCTCGCTCAAGCGCATTTCGCCGTGGCCGCCGCCAAAGAGCGATTGGAACGCCACCGCAAAGTGCCGGTTGATGATGTTGAACGCTTCCTCGAATTTCTGCCGCGAGACTTGATCGAGCTCGTTGATGGTGAGCTGCGTGTTTTCGATCGATTGCACCAGGTCGTCGCGTTCTCGCCGGAGAAAATTCTCGCGCTCTTCGCACTCTTCGTACTCTTCGAGCGCCATCATGTTCACGGGCCCCATGGCTTCGACGCGGGCTTTCAACTCGTTGTAGCTCGTTTCGGCCGCGATGAGCTCTTCGCCCACGAGCAGCCGCGGCTCCTGGGCCATCAACTCTTCGGGCTGGGCGTTGAGCTCGGCCACGCACGTTTGGCGCAGGTAATCACGGTCGGCATCGTTGCGCGCCTTTTCGATCTGATGCTCGCTGCGCGCGGCTCGGAGTTCGTCGAGCGAATTCCGCCGGCCGCGGAGCGATTCCTCGAGTTCGGCAGCGCGCGTGCGCGCTTGCTCCCATTCCTGTTCCTGCGCGGCTTTGAGTTCTTCGAGGCGGGCTTTTTCCTTGCGCAATTCTTCGGCTTGAAGCGCGAGCTGCCCGCAGGAATTTTCGAGGCCTGCGCGTTCTTCGGCGAGAGCCGCGTGCTGCGCGCGTAGCGAGCTGATGCGCGCGCCGGCTTGCGTGATTTCATCGGCCAGGCGCTGCTCGATCGATTCTGCGCTTGCCAGGCGCTCGGACATCGTCGCGAGCTCTTCGCGGCGCGCGGCCAGCCGCTCCTGAAGCACTTGACAATCGTGGCGCAGCCGCGCGAGTCTCTCGATGGCTTCGGCGGTTACCGCTTCGGCGGCGGCGCGCTGCCGCAGCGCTTCGGCGTGCTCCTGCCGCGCCTGGTCCACGCGGGCGCGTGCCGCCTCGGCTTCGCCGTGCAGCCACGCGATTTCTTGCTGTTCGGCGGCGAACTGCTGCTCGAGCCGGCGGTGTTCGGCGCGCACCTGGTCGCGCACGTGCGTGGCGGCCACGAGCGATTTCTCGGCCTCCACATGCTGAGCGATTGCGCCGGCGACTTCGGCCTCTCCATCGGCGATGGCGATTTCAAGCCGTGTCAGCTCTTCTTCCCCGGCGCGCGCCGCGATTTCAAGCCGGGCGGCTTCGGCTTCGTGATGGCGAAGCTCGCGTTTCAGCGCCAGCGGGCCGGCCTCGCCCGGGCGCCCGCCGGTCACCATGCGGCCGTGATAGCAGGTGCCGTCGGGCGTGAGGTAATAGCTGTGCGGGTTTTCGTGGGCCAGGCGCTCGGCGATCTCCGAAGTTTCCGCGATGTAAGCGGTGCGGAGCTTGGTCAGAAAATGTTTTGCGGCAGGTCCCAGAGGCTCGCGGAAATCCACCAAGCGATCCAGACGCGCCAGAACTCCAGCGGGCAAGGGCAGCGAGCCTTCGGCCTCGGGAGACTTGAATGGGAGATCGTGCAACGAATCCACGAAGAATGTGGCGCGCCCGCCGAGATCTTCGCGGAGCAGCGCAATTCCCGCGCGGGCGGAGTCGAACGATTCGACGACCACGTACTCGAGCTCCTCGCGCAGAAATTGTTCGACGGCGCCCTCGTACGCTTCTTGCACTTCCGCGTAATCGGCCAGCAAGCCTACGGCGCGGAAGCCGTGCGCGCTTGCGCCGCCTTCGGCATTGAAGAGTTTCTGCACGGCATCGGCGGTGTAAGCACGCTCGCTCAAAATCTGCTCGACCGAAGAGTGCCGCGCGCGTTCGGCGGCCAGCGACTCGCGCGTTTGCTTGAGCTGCTGAGCCGTGTGCTGATGCGCGGCGCGGAGTTCCACCAGGCGCGCCTGAGCATCCCGAACGGCTGCGCCCAAGTCCCGCGCATGCTTTTCGGCTTGCTCGTGGATTTCTTCCTCGGTCTTGATGCGCTCGGCCAGCGCCGATAATTCCGCGCCCTGCGTTCGCGCGGCCTCCAGACGCTGCTCTTCGGCGGCCGAATGGCGCGCGGCGGCTTCTTCGGCCTGAAGCGATTCGGCCTGCACGCGCGCGGAATCTTCGGCCAGGCGTCCGGCAAGCTGGCGCAGCTCTTCGATGCGCGCTTCTAGGTGGTCTTGAGCGGCGGCGCTGGCGGCGGCCTTCTCGGTGGTTTCGCGCAGCGCCGATTCGAGCGCGGCCGTCTGCTCGCGGAGCGCGGCAATCGATTCGCGATGGGTTTGCGCGCGGGCGGCCAGTTTGGCGGCCTGCTGCTCGGCCTGCTCGATTTCGAAAGTAAGCCGCGCAGCGCGCGATTCGAGCTGCGCCGCCTGCTCGAGGTTGAAGGTGATGCGGTTTTCGGCGCGGTCGAGATCGAGCGCCGTCTGCCCGAGCAGGTTGTGCGCGCGGCGCAACTCGGCATCGAGCTCGTAAGTGCGCGCGCTCAGCCGCTCCTGCTCGGCTTCGAGCTCATGAACGGAAGTTGCCTCGCGCATCTCGGCCGCATCCATTTCGCGGAGAAGTTTTTCCAGCCGCGCGGCTTCGATATCGAGGTGCTCCGCCTTGCTCGCGAGCACGGTGCGGAGCAGGCCGCGCATTTCTTCGCGGAGTTCGGCATAGCGCCGCGCCTTTGACGCCTGGCGCTTGAGCGAAGCGAGCTGTTTTTCGACTTCGACGAGAATGTCGTTGACGCGCGAAAGGTTGATCTTCGAAGCTTCGAGTTTCGCTTCCGCCAGGCGGCGCTTTGTTTTGTACATGGTGATCCCGGCGGCTTCTTCGATGATGGCGCGGCGGTCCATGGGCTTCGAATTCAGGATTTGCCCGATGCGGCCCTGCTCGATGATGGCGTAGGTATCGGGGCCGAGTCCCATGCCCATGAAAATTTCCTGGACGTCGCGCAGGCGCGCTACGCGGCCGTTGATGATGTATTCGCTTTGCCCGGAGCGGTAGAGGCGCCGGCCGACGACGATTTCACCCGGCTTGAGCTGGATCGGCGGCTTTTCTGCGGCGCGCTTGCGAAATGGCTTACCCGCGGGAGCAGCATCCGCACCGGCCGCGCTTTCGGCCGCCGGCTCCGCCGGGTCGCCAGCTGGGTCATTTGCGGCTTCTGCGCCGTCTGGAGCTGCGGACACTGAGTCAGCAGGCGCCGGGTCGGGCGCGTCGAGAACTCTCGCGACCGCATCGGCCAGCACCGGATCGACCAACGTGAGCGAAACTTCGGCGAGCCCCATCGGTGGGCGCTTGGCCGTGCCGTTGAAGATGCAGTCGCTCATGCGCTCGGCGCGCAGCATTTTGTGGCTTTGCTCGCCGAGCACCCAGGAAATGGCGTCGACCACATTGGATTTGCCGCAGCCGTTCGGCCCGACAATGCAGGTGATCCCGCTGCCGCTAAAAGTGATCGGCGTCTTCTCGCAGAACGACTTAAAGCCCAGCAACTCGACTTTGCGGAGTTTTAGCACCCGGACCCTCGCAGGGTTCGCTCTCTAAGCCTCATCGGCAGAGAAAGCTTCAATTTAAACTTTCGAAGGAGGATTTTCGAGACAAAAACTCGGAAGGGACGATGGCCCTACCCCTGCCGCCTGGCGCTTTCGGATCGGCGGTTACGGGCAACGAAATTAGCATGAAGCGCAAGGGTAGTAAAGCGTGCGTTTCGAGCGTGTTTTCTAAGACTGTGGTGAAGCGAGCCCCGGGAAGAGAGAGCCGGTGACGACGGGTTTTCGAACGCCTGTGTAGTTTTTGTGGCACGACCACTCTTGGCTGTGCTCTTATGAGCGCGGGTGCTCATTGGACGCAACCACCTTCGGACCTCGGCTGATAGGGACAGGCCAGGAGGCATGTCCTACGCAACGGCCGCGCCCCCGGCGCTGGGTTAGCTTCGAAGGCATCGCCCTACGCGAAGATCCGCGAAGCACCGTAAGTGCGACACAAATTCGACGAGGCCAAGTACTCCGGTACCGAACCGCTCGGGCCTATCTCGCGGGCGAGAACGAAGTGTCCTGGTCGATGTAGGCGGTCAGGGGTGTGCCTTCCTTGATCTCGACGTTTTTTCCATGCTTGATGAGGCCGATGGGGCCGAAGAGCACGGTCAGCGCGACCGTGGCGCCCACTTTATCTTCGCCTTCTTTGCCTTTCGTCCCGCGGAGCCGAATCCGGCCTTCGTCCGTCTTGATGTAGTCGAGGCGGATGTTCAGTTCGCCGCCTTTGCCCATCATGCCCGCCTTCTTCACGTGTGTGACGGTGGCCAGGGCCGGCGCTCCCTTTCGGATTACCACGACGTCTCCAATCTTGAGATCGTCATCCAACCGCATGTTCACGGGATCGTCCACGCCGGCTGTTTTCGAGTTCAAATCCTGGGCAAACACCAGGGGAACCTCCATCCCCTCTTTAAGCACCAGCTTCTCCGATGCGGGTGGAGAAGCGACAGAAGCAGGGGTTGCTGCCGTGGGAGCGGCCGGCGGCAAGGCATTTTCGACGGGAGGGCCGGCTTGCGCCCAGGCCGGCACTGATGTTCCCGCCAGCGCGGCGCACAGAGAAACTACGCCGAACGTAATTTTCCAATTGGAATTCATGAGCGTCTCCTCTTCTCCCCAGGGAGAGATTGCAGAGTACTCGGGCCCATGCAAATCAATGCTTCACTATATTAGAACGTAATCGGTTGAAATGCGTTTCAGGAAGATGCAGGCCCGAGGCGATGTTGACACTGTGCCGAGGTGAGCCCATCTCACAAAACCGCTTTGTAGGTCGCGGTTTCAACCGCGACATTAGAATGGCCGAATTGCAGGGCTTCAGCCCCTGAAGTTCCCAGCGGCGTTGCAATTCGGCATTTAGATGACTTCCTGCCAGATCGGCTGCTTCGAGCCGCACAGCCAGGAGTGGCTGTGCCACAAAAACCCAGCGCCGGAGGCGCGGCAGAATTTAGCCCAGGCCGGAAGGCCTGGGTCTCTGCCGCAGAGATGCGCTGAGCGCTGTAGGTGCGACACAGGCGTTCTGACACCCAGACCT
>Ga0187781_10000546_pt1 | contig 26869 bp, 13 predicted proteins | sample 0715_SJ02_MP02_2_FD_132447 | JGI IMG/M metagenome (GOLD analysis project Ga0187781, IMG submission 132447) | Tropical peat soil microbial communities from peatlands in Department of Meta, Colombia - 0715_SJ02_MP02_20_MG | ecosystem: Environmental > Terrestrial > Soil > Wetlands > Peat | place... | reverse complement strand
ACGCGTTTTCCGCTGCTCGCGTCATAGGCGTCAATGAAACCGCGGACGCCGTATTCTCCTCCCGAGATTCCCACAATCACCTTGTCCTTTACCACCAGCGGCGCCACGGTGAAAGTGTTGGCCTTGCGGTAGTCAGCGGCAACCGTGTCCCAGAGCACGTAGCCCGATTTCGCGTCGAATGCCATCACGTGCGCATCGAGAGTAGCCATAAAAAGGCGGCTCCTCAACATGGCAAAGCCCCGATTCACTTTGCCACAACATAGCGACAGCTTCTCGGGCAGATTCCGCTGGTAGCGCCAGATCGGGCGCCCGGTCCGCGCGTCCAAGGCAAAGGCGCGATTGCTCTGCCCAGTGCCGTAGAGTACGCCGTCAATGACAAGGGGAGTGGTTTCGAACTGTCCGAGGTCGGCCGTCTGAAAGGCCCAGGCGAGGCGCAGGCCTGATACGTTGCCAGTATTAATCCGATCGAGAGTGCTATAGCGCCAGCCTGCGTACCCGCCGGAGTAGGTGAGCCAATTCTCCGGCTCGCGCGCGGCATTCAGAATTCGCTCGTAGGTGACCCCTGCCGATGAGTGCTCCTGGGCCCGCCCGGTTGAAGAACTGCACCAAAACAGACACCACCCGAGGGCAAGCGATCCCCAGATACGGGCGGCGCTCTTCAGACAGGTCCAGTTGCCGTTCATGGATTCCCTCGCAGGCTTTGGAGGTAAGCCACAAGGTCGCGCAACTCCGCGTCGCTTAACATCTCCGGAGAATACTCAGGCATGAGCGATTTTCGTTGGTGGGTCAACGATTCCAGGTCACTCTTCAGCAGTAGATGAAGTTGCTGACCGGTATCGAGTAGTTGGATCGAAAAAGTATCTTCGTTCTTGGCGACGCCGACAATCCGCTCGCCTTGGCGGGTGACCGCCGTCACCGTGTCGTAGACCAAGGCGTTCGCCCAGGGGTTATTGGGATCGAGCATCCCATCGCTCAACTTCTTGCTCGCCTCGCGAATGGACTCCCTCAAGTAAGCCGCCGAACGCGCCGCGCCCACGCGCGTCAATTCCGGTCCCAGGCTGCCACCGCGTCCGTCCACCATATGACATTGCACACAAGCTCCCTTGTTGAAGAAGATTCGCTCACCTTTGGCGCGATCACCTGCGGCAAGGGGCTTGGACAGTGGGCTAAGTGAACGGAGGTAAGCGATAATGCCCCACACCATGGAATCCTCAAAGTCGTTGGCGGGCATTTCCGTGCCGGGTACTCCCTGAGTGATGGTCCGGAAAATCGCGGCATCGCTCGAACCGTGCACCCAGCGCCCCGTTGTGAGATCGGGCCCGCGGCCGCCACCCTGCGCATTCTGCCCGTGGCAAGGGGAGCAGTTGGCCCGGAAGAGGGACGCACCCTCTTTGATCTCGGCCAGATTGGCAGTTCGCGTCACGCGCGACGCAGTCCCGGTTGATTGCGCCCCCTCGGCCGGCAGATAGACGATCACGAAGACAGGCGTTAGAAGCGCCAAGACAAGCCTAGGCATTCTCTTACATCTCCGCGCCAGAGGTCGCAAGGTTGACTCCCGATCAGTCAATTTAATAAAGGGTGCCTGCTGGAATCCTCATTTACCCATTCATTTGGCTCGATGTCAACTCTCTCACCACGCCGTGTAGCCGCCGTCGATGGTCAGTACCGCCCCGGTGATGTAGCTGGCGGCGTCACTGGCCAGAAAGAGAACCGCCGCGGCGACCTCGGAGGGCTCTCCGCAGCGACCCATGGGGGTCATCTCGAGCCAGCAGGCGCTCCATTCAGGCGTCGCGAGGCCCGCCCGGGCCAATTCGGTGTTGATGTAGCCGGGCGCCACGGCGTTGACGCGCACGCCGGATCTGGCCCATTCGCAGGCCAACGATTTGGTCAGCATATGTATAGCCCCTTTGCTCGCGTTGTACACCGCCTGGGGCTGCGGCTTGTTGACAATCAGGCCCGACATCGAGCCCACATTGACGATGCTGCCGCCGCCGCCCGCAAGCATGTGCCGCCCAAAGGCGCGCGAGCAAAACCACATGCCATCGAGATTGACACGCATAAGCCTGCGGTATTCCTCGTCCGGATAGTCGACCGACTTGAAGCTCGCGGCTATACCGGCATTATTCACCAGTATGTGGATGCGGCCGTGCTTCTCGACCATGGCATCGGCGAAGCGGTTAATCGCCGCGGAATCGGCCACATCGAGCGGCTGGAACTCCGCGTAGCGTCCTGCCGCGGTAAGGGAGCGGGCCACCTCGCGGCCGTTTTCCTCGATGATCTCCGCGACGATCACCCTGGCGCCTGCCTCTGCAAAGGCGCGCGCGATTTCCCGTCCGATGCCCCTTCCGGCGCCGGTGACGACAGCAGTTCGATCTTGCAAACTGAATAGCTCGAGGTACACAAAAGCTCCATTCTTAGTTCGGTCCGTGGTCCCGGCTTGAACCTTTGGCCCGTAGGAACTCCTCTTTCGCTGCGGCGGCATTCCCAGACTTCTGAAGGGCGAGCGCCAAACTGTAATGGGCTTGCGCGTAGGAAGGTTTGAGCTGCAGGGCCTGGCGAAACTCCTTGATTGCCTCCGGGATCGCGCCTTGCTCGAACAGTGCCAAACCCAGGTCGTAATGCGCTTCGGCAAGTTCCGGACGCAGCTTCACCGCCCGTTTGAATTCGTGGATTGCGGATTCTAAATCATGTTGTTGTTGGAGTGCCAGCCCCAGATTCAGCTGCGCTTCCAGATAATCCGGATTCAAGGCCAGTGCTTCGCGAAGCTGCTGCATGCCGAACCGATCGTCACCCTGACGTAATGCCGCCAAGCCCCGGTTGTAGTGAGCCTCCGCATAGTAGGGTTCGAGCGCTATGGCCTTATCCCAGTCCTCGATCGCCCCTTGGATGTCCCCGTCTTGCCAGAGGATCAGAGCCAGGTCATTGAGGGCCGGCGGGTAATCAGCTTTCAGGGCGAGAGCCGCCTGGAGGTTCTGCCGCGCTTCGGAAGCATCTCCTTTTTCGCCCCATGCCGCCCCCATCAAGTAGTAGGCCAATGGATTGTCTTTCCATAGCTGGAGCGCCGCACGCGCGTCGGCAAGCGCGGCGTCGGCCTCATGGTTCTTGAGGTGCTCGCCGGCAGAAGTGGTCAAACGGTTTGCCTGGGACAGCTTTTGACGAAACTCGCTCAATCCGGCGAGTTGAGTTAGCTCTTGATTGGCCAGGTCCTTCTCACCCTTTTCTCGAAGGAGGACCGCGCGGTCGTACCTCGCCTCGACGTAGTCGGGCTTAAGGCGAAGGGCAGCCTCGAACTCGGCAAGCGCGGCCTGGTTTTCATTTTCACCCCTCAACGCCTGCCCCAGGTTGAAGTGAGCCTCAGGGTTCTCCGGGGCGGCGCGCACTGCGAAGCGAAATTCCTCCACGGCTTCATTCACGTTCCCCTGCCGGCGCAGGGCAATGCCCAACCGAAGATGTGCATCGGCCAAGTCAGGCTGTAAGCGGATGGTCTCCCTGAACTCCGATATTGCCGCCGGAAAGTGGCCTAGCTCGGCAAGCGCCAGCGCAAGATTGTAGTGCGCGCCCGCCACTTTAGGGTCCAGTTCGATCGCCTTTCGAGATTCTCGCAAGGCCTCCTCCGGCTTGTGCATGTGCAGCAGGACCTGAGCGAGTTGAAACCGGATGGGGCCTGAATCAGGGCGCAGACGCGCTGCAACGCGGTATTCGCCGAGAGCTAAATCAGATGCACCCAGTGCGTCGAGGGTTAGACCCAGGTTGTAGTGAGCGTCGGCGTCGCCGGGATTAATTTCGATGGCGGCTCGAAATTCCATCGCCGCCTCCACGTACCTGTGTTCGTGAGCTAGGGCAACGCCTTGCTGGTTATGTTGTCGTCCTTCTTCGCGAGGCCCGGAATCCGAAACTTCCTGAGCCGCAGGCGGGTCGATTGGCCGCCCAGCCAAACCGCCGTCAAGCGGCGTCAGCAATAGTGCAATCGCGAGAACCGTCGCCCATATTGTGACACTCCGTTCCTTCCTTGTCGGAGCACCCCGCGCCACTGTCCCCAAGTAAACAGGAGTCGGCGTAATTCCTTTGCTAACCATGAAGCACATTATAAGTCTTCGACCGGACCGCGGGACGCGCCGTCGTAGCGGTTGGCGCATCTCCGCCGGATTCGTTCCTGGTACTGCCTCGATTGGGTCTTGCGTATGATAGTATAGTTGTCTTTCTTCGGCGGCGCTTGAGAACGCCGTCTTCTCAGTGTCCTTTGAAACACTGGTCAGAGCGCCACTTCTGGCCGGACTCCAAAACGCACCAGGGAGAGAACGCGGAGGAGTCCGATTGCGTCAACCTGAGCCGGGCCCATAACCAGTACGAGGAGGAGTAGTGCGAAAGCATTTTATAATCTGGCTGATAATTGTGGCCTGCGCCGTAGGATCGCAAGCGGCGCAGAGGCCAGTCGATCCCTCCAAGGGACTCATCCTGAAGAACCGTCATGTGCGGCTTGAGTTCGAACCTAAAGGCATGGGCCTTTCTGCCATGGTGGATCTCGAGAGCGGCGTGAATCACATCCGGCCGGTCGAAGGAAAACATCGACTCTGGCAAGTCACGCTGGGCCGGGGCACTCAGAGGGAGTCGCTCGACAACAACTACGCGCCCTGCAACTTCGCTCGAGTGGAGGAACTTCCCGGCGGTGGCCAGCGTGCCTTATTGGAATGGAACGACCTGCACTGGTGGCTGCAGGATCGAATGCTGAGCATTCGAGTGATCGTCGATCTGCCGCCGGACTCGGGTATCGCCGAATGGCGCATTTCCGTCAGCAACAACAATGACTATTGGGGAATGTGGTCGGTCAGCTTCCCCTACCTAAATGGGGCGCCGGAGTCCGGCAAGTACGACGTTGCGCGTCCAATTTATGGCACCGGCGGGCAATTGCTGAAGGCCTGGCGCAACAAGGTTGAAGGCAGGTACCCATCAGGCAACTGGCCAATCCAGCTTGTCGCATTGACCCGCACGGCCTCGCGCGATTCCGTCTATTTCGCCACGAAGGATCCGGAGGGAAGTGCGAAGGATTTTGTCGTTGACCCAGGCGACCGTTCGATGACGATCGTTCACTATCCCGAAAACATGGGCGTGGCCGGCTCGGACTATGCCGGCTATTACCCGGCGGAGTTGGGAGTCTACCAAGGCACGTGGCTCGAAGCGGCCGAGCGTTACCGCACGTGGGCGCTTAAGCAGAAGTGGGTGCAAGCCGGAAGGCTATCACAGCGGACGGATGTTCCGGAATTAGTGAAGAACGTCGGCGCGTGGATCATGGAAGGCTGGGAGTGGGACGGTGCGCACTTCCCGCCAGCCGGCCAGGACGGTCCGCCTCAGATGACAGAACGGGTGTTGGCAGCTCAGAAGTGGCTGGGAATGCCTGTGGCTCTCCAGTGGTACAACTGGCACCACATGGTGGCCGACAATGACTACCCTCACTACCTTCCACCCCGGCCCGGCTTTGCGGAACACGTGAAGGACATGGTGAACCAGGGGGTTCTGGTGATGCCTTACACCAACGGCTCCAGTTGCGATTACAATATTCCGGACTTTGCCGTCTGGGGACCGCACGCCATCCTGGACGAGGCGGGCGCTTACAGGATGTATCTTTATGAGGAAGGCGCGGGCCGCTTGCTTTCCATGTGTCCTACGCAAGCTACGTGGCAGAATGTAATCACTAACCTGTTTAATAATCTGGTTGTGGATTACGGGGTGAATGGGGTGTACATCGATCAGATTGCCGCCATGCCGCATGAACTCTGCTTCGCCAGGGAGCACGGTCACCCCCTGGGCGGCGGCCATTATTGGGCGGACGGCTACCACGACATGTTAAGGAAAATCCGAAACTACTCGGACCGCGACGGGCGCAACCCCGTGCTCACCTCGGAAGCCTCCGATGAAGTTTTCCTGGACGTGATGGATGCCGGGTGCTGGCCGACGGAGCCGACCGACTCGGCAGTCCCCGGCATGGAACTCTCCGAGATTCCCCTGATGAACGTGATCTACTCCGGCTACACGATTTTTTTTGGATCACCCATCAACCTCGCTCGAAGTGAGCGGCTCTTTCGCTACTGGCAAGCGCGCTGCCTGATCGATGGCCGACAACTTGGATTCATGGGCCTCGATCTGTTCAAGGCCGAGAATTCGAGCAAGGCGGAGGTGCTGCGCCAGTGCGCGCGGTGCCGGATGGCGACGAAGCAGTTCTTGCAATATGGCCGGCTGCTCGGTCCCATCCAACCCGAGAACGCGCTGCCGGTTTTTACCGAGGAAGGCTTTGGTCACGATAGTTCCTGGCAAAACAGGCCCGGTTTTTATCACAAGGGAAAGGCTCCCGCTGCGGAAGGCCGTCTCTGGCAGGCGGAGAACGGAGACTTGGCGGTTTTTCTGGCTAACTACGTGGACGAAACAACGGACTTCAAGTACAGCCTCGACCCGGCCAAGTACGGACTCAAAGGAACACGCTTTGAACTGAAGGAGATTGGCCCGCAGGCCGCCGTTTCCCACTCCACCATCGCCGGAAAAATAGAGCGGACGGAGGCGCTTGCACCAAGGCAGATTAAGGTGATTGAAATTACGCCGGTGAAGTAGCAGGGAGAACGGGTCGTGACAACTCTCTTACTTGGAGCGGCAGAGGCGGCCTCCGGCCAGGGGTACATCCCACATGATCGGAAATGCGACTAGCTTGCAGGAGTCTCCGCTGGATTTTCCTCTTTAGCGGTCTGCCGGTCGTAGACCGTGATGAGCAACGTGCTGATGAGGACAAGGATGCCGCCCAGGATCATCGCCTTGCTTAGTCTTTCGTGCAGCGCCAGTGCCGCCACGATGACTCCGAACACAGGGATCAGGTAGTTGGAGAGGCCCGCCTGGGTAGCGTCCAGGCGGGTCATCACGGCCAAGTACATGAGCATGGCGAAAACATTGACTGAGCCAATCGTCAGAATCCCGACCCAGAGGGATATCCGAAAGTCCGGAAAGTGCCGCAAAGTTGCGCCTTCCAGGTAAAAGGTAAAGAAGAGCAGAACGGGAAGGGATGCCAGGTAGCTATAGAATAAGACCATGGAAGGCGTGTAGCGCCGGAGAAGCTTTTTCGAATAGACGTTGTAAAAAGAACTACCTGTCACCTGCAAAAACAGCAAAAAGTTTCCGGCCATGTAACTCCTGCTGGTAAAGTTCAATTCCCGCCAGTTGATCCCTGCGCACTGCAGCACGCCTACGAGAGCGACGCCGAAGCTGGCCCAGCGCAGCAGGGTCATCCGCTCGCGGAGCACAAAATAAGCGACTACAGCCGTAGTCACGGGCAGCGCAAAACTGAGCAGCGCCGCATTCGACACGAGCGACAGCTTGATGCCCCAGGCCAGAAACAGCTGGCCTGGGATCGCCCCAGCGAGCGCCAGCACCAGGAAGTTCGACCAATCGCGCCACTCGGTGAGGATCAGGCCTTGCCCCGAAACCTGCCGGAGTTCCCGCCGGACGACGGGGATCATCATGAGCGTGGTTACGACGGCGGGAAGCGTGGCGGTGGCCAGCGGCCCGAGCGTCCGGTCAACAAACCCCACCACCGAGTAGGAGCTTGCCCAGAGGAAATTGGTGAGCAGAAGCAGTCCCCAGTCCCGAACACGGGATGAAGCCTGCGACTGGCGGCTTGATTCGACGTTGCTGAGAGAGTTTTCCATCGGAGATCAGGCTCTTCCGAGGCCCTTCTGAAACCGCTCGACGACTTCATCGATCGCTTGCCCGGCAGATTCGGGGACAGCTACCTCGTGCTCGCGTAGAATGCGTTCCCACCGTTCCTTGGCGCGCGCGCAGGGATCAAGGTAGGAAGCGTGAACGCCGGTCGCGTCAAAGAGATCTTTTTGCAAGAACTCCTCCGCATCGCGCATGTGCTTTAGGGTATGGGGATGCACCAGATAGTCGCCGCGAATGCCGATCTCTTTCTGCACATCCAGCGCCAGGGTCTCGTTGTTGACCGTCATGCCGCGGCGAATCCGGTTGAACCTGCGCAGCATTTCGTTGTGCAGCAGCAAGGCTTCGTAGGATTCGGCGCTGCTCTTCGAGACGGCGCCGGCGTTCACGGTGACGTTGATGCCGGAGAGAATGGCCATGAGCAGAGTTTCAGCCATCTCGGAGCCCGCCTGGAGATCCGGCAGCTTGGAATCGGTGGCCGGGCACGAATATGACGGAATCCCGTACTGGCGAGAAAGTTGCGCGCCAAGACTTAGAGCGATTGAGTATTCGACGTCGGCGACTTCGATCTCCGCCGTGCGCATGTCGATTTTGAAGTCACCCCAGGTCAGCAGGCAGGGCGTCCCGGGCCTTACCGTCTGCACAACACAGAGGGCGGCCAACTCTTCGGCGGCTTCCATCGCCACGCATCCGGCGTTGGTCGCCGGTCCTTGCATTCCGCCGATCGCATTGCCCATCAGGCATACCGGCAAGCCCTCGCGGGCCGCCAGCAAAAGGACTTTGCACGCCTCCGCGTCGATTTCATAGACCGGTACCATCGTGGCCAACAACCCAATGGTGGGACGATGGGAAAGATCCTGACTGCCGGCGATCGCTTTCGCCATATCGACGAACGCCTGGTTGGCTTCGAATTTAACCGGGCAGCCCCAGCAGAACTTGCTGGTGTTCTTTAGCAATGCGGCGAGTCCTAGAACTTCCGCCATCCCGGCCGGCGCGTCCATCGCCTCGACGGGCTGAATCGCGATGTCCACGAACTCCAGAGCGTCGATTATGCGCGGCAGAGTTCGATTGTCTTGCAGAGTGGCCGGCCGGAGCTTTAGCGAGGGGTAATCCAGGACCTCCGTCATGGTGGCTCCCGGAATGTGATGATGATGTTCGCCGCCGATTTCGAGGAAGCCGCCCCGCCGGTCGTAAAACCTGAACATCTCCGGCGCAGTCTCGATGGAATGCTCCACCAGTGCGCGCGGGATTCTGACCGTTTCATCATCGATCCGCCTGGCGCCTGCTCCCACCAGAATGTCCACCGTCTCCTTGTGTTTGATTCGCATGCCGATTTCTTCCAGTAGCTGACAAGCGGATTCATGAATGCGGTTAAGATCCTTTTGGCTGGCCGTTTCCCAGTAGTGCATTGAGCCCCCTGTAGTCTTGCGCCTGTGAGCAGGTCGCGTGAAAGCGTGCGTCGTTGACTAGAGCCGCAGGCGGGGAGGAATCTCGCGATGCCCCTGTTTTCAAGGCGAGATTCCGGTCGACGCTCGGAATGACAGGTCTGCGGGATTTCTTTCCGCAGCTTGTTCTATGCAACCTTCGCATGTCGGCCGCGCACCTTCTCGGCCGCCCGCTTGATGCCGGTAACCATCGCCTCGAGATCTCGCCGCTTGAGCATGGGATGCATGGGCAGATTCGTTTCGCGATGGTAGAAAAATTTCTCTGCGGCGGGGCATTGATGCGGCTTCTGCCCGAGCTTCCTGAAGCCGGTCAGGTCGTAGGTTGGCTGGTAATGCTGGATGCCTTGAATGCCTTCCTCGTAGTACAGGACTCGCATGAACTCATCGCGGGTAGCGCCTAATTCCTCCTCCTCCACAGCGAGGGTGTAGAGGTGGAAGCAGTGGAAACACCGCGGATCCTCGTAGACCGGCGTAACACCCGCGATGCCCTGCAAATGCTCGTTGAGATAGTGACCGCATTCGCGGCGCCGCTTGACGAATCCCTTCAGTTTTTTCAATTGCACCCGGCCCACCGCCGCCTGTATTTCGGTCATGCGGTAATTCATGCCCCACTTGCCTTGCACGTCTTCCACGTCGAAATGCGAGGGCAGCCAATACTCCTCAGCTTTCTTGGTGAGGCCCTGTTCATTCATAATCCGGCGCGCATCCTCATCTCGCCACTCCCGGATGTTGATGCAGCGCAGCATCTTGATCGGCTCGATCCAACGATCGTCGTTGATCGTGATCATGCCGCCCTCGCCGCCCGTCGTGATGTTCTTCAATGAATGGAATGACCAGCAGCCCGCCACGCCAAATGTCCCCGCATGCTGTCCGTTGAACTTGGAGCCCAGTGCGTGGGCGCAGTCTTCCATCACCGGGATATCGTGCTGGCGCGAAATCTCCATAATGCCGTCCATGTCACAGCATTGGCCGCCATAGTGAACCACGAAGATGGCCTTCGTGCGCGGCGTGATTTGCTTCTCAATCTCCGCCGGACTGATGTTAAACGTGCGCGGGTCGATGTCTGCGAACACCGGCGTGCCGCCTTCCTTGACAATGCCTAAGCTCGTGGCCACGAACGTATTGGGCGTCACGATCACTTCATCTCCCGGCCCAATACCCAGCATTTGAACCACCACGTGCATGGCTGTGGTGCAACTGGTTACAGCCAAGGCATGCTTGGCGCCGACGTAGCGGGCGAACTCCTTCTCGAACGCTTCCACTTGCGGCCCCATGGTTAACGTACCTCCCTTGAATGCCTCCTTTACGGCCTTGACCTCTTCCGGACCGAACTCCGTGCCGCGAAAGATGTATCGGACTTTTACCGGCACGTTGTCGCCAAAGTCGTACCCGGCCGTGATGTGTGATTTTTTGCTCATGATATTCTCCTTTTTGTAGGGGCGGCCTTTTGGCCGCCCGCGGGCACTCGCAAGCGGTGCACCTACTTGCAGCTTTCCTCAACTCGAACCACCCGACGCTCGCAGGCTGCCTTGTACGCCGCAAGCGTCACGGCGACCGAATGCCGCCCGTCTTTAATCCCGATGGTAGGTCCAGTGTCCTCGATGATGCATCGGCTGAGCTCCTCGATCATCTGGCCGTACAACCCAATGCCTTCCAGTCGATACTCCTGCCGCGCGACTTCGACGTTGCGGAGTTGGTCGGCCTGGTACCCGGTCTCCTGCCCCTGAAGGATGCTAAACATGTTTCCGGTGGGATCCTGGCCGATTGTGCCGCGAGCGATGATGGCGCCCTTGGTGCCGTAAAGTTCCAGTGCGTCCTGGGCGGCGGCGTCCGGGACGTTGAAGTAATTGTCAACGATGCCGTGGGCACCGTTGCCGAAGCGCAGCAGGACAGTCGACGTATCTTCGATTCGGGTCGGATACGCGTGCGTCAGCAGGTCCTGGAATGCCGCAACTTCGGTAATGGAAGACCCGCTGATCCATTCGAGCAGGTCCAGGCAATGCGTGCCCATGTCGATCAGTGCGCCCCCGTGGCTTCGCGAAGCGATTTGTCTCCAGGCCCCGTCGATCGGTGGGTACCAGCACGTCAGTTGAGCTCGACCCATGACCATTCGGCCGATTTCTCCGCCCTGTACCATCTCTCGCGCCTTGCGGTTGTAAACGTTATATCGCATGCAGAAACCGAGCATGAATTTCACTCCAGCTTCGCTGCATGCTGCCTCCATCTGATCGACTTCAGCCAGGGAAATCGCCATCGGTTTCTCGCACAAGATGTGCTTTCCAGCGCGGGCGGCCTCGACGACCTGGCGGCAGTGACAATCCTGGGGCGTGGCAATGTAGACCGCGTCAATGTCCCGGGCGAGGAGCTCAACCTCGCTGGTGCAGTGATGAGGGATGTTGAACCGGGCCGCTACATCAGCCGCACGAGCAGCATCTAAGTCCATTACCGAATCGATAACCGCGTTCGACGCCATGCGGACAAATTCCGGAATAGTCCTCCGGGCGGCAATCCCTCCGCAACCAATCACGCCCCATGGGACCTTACGCGCGAGTTCCTTCATCAAGGCCTCCCCGGCATTTTCGTAGACCAGGGCCCTCGGACTTAGTCGTATTCACTTTTCTGGGCAGGAAATGCACAAAACACAAGTCCGGCGGTCCAGCGAACGAGGAAAATAGCCGCATTCCAACACATTGTCAACACTTTTTATCATTGCGTGATTATCTGGAGCCGATAGAAGTTAGAATCCGCTTCACTTACTATCGTCTTTGTTATAGTCTTGTCCGGCTCTGAGATGCGTAGAGTGGCACCTTTCGGAGCAGGCCCGATGGATCTTTCACGCAGTGGTGGCGGGGCCTGAGCAACCTGAAAGAGGAGCTGTGATGTCATTTAGAGTTTTCGGTCGGCGCAGATTTCTGCAGGGATCAGCAGCTCTGATTGGAAGGCCATCGTTAGGTCTGGCCGTTCCCGGTCCAGCGGCGGACGAGACCGCAGTTACCAAAGCGCAGCAAGAGTCCGAGCGTTTCGCGGCCGTGGAAGCGCAGCCGGCTCCGCCGCGAGCAGCCATGCGCGAGAACCCGCCGCCTGCGTTGCCGTCACTCGAATTGGAATCGGAACGCAGCGACGACTCGGTGGAGTTTCCAGAGCGGCACAGGATACGAACGCGCGAGGAGTTCAGGGCGGCGTTGGCGGAATTGCGAAGTCAATATGAGCCGTTCTTGCGCGACCACACGCCGCCCGTCCCCGCCACGCGGGCTCGCGTGGAGCTGGATACGTTCCAATTCCGGATGGAAGAACCGGAGGACCTGGTTGATATTTCCCGCGTCTCGAGGGGCGAAGGCTCCTGGCAAGACGTGCATATTCCCGATTACCGTGGACCGGTGGGCTGGTGGGCCGGTTATTACCGCAAGGTTCTCGAAATCCCGCCTGACGTGAAAAATCAGGGAGCAGTCCTGCTGTGCTTTGGCGCCGTCGACTACAAATGCCAGGTGTATTTAAACGGCCGGATGTTAGCCGGCCACCAGGGCTACTTCGCTCCCTTTGAGGTCGAGATCACCCCCTACTTGCGCCCGGCGGGTGAGAATGTGCTCGTGGTCCGCATCGAGAACGAGTCAGTGATGTACGGTCTCGAGGCATGGGAGGGCACGAAGGTCGACGGTGACAAGATCTATGCCGATGTCGGGCCGGGGTGGGACGACCCGGTTCTGGGCTGGCACGAATGCCCACCCGGCGCAGGCATCTGGCAGAAAGCTTATCTCGAGGGGCGGCCTAGGTTGGCGGTCGCGGGCCTTTTCGTTCGCCCTGACCTCGAATCGAAAACGGTGGAAGTCCGCGTCGAAGTCGACCATCGAAACAACACGGCTCGAGATCTTGACCTCATTGTCTCCATCTACCCCAAGAATTTCGAGGGGCGAGGGCTCGAGAATCTCGCCGTCAAGGCCGCGCCGGCCGGTCCGGGTTCCAACGAATACTGCTGCACAATCTACATGGGTGAGTTTCGGCGCTGGACCCCGCAAACGCCGTACCTGTACACCGTTCGCGCCGCCATTCGCCCTAAGGATTCCGGGCCATGGGATGTTGGCGAGGATCACTTCGGAATGAGGCAATTTCGCATGGACGATACCTCGAGTCTGAAAGGCACACTTTACCTGAATGGCGAGCCCATTATCCTGCGCGGCGCGAACACGATGGGGAACTTCGAAGTGTCAGTAATGAAGGGTGACCGGGAGCAACTGATCGAAGACATTCTTATCGCGAAGCTTGCCCATATGAATTACTTCCGCCTCACCCAGAGCCCCGAGCAGCCCGAGGTCTATGACATGTTTGACCGGCTCGGCATGTTGGCGCAAACAGACCTGCCACTGTTTGGGTCCCTCAGGCGGACGCAACTCGAGGAAGCGATTCGCCAGGCGGGCGAGATGGAAAAACTGGTCCGCAATCACCCCTCGAGCATCATGATCACGTTTATTAACGAACCCACTTCCGCTGAGAGGGACGGCACTTCGCATCGCCAACTGACCCGAAGTGAGTTGGAGCAGTTTTTCGCGGCGGCGGCATCCGTAGTCCATCAGCACAATCCCGACCGGGTTATTAAGCCGATCGATGGGGACGTCGATCCCCCGGGGCCCGGACTTCCGGATACCCACCTCTACTCGGCTTGGTACCCTTCGCAACTGATCCCAATCGGCAAATTCCTGCGTGGTTACTGGGTGGACAACAAGGAAGGCTGGAAGCATGGGAGCGGCGAGTACGGCGTCGAGGGCCTGGAAGACGCCGAGACCATGTTCAAGCATTATCCTCAGGAGTGGCTGCCCGCGTCCGCGAAGGACCGCTGGAACCCGGATAAGATACCGTTCACGCAGACCTGGAGCGTCAGCGGGAACTGGTTCGATGCGCAAGAAACCATGTCCGAGTGGATTGCCGCAAGCCAAGCGCATCAAGCTCGCGGCATCGGCGCCATGACCCGCGGCTACCGCCGGCAATCCGGCCGCATTGTTTCTAGTGCGGTCCATCTCCTCGTCGATGCCTGGCCGGACTGCTGGCAGAAGGCTCTTGTGGACTTCGACCGGAGGCCCAAGCCCGCCTACTTCGAATTCCGCGACGCCCTTACGCCGCTCATGGTTGACATCCGTACCGACCGCTTCCACTATTTCGCAGGTGAAAAGCTGGCGATTGAATTCTGGGTCTGCAACGACAACGCTCGAGAAGAGCGCTCTGCAAGGGAACTGATATGGGAAGTTCAGCAGAGTGGGAAGCGAATTCTCGTTCAAACCACACCTGGCGTTATTCCATCTTGTGGCGCCGCCTTTCAGGGATACTTCCGCTATCGCGTGCCCACCGTCGAGTTCCGGGAAAAGCTGGCCGTCCGTTTAGGTCTCAAAGACTCTTCCGGCCGATTGCTGCATGACTCGACATTGGACGTGGAGGTCTTTCCGGCGTTCGACAAAGCGAAGAACTCCGGATTGCAGGTGGCGATCGTTGGAGCGACTGGCGGCCGAGCTTGGAAATTGGCCGCGGCGCTAGGGTTGCAGCCGCACGCGTTTTCTCCGATTCATGAAAGCGCGGGCCTGACGTTCGTGGACGAAGTCGATGCTTTTGAGACGCTGCGTAGCTCAGTTGCGGGCCATGTTCAGGAGGGCGGCACGGCAGTGTTGCTCGAGCAGCCCGGCAGCGCAGTCTGGCACCTTGGACAAAGCGATGTTGCGGTCAAGCCGATGACCGGCCGGGAATTCGTCTCGCGAAAAACCGGCCATCCACTGGCGGCGGGGTTCGAGCCTTTCGACTTCTCTTACTGGTACGATGCCGGGAAGGATTACATCGAATACGTGGCGGAGGCGTATCTTGAGGGACAGGGCCTCATTCCCATCCTTCAGAATGCAGATCGGGCTGAGGGCGGAAGCGATTTCTTTCCCAAGCGTATCGTGCGCCCCGTCTCTGCCGAAGTGCGTGCGGGCAAAGGTTCGTTCATTATTTCGCAGCTCAAAGCGACCGAACGCATCACTTATGAACCGGTGGCGGCCGCATATTTCCAGGCGATAATTGATCGCGCGCTGCCTGCAACGACTCGGAGCAAGCGCCGATGATAGACGGATTCGTGCCCTGTTCGAACAGTGCGTTTACGGCAGGATGCCTCCAGCACCCGATATACTTCGGGCCGTGATCACCGGAACTCACGGTGAGGATACCGTCACTATGGGTGATGTGCGCCATTCGACTGGTGCGAATCTGACCAGCGTAAGCTTCTGGCGAGGGGAGATAAGGCTAGCAGGGTCTGCCTTATAATTGACGTTCTCTAGGTGATTCGAACACCAGACTTCTTGCTTTCGTTGTCGCCTGGTCTGGGGTTCGAACCCTCGACCTCATGACTGCCAGCAACCTGCCCGTTTTCCACGCCTTCCACCCATCCTCATACATTCCGTAACTTCACAATTTCGGGGCTCTACTTTCGCTCAAAAGAAGAATCCCCTTTCCTACCAAAAACATACGATCTAACACAGTTTTCGCACAGCGCAGAGAGAGGAGGCTCCGAGCTGAATAGAAAGACTAATTCTGAGCCGACCGGACGGTCACCGGAGTGGTCTCCAGCGGCAGCCCATCCTGCACGACAATTTTGAAGACGACCTGCCAATCGGCGGGGAAGGGTTTGCCGCGCGCTGGCGCGGCGATGCGTTCCTGGACCAACCGCATCTTCGCCGGGCTGGCAAAAAACTGCGCCACACCCGCCGTCCCGGCGCCGGAGAGACCGGCCAGCAGGAGGGTGCGGAAGCCGCTGGGCGTCGTATGCATTTTGACGACACCGTATTCAGCTCGAGGGCCGCTCCCGCCCGAAAGTTCGTCGGCCCGGTACTCTTTGGGTTCTCCCGGCTGCGGCCGCACGTTGACGATGCTGCTGCCCGAAAACACAAAATCGGATCGGGGCTCGATTTGGGAGGTCCATGCGTTGCTGGACGGTCCGCCCAGCAGAATCAATTCTTCTTCCTGGACCCGGTCCCAATTAAGAAAGCGTGCTTGGGTGAGGTGCACGGGCCGGTGCAGCGAATCCATCAGGCGGGTGATGTAAACGGCTGCCATGGCCTCACCCGTGCCGGTATAGCCTTGGCTGAGCAAGAACACGTGGTAAGGCTGTTGCTGGTCCTTGCCGTTCAAAGCCGGACTGAAGAAGCGATCCAGGTTGGGCGGCGTCGGCAACAGGCGCTCCGGAGATTCCACCAAAGGGGTGGCTGCCTGCGAACCATAGTAGAGGATTACCTTGGGATTGCAGAGCACCACCTTGGGCTCGCGATTGGGTAGCTCGCCCATGTTGCCGAGAAGCTGGGAATAGAGGGAACTAGCCTCGAGCGCCGGAGCCACGCCCGTCTCGCTGCCGGCGGCCGTGCGTTGCAACCGGGATTTCTCCATGCCGAACCAGAGATTGGCGGAGAGGGAAGCGAGCAGGCCTGCCGCCAGCAGCACCGGCAGCCATCGGGCCTGGCGCCCGGGCGTGGCGGCAGTCACGGTCGCAGCCGGCTGCGTCTCTTCCGCATCGTGGGCGTCGCCGGTCTCTTCCCGCGGCCGAAAGATCGGGACGTAAGCCCCTTTGGGCATCTCGATGATGACCAGCTCGTTCTGCCCCTCGTTGGCAAAATACGATCCCAGCCGCTTGCGCAACTCGCGCGCTTCGACACGCACGATGTTGTCGTCGCTCAGGCTGTAATCGGCGCGGCGACCAAACACGTTGCAGCCGATCAACTGTTCGCGCACATTCTCGGCGCGACCCAGAATCGTGTTTTCGCATACGTAAAGAAGAAAAGCGCGCAGCTTGGGCCCCTTGCGAAAATAGGGGCTATCTGCGACGCGTTGCACCAACTCCCAGCGCGTGTCGCGCTGTGAAGGGGAGGTAAGCGGCGCCGGCCCTTTCTCATTCATGGCAAAAGACCGTCCGGTAAGCAGGCGGTAAGCTCACCCCTGGGGTCAGGTGATCCCCGGCAAGCCCACTCACCGCCCGGCATTATACAAGCAAACGGCCCGGAGATTGCAACTATCTGCAATCGCTGCGCGTTCCGGCCTGCTCCTCTACCCCTCACTGTGAGCTAACCGCTAGCTCACTTGCGCCCCTTGCCGTGGCAAATAAGATAGTCCCGAATGCCAGCCAGTTCTCGTGGAAATGGGCAGCAAGGTGGTGAGTCAGGAAGCTCACCCCACCCAAGGGGAGGATCGAAGTGACAAAACGCCTGTTAGCTACCATCGCTACTCTGGCCGTTTGCTTCGGCGTATCTTTCGCGCAAGACTACCGGGGCAGGGTGCAAGGCTTAGTTACGGATTCGAGCCAAGCCGTCATTATCGGGGCCAAAGTGACCCTGATTAACGTCAACACTGGGGTTTCGGTTGTCAAGGAAAGCGGCGACCAGGGCCTCTACCGGTTCGACTTTGTCGATCCCGGCACCTACAAGCTCGAGGCCAGGGCTTCGGGTTTTTCGAAGTCGGTGGAACAAAACGTCATCGTAGGAGCTAAGGGTGACGTTACGGTCAACTTCGCCTTGAAGGTCGGAACTGTCGCGGAGTCTGTCACCGTCACGGCCAATCCCGTTGAGTTGCAGTTCAATACCACCAGCAAGGACTTGACGGTGACCGGCACCCAGCTCACGGAATTACCCTTCCAGGAGCGCAATCCCTTCACCGCCGTCATGCTCGATCCCGCTGTGCAAAATAATTACCCCTCCGCTCCCAAGCCCTATTACATGTGGCAGGCCACAGAAATGGACTTCGGCGGGCAAACCTCTCGTCTTAACGATGTGGTGATTGACGGCACGTCGGTCATTATCGGTCCCAAGGGAACCTACACGCCCACCTCCGAAGGGGTGCAGGAAATGGTGGTGGAGCAGGTTGCCGTGGATGCCGAGTACGGCCACAGCGCCGGTGGCGTCATCAGCATGGCTACGCCTTCCGGCACCAACAGACTGCACGGCTCCCTCTTCTACTACGGGATCAATCCCGACCTCAACGCCGTCACCAACGTCTTCACGCGCACCCCCAGCGTCAACCGAAACAACATCTGGGGCGGCGCCGCCGGTGCTCCGATCAAGAAAAACAAGCTCTTCAACTATTTTGACTACGAAGGCCGGCGCACCTCGAGCCCCAACAACGTTATTATGACGCTGCCCACGGCGCTCGAACGTACCGGCGACTACTCCCAATCTCTCAACGCCGCCGGCAACCAGCGCACCATCTATAACCCTTATACCACCGTCTTCAACTCCACCACCGGTGTGGCCACGCGCACGCCCTTCGCTGGCAACAAGATCCCAGCCAGCATGTTGGATCCCTCCGCCCTTGCCATGATGTCGTACATCTGGAAACCCAACACCGCGGGCGTGAACGACGCCAACGCGGACAACTTCCGTTCCAGCGTCGGTCTGCTGACCAAATACTACAACTTCTCCGACCGCGCCGACTGGGTGATCAGCGATAAGCTGAAGATCTTCGGACGCTACAGCCAGTTCCACGCCCTGAACACACTCCCGGACTACACCGGCATGAACTCGCCCGCGGAAGACAACGGCAGCGGGGGAGTCATGCTCTCCAAGAACTTCACTTCCGATGCAGTGTACACGCTCAACACCCGAACCGTGTTTGACGTGCGCTTCGGCTACTCCTCCATGAACGACGACATTGCCACAACCAACATGTCGGCTAGCGCTTTCGCCAATCTTTGGCCCGGCGATACCTGGTATTCCCCCTACACCGACCAGTGGGGCGGCAAGATCCTGTTCCCGGCCCTCGGCGTCGGTGGCAACGCCTTCAGCGAACAATACCTCTGGTTTCAGCACCCCCACAGTTACAACATCGCCGGGAAGGTGGTGCGGAGCCAGGGCCGTCACAATCTCAAGGCGGGCCTGGAAACGCGCCGCCAGGCGGTCTTCGCCTCGCTGCCTACCAACTATACGTTCAACTTCGGGGCCGCGACGACCTCCAGCACCTTCGTCAATGCTCCCATCGCGGTGAGTGGTGACCCCTACGCCACCCTGCTGCTCGGCGCTCCCGATGATTCGTCCTTCGCTGCCTACCAGGCTCCTTCGGAAGCCTCCGTTTATTACTACGGCGCTTATGTTCAGGACGACTTCAAAGTCAGCCGCCGCTTTACGCTCAATCTGGGCCTGCGCTACGAGTATGAAAGCGCTCCGGTGGACGCCCTAAATCGCTACACGCGGTACCTTGATTTGAGTACACCCAATGCTACCTTAGCGGCCAATCCGGTTCCTTACACCGCCCAGGACCTCGCCCTGCGCGCCCAGTACCTGGGCTCGGCGAATGCCACGCCCTCCGACAACGGCAACTGGATCTTTGCGACCAGCAGCAACCGCACTCAGTTCGATGCGCCGAAAACCGCTTTGGCGCCACGGGCCGGCATCGCTTTCCGCATCAACGACAAGACTGCCCTGCTCGCCGGTTACGGCCGATTCCTGGTTCTCAATTCACAGGTTCAGGACGGCCTCCTGACCAACAGCCGTTACACTTACGCCGGCTATTCCGTTTCCAGTTCCATTTTGCCTTCGCAAGAGGGCGTACCGGTGACCTCCTTGTCGCATCCGTTTCCCGCCGCCAACCCTGTGCAGCCTCCTGTAGGCGATAGCCTGGGCGTAAACACCAACCTGGGCAACGGGTTCGGCGATGATTGGGGCGATGGCTTCCGCGATCAGAATTACAAAGATGGCCGCCTGGATCGATTCAACCTGACGCTGGAGCGCGACCTGCCGGGTAAGTTCCGCCTCGATGCCAGCTTCATCGCCACCAATGGCCGCCATATGGATTCCTACGGTTGGTGGGATTCTTTCCCAGCCAACGAGGCCAATCCCAGCCTCTACTACAATGCGACCACGGGTCCGGCGATGCTGACACAGGTAACAAATCCCTTCTACCAATACCTCACGCCGTCGCAGTTTCCCGGCAGCCTGCGCAACCAGTCCTCGGTGCCGCTCTACCAGTTGCTGCGTCCGTATCCACAATATCAGGAGTTCTGGTCGGGCCACGTGCCGGTGGAAGGCGACCTCGTCCGCAGCATCGAGTTCCGCGTGCAGCGCCGCTACTCGAACGGCGTCAACCTGCTGGCCTCTTATATTTACAATCACGAGCAATCCACCATCTGGCCGGATGCCGGCGATTACACCGACGGGATTTACTACTACAGCCAGAAGCCGCAGTGGTCTGAAGGGCTCTACTCCAGGCACCGCTTTATTCTATCGGGTATTTATGATCTGCCCTTCGGTCGCGGCCGCAAGATGCTGAACAACGCCAATTCCTGGGTGGATGGCGCTCTCGGCGGATGGTCGATCAGTACCATTACCAGCATCAGTTCCGGCCTGCCCCTGAATTTTAGCAACGGCAACCCCTTCCTCCTGGTGGGCAGCGCTAATCAGGACGTCCCGACTGGATACGCTTTCAACCCCAATGCCTTCGAGAACCTCCCCGCCTACACCCCGTGGGTCGGTCCACGCGTCATCAACGGGATCGACGGCCCGGTGAACTGGAACATCGACGCCCGGCTTGCGAAGAGCTTCCAAGTCCGCGAATGGCTGAAGCTTCAGTTTCGCGTTGAAGCCTATAACCTCACCAACACCCCCATCTTCAGCCCGGGGGACTCCGGTTACGGCGACTCCACTTTCGGGCAGAAGAACCTGAGCCAGAACAACACCGATCGCACGATCCAGTACTCCCTGCGTCTGGTTTTCTAACCACCCCGAACGCGGGGCCGGTGCTCTCCGCCGGCCCCGGTTCCCGGGGCACGTCCTGGCGTGCCCCTACAAATCGCCTCCTCTGCGCTTTATAAGGAGCGTGTAACGGTGTGGAGGTCTGGAATGGCCGATTATATGAAGTCCGTGCGCTCGGACGCTACGGACACGGATCCGGACACTTCGACAAACTGCCTCAGCCAGCCCTTGAGCCGACGCGAGGCCTTGAAGCTCGGAACGGCTTTCCTCGCCGCCGGCGGAATCGCGCGCGCCGAGCAGGGATTCGTGGGCTCGAATCTCCCTCCCGCCAAGGGTGCCATACCGGTTCCGGACAGCCGGGGTTGGCGCGCAAAGCTCTCGCCTGTGTTCCCGAACCCGCAGCAGATGGAGCTCGCCGGTGCTCCATTTCTTCTCACCGAGGAAACCCGGCTGCTGCTCCCCGGCGCCCCCTCGGAGACCGACCGCGCGCTTGCTCGGTTCCTGCGCGAAGACCTGAGCGACCGCTTCGGCTTCACCCTTTCCGTCCAGCACTCCGACCAACTCCCGGTCTCAGGACCCTGGATCGTCCTCGGCTCGGTTGAGAACTCCTTGGTGCGCCAGTTTTGCGCGCGCCAGCAAGTGAACTTGACGCCTTCGAGTCCCGGTCCCGAAGGCTACCTTCTGAGTGTGAATGAGCGATTGGCGCTGGTCGGAGGAAGCGACGCCCGCGGTGCCTTCTACGGCTTACAATCGCTCCGTCAATTGCTTGCCCGCGCGGACCATCGCCTCGTCATCTCCGCCGCGCAAATTCGCGACTGGCCCGACAAGCCGTTTCGCGGCATCAAGCTGTTCCTTCCGGGCCGCGACAGCGTCCCCTTCTTCAAGCGCTTCGTGGCCAATTTCATGGCTCTTTACAAGTTCAATACCCTGATCGTGGAGCTGAACGGCAGCATGCGTTTCGACCGCCACCCCGAGGTGAACTCCGGCTGGGTCGAGTTCGCTCGCGACGTCAACTACAGCCGGCGCAACTACCCGCGCGGCCCTCTCCACGGCCGCGAGCAGAACTCCTCCCACCAGGATTGTTGCGACGGCGGCTTCCTCGAGAAAGACGAGGTCGCCGAACTCGTGCGCTGGTCCGAGCGGCATTACCTCGAGTTCATGCCGGAGATCTCTTCCTTTACGCACGCTTTCTACCTGCTGGCCAAACATCCGGAGCTTTCCGACGTGCCGGGCGATACCTGGCCCGACACTTATTGCACGTGTCATCCCGGAACTTACAAGTTGCTCTTCGACGTCATGGACGAGTACATCGAAGTGACCAGGCCCCGCATGGTGCACGCCGCCCACGACGAGTGGTTTGCCCCCTTCGGCCTTTGCCCGAACTGCCGCGGCAATGAGCCGGGCGACCTCTTCGGCGCGGACATCCGGAAGATCCATCACTACCTGGCCGGCCGCAACATCAAGATGGCCATCTGGGGCGATTACCTTCTCGAGAGCGTGCGCGGCGCCGGTCTGCAACCGCGCGTCGCCCCGGACGGGTGGAACTATCACACCCCCGGCGCCATGACTTCTCAGCAGGTCGAGAAATTCGTCCCCAAAGACATTCTGATATTCAACTGGTTCTGGCAGGGAGCGAAGGAAGGCCTGAAGAACGAGGTCCAGTTGCACGACCTAGGATTTCAGCAAATCTACGGCAACATGGAACCTGACCTCGACAATTACCTCGAACGCTCAACTCGGTCCACTATTCTGGGCGGCGCTCCTTCCCTTTGGTCCGCCGTCACCGAATTCAATCTGAACAAAGATTTCCTCAGCAGCTTGCTCGGCTGTGCCGGCCTGCTCTGGTCGAAAGGGAGCATGAGCAGCAACGACCTTTACCATTCGACCCAACGGCTCGTGCTTGCGGCGGGGCCGCAACTCGGCGGTGTTGCCTTGCCCAGCGCGACCGATGGGCAGGTTCTGGCCTGCGATATTTCTCCCTCCTTCAACTCGGTCGCCTGGCTGCCGGTTTTCGAAGCTGATCTGCGCGCTTTGGCCAAGGGTAAGATCGTGGCCGGAACGAAAGTGTTTGACTTGCCCGGCCCCTCCTCAGCGCAGGGTAAGGCCCTAGTAGTGGCGGGAACGCACGGCGCGGAGCCCAACCCGCTGCCCCGCGAAGTCCCGGAAATCAAGATTGGCCGGGACGCCACCAGCCTCATTTTTCTCCACGCCTGCGCTCGCCCCGCCACCAACAAACAGGCCTTCCGCCTCATCTGGGATGAAGCGGATTCCGCCGACCTCCTTGCCTGGTATGAGGTCGTTTACGAGGATGGCCTGCCGGAAATCATCCCCATCCGCTACGGCGTAAATATTCTCGAGTGGAATTGGAGAAAGGGCCGGCCCTCTCAAGCCTATTGCCCCTCTGCCCAGGAAGTGGTCTGCGGCGAAACCCCGGATGGGCCCATAACATTTTTCGCCTTCGAGTGGATGAACCCGCGCCTCGGCAAGGTTATCGAGGAGGTCCGACTGCACGGCTCCCACCGCTTCCGCGGTGCCGTAAAGGGTTACGAAAATAACTTCGGTGAAATCATCCCCTCGAACGCCGTCCTGCTGGCCGCACTCAGCCTGGTTCCGCCGCGCTCGTAGAGGCGGCCCCTTCGCTGCGTTCAGGGCAGCGATCCCCGAGCGCTAGACTATATGTCTAGCTGCACCGTGGTCGGTGGGACGGATTCTGCCGGCTTGATTCTTGGCGCCGGTTGGGACAGCAGAGCCGGGTAGAGTTGATGCAGCAGGAGCCTCTCTTCCGATTCCGGCTGGGTGGGGCGTGCCGCCGCTCGCGTCGATCTTGTTCAACTTGCCGTCGGCAAAATACCCCAGATAACGGCTGTCCGCCGACCAGAATGGAAACGTGGCGCCCTCGGTTCCGGCCAGCGGCTGGGCCGTGCCCGAATTGAGAGGCTGCACCCACAGCATGGGTCGCCCTGCGCTTCCCGTCGTCCCAAAGGCGATGCGGCGGCCATCATGGACTCCCCGGTCAGCTTCGCCAACTCTTTTGCCAGCCTTTGGGTCCGTTCGCTCTTGATGTTCAAGGCCATTGTAGCTTTCAACCTCTCTACTACTTTAATTCTACCACGGCACGTGGCCGGCGCACAGCGAGAGCGAGTAGCGCAGACCTGCTTTTCAGGTCTGCGGTTCTTTCGATTGAATGCTGCCCTGACCCGAACGAAAAAGCCGCAGACCTTGAAAAGCAGGTCGCGCTACCTTGCTGACCCGAACGAAAAAGCCGCAGACCTTGAAAAGCAGGTCTGCGCTACCTCGCTTGAACTCCCCCACCGATACCAGGGACCCGAGCTACGGCCGCACCTCTGCGAGCGCTGTTTCACGATGAGTGGACACGTACAGGTAGGGTATCCCCTTGGGGTTGGCACGGCCTTCTCGCGCCCGATCCCGAAGAGGCTTCATCCGTTCTATAGGAAGGGGACAGAGAAAGGGCTCATCAGCATGCTGTCCGCCTTCGCCTTTCAAGAGTGGCGTCCATTCATACCCGATTTGAGCTCTCCAGAATATCGAGCCGAGCGAAATTGACTCGACGTGTGTCTGCGCCTCACGAAGCAGCGTGTCTAAAAAATCCTGAGCCTCCCCCACCATGACATACGGATTCGAGCGAGTTACGCTGAGCGCGAAGTTGCGATAGGCACGGGATGACTTGAACGCAGGCATGGGCGACTGGCAATATTAACACTTCTTTGCCGTGCCGCCAGTCACCGCATGATGTCACCGGGGCCTGAGGATGACCAAACAAAATGCGCGAATTTCGAGTTCTCAGGTGCACCAGGCGGTAAGTGGCCTTGACCTGATGCTCGGGGACATACCGCAAAAGGAGAAGACGCCTGTCCTCTTCCAACCGCCGAGAGGTCCAGACTTTAAGTCTTAGCCTATCGAGAGGCTATTGGCGCACCGAGATGACGCTTGTCGCTTACAGAAGCCTTCAACTGTTGGACGACGTTCTCTCTAACTTGCCGGAACTCGCCGGACAATCGGGGCAATTCGTAATCGAGTTTGAGTCGGCTTTCAAAACTCTTATACAGCAGGACGTGCATTGTGTAGCCACACTCAAGAAACCAGGTAAGCAGGGCTTGCGTAACATCTCTGGGCGCGTCGGAATATAGGAAAGTCAAGTGGCGGTCAGTCACGTTCACAGTTTCCCCTTGTCGCAGAGCGCGCAGGGTCACGGCTTGGAACGTTAAATGCGATCCTCTTTCGGAACACATACGCCAAAAACCTTCCAATTGCCCGAGATTGCACTCCGGTTCGAAAAGGCGTTTCTTTCTTTTGTTAAACTCCGATTTGATCTGTCGGGTCAACTTCTTACGTTCTTGTTCCGTTTTTGGGGTAACCCCTGGGTCCGACGGCGAACTTAGCTTGGGGAATTCGTAGGGGACATAAGTGAACTGATACCCGTAGGCCGCCGACTCGATTGCACTGCGCAAAGTGCCAAGTGCCTCAGGAAAGCACCTCGAAAAGGCCAACTCGAAAGCGATCCGCATTCTTGCATGAGCGTTGAAGAATAGGAGAGCAGGTAAGATCCGCTTCTGGTCATCTGTCGGTGTCAGAATGTCCAGAGATCGGCTCCAGAGCGCGTCGAGCATTTCGAACCCGCTCCAGATTTCCGGAAAGGCCTTGATCGTGTTAAACGCGGCCCCGCGCTTGGCGGCAAAGTAGCTCTTGAATGACCCGTGAAAATGCTCATCTTCGAATGGGAGAAGAGCTCCGTCCATATTCACATCGCACCTCCTCAAACGTAAAACACTCAGTACGGCCCCACCCTTGAACCATCGTTAGTCACCCATTCGTCACCGAAAGCGCGCAATTACAAGAAGAGAATCCGGCAAGTGCTTTAGAATGTTGGCGTCCCCGGCGGGATTTGAACCCGCGTTACCGCCGTGAAAGGGCGATTGGAATTCGTAACTTACAGAAAACTAAGGCACGGATGGCTTACGTTAACACGTTTTTGCATGTCTGGGAATCGTTATCGAACCCTTATCGCACCCTTGCCGCAATTCTTTGACGCCGCTGAGTTCTTTGACGAACCTGCGGTCACTGGCTTCCGAGATCAGTAGCAGCCCTTCAAAAGCGTGATAAATGCTACTGGTCACCAGGCGTGTGTGCCGAAAGTTTGAAGCGACCGCCGGAAGTCGGGCAGATCACAGCCCCGGTTCTCCTCGTGTTCGGGATGGATGTATACCGTTCGCACCAGCGTAGTATGGGAGATTCGAGGATATGATTCCCGGGGAAAGTCTGTGATCGGAAAGTACCACCTCGTTGTTTAAGGGTAGTGCTTACATTCAGAACCGGCCTCTAGCGCAACTCGCCGCTCTTCGCGGCTCGGATGGCATAATCCGCCGCCCGGTAAGCCAGAGCCTGGATGGTGGCGGTGGGTTGCTGCCTGGCGGAAGTCACGAAGTTGCTTCCATCCACGAGAAAAAGGTTGGGAACATCGTGGGTTCGGCCGAATGGATTCACAACGGAAGAGCGCGGGTCGTTCCCCATCCTGCAAGTTCCCATGAGGTGCCGGCTGGGCATGTTGTCGACGACGTCGAACGGTTGGCTCCAAGTCTTTCGGGCGCCCGCCGCCTCGAGGATCTCGATCTGCTTCCCCAGCAGCCATTGCATGGTGGCCACGTCATCCGGGTGGTAGCAGGAAGTGACGCGGACAGCCGGCAAGCCCCAGGCGTCCTTCAGATCGGGGTCCAGCGAAACGGTGTTCTTCTCTTGCGCCAGCGAGGTACTGTGGGACAAGAGCGTCATGGTGCGATTGAAGTAGGTTTCAAACATGCGCTTGAACTCGCTGCCCCATTTGGGCGCCTCGGGCGGCAAGCCGTGCAACGCGAACCCGGCGGGATAGAAATCGAATCGCGCGTCAATGCCACCCCCGCCGTAGAAGCCCCGCTTGGGGTCTGCGGCGTAGTAATCGTGGATGAGCCGTGTTACCTGAATGCCCTTGTACTCATTCAAGGGATGCTCAAACAAACCTTGCGCCGAGGCGCCGTTATCCCACATCAGGTACTT
>Ga0187781_10000545_pt1 | contig 26870 bp, 23 predicted proteins | sample 0715_SJ02_MP02_2_FD_132447 | JGI IMG/M metagenome (GOLD analysis project Ga0187781, IMG submission 132447) | Tropical peat soil microbial communities from peatlands in Department of Meta, Colombia - 0715_SJ02_MP02_20_MG | ecosystem: Environmental > Terrestrial > Soil > Wetlands > Peat | place... | reverse complement strand
GCTTTTCATCTGGGCGATCTACGCCACCAGCATCATCATCGTTCTGGGTACGCCGGTGGTGGCGATTACTATATTTCTGCTCGGACTCGAGCGCCTTCTCCACGTCGGGATTTTCGATCCCGCTATCGGGGGCGACCCGCTCCTGTTCCAGCATCTTTTCTGGTTTTATTCCCACCCGGCCGTTTACATCATGATTCTGCCGGGCATGGGAGTGATGAGCGAGCTAATCACCTGTTTTTCGAAAAAGCGGATCTTCGGTTATAGCTTCGTCGGATTTTCCAGCATGGCCATCGCCGTCATCAGCTTTCTGGTGTGGGGACACCATATGTTCGTCACCGGCCAATCGATTTACGCCGGGCTGATTTTTTCCGTCCTCAGCTTCATGGTGGCGATCCCCTCGGCGGTCAAAGTGTTCAATTGGACGGCCACGCTTTACAAAGGTTCGATCTCCTATCAGGCGCCAATGCTCTACGCCCTCGGCTTTAACGGCCTCTTTACGATGGGCGGCCTCACCGGCCTCTTCCTCGCTTCGCTCGCCACCGATGTGCACTTGAACGGAACCTACTTCATCGTTGCCCACTTCCACTACATCATGGTGGGCGGCGCGGTGATGGCTTATCTCGGCGGAATTCATTTTTGGTGGCCGAAGATCACCGGCCGGCTCTACCCCGATGCCTGGGCGCGCTTCGCCGCCCTCATCATCTTTGTCGGATTCAATCTCACCTTTTTCCCGCAATTCATGCTCGGCTACCTCGGCATGCCGCGCCGGTACGCGGTGTACCCCGCGGAATTTCAGGTGCTCAACGTGATGTCGTCCGCCGGCGCTTCGGTTCTCGGAATCGGATACTTGATCCCGCTGGTTTATTTCATCTGGTCGATGCGCTACGGCCCGGAAGCGGGGCCGAACCCGTGGGGCGCCAAAGGGCTCGAATGGGAAACTCCCTCGCCGCCGCCAACGGAAAACTTCGAAGAGATTCCCGTCGTCACCGAGGAGGCGTACGACTACGCCAAGCCTCATCCGGGGGTGGCCCGTGTCTGATCTCGCCGCTCACGCCGCGCATCCCGCCGGCTTCGCCCATCAGTTTGAAGACATGGACCAGCAGCACGCCGCGGGCAACCTCGGCATGTGGGTCTTTCTGATCACGGAAATCATGTTCTTCGGCGGGCTGTTTGCGGGGTACATCATCTACCGCGCTTTGTATTTGCCCGCATTCGAAACCGGCAGCCGCCTGCTCAACGTAAATCTCGGGGCGACGAATACTGCCGTGCTGATTGCCAGCAGCTTGACGATGGCTCTGGCCATCCAAGCCGCCCAAGCCGGCAAAAGCAAGGGCACGATGATTTTCTATCTGATTCTCACGATGATTCTCGGCGCCACGTTTCTCGGCGTGAAATTTATTTTCGAATGGCGCCACGATTACGTCGAGGGTCTCGTGCCGGGAATTAACTTCATCGTCCAGCCGGAGCATTGGGGACCGATGGCTTCGCAAGTGCAGATGTTCTTCTGCTTTTATTTCTTCATGACCGGCCTGCACGCCCTGCACATGATTGTCGGAATCGGAATCCTCACGGTGCTCGTGGTTATGGCGGCGCGCGGCCGCTTCACCGAACAATACTTTTTCCCGCTCGAAATTAGCGGCCTCTACTGGCACTTCGTCGATATTGTCTGGATTTTTTTGTTCCCTCTTCTCTACCTCATCGGGGGAACTTTCGTGATGAAGGGCGGGCACTAATGGCCGGCCACGTGGTTCCAGTGAAAGTCTATGTCGGCGTGTTCCTGGCGCTGCTCGCGCTCACCGCGCTCACCACCGGCGCGGCATCCATTGACCTCGGCCGCTGGAACACGATGGTCGCACTGGCGATTGCCGTCACGAAAATGATTCTCGTGGTCCTCTTCTTCATGCACGTGAAGTACAGCACCGGCTTGACCCGCATCGTCATCATGGCCGGCTTCTTCTGGCTCGCCATCCTCGTGGGCCTAACGCTCTCCGACGAGCTAACCCGCGGCTGGACTCCCGCCCCCGGCCCTTGGAGCATCCTCTTTCCATTCATCCGCGGCCTGTTCTGAGGTTTTTCCCGTAGGGGCACGGCATGCCGTGCCCGTCGAAGGCGGAACTGCAAATTATTTTCCCGGAATGTTGAAGGCAGCTCTAACTTCCCACTGTCCGAAACGCCACCACCGCATTCAACCCGCCGAACGCAAACGAATTCGAAAGCGCCGCTTCGACTTTCGCCTTCCGCGGCTGGTTCGGAATGTAATCGAGATCGCATTCCGGATCCCGTTCGTTGTAATTGGCCGTCGGCGGCAAGATTCCTGTATCAAGCGCCAGGATGGTAGCCACCGCTTCGAGCGCGCCCGCGGCTCCCAGCGCGTGGCCGTGCATTGATTTTGTCGAGCTGACTCCGATTTTGTCCGCATGCGCTCCAAATACTTCACGAATCGCCTTGCTTTCGACGGGATCGTTCCCCGGAGTTCCTGTCCCGTGCGCGTTGATGTAGCCGATCTGGTCGGGCGCGAGGCCTGCTTCCTGGAGCGCTCCCTGCATCGCGCGCGATGGCCCCACGACGGCCGGCTGCGTCAAATGGTGCGCGTCCGCCGTCATTCCAAACCCGCAAATCTCCGCGTAGATTTTCGCGCCGCGAGCTTTCGCCGCCTCCAGCGGTTCAAGGACCATCATGGCCCCGCCTTCGCCCAGAATCATTCCCCGGCGGTCTTTGCTGAAAGGACGGCACGTGTCCGGAGCAATCACGCGCATCGCTTCCCAGGCTTTCAAAAGCCCCAGCGCGAATGGCGCTTCGCTGCCTCCGGTGATGGCCATTTCCGCCCCGCCATCGCGAACCAGCCGGAACGCTTGCCCGATTGCATGATTGGCCGAGGAACAAGCCGTCGCAATCGTATAGGTGGGCCCGGTGATTCCCAGGTCCATGCAGATTTGGCTCGCGCCGGCGTTGGCCATCGTTTTCGGAATCGTGAGCGGATGTACACGTCCACGGTCCGAGACATAGAGATCCTCGAATCCGATCTCGATCGCAATTTGGCCGCCCACAGCGGAGCCGCAAATCACCGCGCCGCGCTCCCGCAACTCCGGAGTGAGCTTCAATCCCGAATTGCGCATTGCTTCGCGGGCGCTCACCACGGAAAATTGCGCGAATCGATCGAGGTACGCATCCCGTCCGGCTTCGAAATGCTTCGAAGCGTCGAATCCGCGCACCTGGGCGCCGTTTTGAATCTTCAGATTGACGCGGGCTACGTCAAGGTCTACGAGCGGCCCGATTCCGGGCCGGCCTTCGCTCATGGATTTCCAGTTCGAGGAAAGATCAAGGCCAAGTGAGGAGATGATGCCGAGCCCCGTGACGACCACCCGGCGCGGCGCCATTCGCTAGCCCCGCATCCCGTTCGTGCGTATTTCTGAGGAGTGAACAACCGGGGCGTTTCCGCGCGGCTGCCGCACGCACGCGGTGGCTATCCGTTTGAAATTGAATTGGGCGATTCCGTTCATCAGGTTGGATGGAAGTCAATCGGCCGGAGTGGCCGAACCCACCGACGTGTCCGGCGGCGCAGCCGCGATCAATTTCCGGATGCCCTCAACAATATCGTTCACGGAGCGGATGGACCGGACATCATCATCGGGAATCGAGATTTTGAAGGCGTTCTCCAGCTCGAACAACAGCGTGAACACGTCGAGCGAATCGATGCCGAGCTCCTGTAGATTTGTTTCCAGCGTGATTTTTTCCGCGGGAATCCGCTTCACGGACGCCAGCGTCGCAATCACCTTTTCGGCAACAGCATCGGACATCGATTTCACCCCCGTCGCTCGAACACCCGCGATCCACGCCTCAGGCAAGCGGCCATCCCGCCTTTGCGCACAAATAAGCCGCTTCAATCCGCTCAGACCGTAGCCCAAGCCAATCGGAAAATCAAATTTTAACAGGACTCTTTGCCCTGCGGCGCCCTGATTTTCCCGCGAGTGGCTTGCGAGAGTTCCGGCGCTCCCGGGCTCACCGGCCTGGAGCAGGAGCGGGCGGTTCGAGCTCTTTCGATGCGGCCGGCGGGAGCTTCTCAATCTGGCTGAGGAAAGTCACTACGGTCCAGATCTGTGTGTCGCTCAGCGTTTTGTTCCAGCCGGGCATTCCCGTGGAGCGCACGCCATGCTGGGTGATGTAGAAATTCTCGTTGTCGGGCATGTCGGGAGCGTCCTTGAAAAATTGCGGCACGGGCGGATTGAACGAGCGCCCGAATTGGCTGTCGCGGTTCGAGGGCACCCCGTGGCAGCCGGCGCAATGATTCAGGTAGAGCCGCGCGCCTTCCACCAGATTCTGCTCCGTGGGCTGCACCGGATTCTTCGTTTCCGGCGCGTGCCGTTCGGTCGACGCATCCATCGCCGCCATCGCCAGCTTCCGTTCCATCGCCATCGGTGGGTGATCCGCCTCGATATTCATGTAGCCTTTCATCACGTAGAAAAGGCCGCCCCCGAATAGCACCACGATTGTGAAAACGATCCCGTACAGGAAACCCTTCATCCGGTCTCTCCTTCTGCGGCTTGGATTCTCAAATTTCCGGCCGGGTTATCTTACTTCATTCAACCGGTTATATTTCTTCAGAGCTTCGCGCAATTTGTCGTGCGGCAGCGCTTCCACCTTATTATTGTTGATCCCCGTCATGGTCTTCGCCGCGATCATGGCGTTCACAATCGCCTCTTCGGTTGCCTGGACGGTTGCTTCGAACAGTGCGGGCATCTGTTCATTCGATAACGCGCGAACATCGACGGTCTTTCCAGGCGTTCCCGCGCCCGGATTTGCCGTAGAGAAGGCAATGAAAATGTCGCCGGAATCGTTGCCGGAAATGCTGCCCATTCGCCCGAGCGCGAGTGTCACGCGGCGTGCAATGCGCTTCAGTTGGTGCGGAAGCAGCGGAGCATCCGTGGCAACGACCACGATGATCGAGCCGGTGTCCTCGCCCCAAACGTCCTGGCCGGGGATCTCCCGCCCGACGGGCACTCCTGCAATCATCAAATAGCGATGCAGGCTCATATTGCACTGGACCAGCACGCCGACGGTGTAGCCGCCGTGCTTTTCTGAAAGTCTGCGCGATGCCGTTCCCGTCCCACCCTTGAATTCGAAACAGATCATTCCCGTCCCGCCGCCGACGTTTCCTTCATCGATCGGGCCCGAATGAGCGCCATCCATTGCCGCGAAGGCATCTTCGCGCGTGACATGGAAGCCGTTGATGTCGTTCAGATCTCCGTCCCAAGTCTCGGCGACGACGGGCAGCGACCACCAATCCTCCAGCGGGGCGGGCATGCCGCGCTTAAGCTGCCAGGCAATTACAGCGTCGCGCACCACGCCGACGCTGTGCGTGTTGGTGATCATTACCGGGCCGTAAAGGAACCCGGATTCTTCCACCCAGGTTGTCCCGGTCATTTCGCCATTTCCGTTCTCTGTGAACCAGCCGGCGAAAACCGGATCGAGGGACGTCTTGCCTCGCGGAAAAATAGCCGTCACGCCCGTGCGGACCGGCCCGGCGCCCACCACGAGCTTCCCCTCTCCCGAAATCAGTGTGCGGTATCCGACTTCCACGCCTTTCACGTCGGTGATGGAATTGAGCGGCCCGGGCGTTCCCTCAAACGGCACGCCGAGATCCCGCGCGCGAGGATTTGTCTGGCCCGCAGTGGTCCACGCAACCGCGAGGAGGGTCCCGGCGCATACGAACAAAACTCGTCTCATTACTTTCCTTCTCTCAAAGTGGAATCAAAGGTGCGGGAATCGGAAAGCAGAGGATACCGCCGATCAAGCACGCGCGGTAGAGCCTCCCATTCCAGCGAGGTGAGTCCGTTCCAGGTCGCTGATGGCGTGGTCCAGCCCGGCGACGAGCATTTGAATCATCGTCGAAGTGATCGTGAAGGGAGGCGCGATCAGCAGATGATCGCCGCGGATGCCGTCGGCGCATCCTTGCACCGGATAGGTTATCACGCCGGCTTCGAGCGCATCTTCGTGGACACGCAAAGCGATCTGGGCATCCGCCGGAAATGGCTCGCGCGTCTTGGCATCTCGCACCAGCTCGATTCCGAAGAGCAGCCCCTTCCCCCGGACATCTCCCACCACGGAGTAGCGTTGAAGGCTCTCCAGCGCATCGCCCAATTCATTGCCCACCGGCTCGACGCGCGAAAACAGGTTTTCCCGCTCGATGTAGTCGAGCACCGCATTTCCGGCGGCCGCTGCCACTGGATGCGCGTCGTAAGTAAACCCGTGCACGAACGACCCTGTGCCTCGCGAGATTGTTTCAGCCACGTGGCCTGCCACAATCGCGGCTCCCAGCGGCGCGTATCCGCTCGCGATTCCTTTGCCCACCAAAATAATGTCGGGCGAAATGCGCCAATGTTCGACCGCGAATGGCGTGCCCGTGCGGCCCATTCCGCACATGACTTCATCCGCAATTAATAAAATTCCGCGGCGCTTGCAGATTTCCGCAATCCTTTGCATGTACCCATCCGGCGGCGCCACCGCCCCGAGCGTCGCGCCCACCACCGGCTCCAGAATGAACGCAGCCACATCTTCGGCGCTGCCGCGATCGAGCAAACGATCCAGCTCGTCGGCGCAATCCACATTGCACGCGGGATACTCGAGCTTGAGCGGGCACCGGTAGCAACAGCACGGCGGAATGTGGCCCCACTCCGGCAGCATGGGCGCGTAGGGCTCGCGGCGGCGGTGATTGCCGGACACTGCCAGGGCTCCCAGCGTCGCGCCATGGTAGCTTTGCGATCGCGAGACCACGCGAAATCGTTTCTTCTCCCCGCGCTCGACCCAATACTGCCGCGCGAGTTTCAGCGCCGTTTCCGTGGCTTCGGACCCGCCGGAGGTGAAATACACGCGGCCGCCGTCTCGCATGTGGCTCGGCGCCAGCGAAAGAATCCGGCGCGCCAGTTTTTCCGCGACGCCCGTGTGATACTGCGAGGAGTGTACGTAGGCCAGCAGCGAAGCCTGCTCGGCCATCGCGCGCCCGATCTCCTCGATTCCGTGCCCGATGGTGACGACCGCCGCTCCCCCGGCGCCGTCCAAAAAACGCCGGCCGTCCGCCGTAAACACAAAGCAGCCTTCGCCCCGCACGGCGCGGGGATACGTCTTCAGAAAACTTCGGGGGAAGATCGCTTCGCTCATCGAGTGCCTTTTCGGCGCGCCGGCTTCGCCTCACGCCGATTCTGCGATCGGCATTCATTTCACCGCCGATTGCCGAATGATTCCAGCGGCGATTCCGCTCGCTGCGCCAAAATGTAACGCCCCGGTCCATACAAGGTCCGGCGATGCATTCGTAGGCTCGCGTCGCTATTTTTCATTTCCACTTAAGACGCTTCAGATCCACAGTCGGCGGCGGGAACTTCATATCCATGTCTTCCATCGTTTCCGCCACGATGTGCGACACCGCCAGGTTGCGGAACCACTTCTTATTGGCCGGAATGATGAACCAGGGAGCTCCGTGCGTACTGCAGCGGGTGATGGCATCTTCATACGCCGCAGTGTAGTCGTCCCAGTGCTTCCGCTCGGCGAAATCCGCTTCGGATATTTTCCATCGCTTGTCCGGATCGTCGATTCGTTCCAGCAGCCGCTTCCTCTGCTCGTCTTTGCTGATGTGCAAAAAAAACTTCAGGATTCGCACATTGTTCTTGTGCAGGATCGCCTCAAAAGAGTTGATCTGGTCGTAACGCGATTCCCACACATCCTTTGGGACCAGGCTATGTACGCGCGCGACCAGCACATCCTCATATTGCGAGCGGTTGAATATTCCGATGTCGCCGTACTTCGGAATCGCATTGTGGATCCGCCAAAGGAAATTGTGCGCCTGCTCGTCTGCGGAAGGTGCTTTGAACGACGTTACGTGGCAGCCCTGGGGATTCACGCCTGACATCACGTGCCGGATTGTGCCGTCCTTGCCTCCGGCATCGAGCGCCTGGAGAATGATCAGCAGGGCGCGCTTGTGCTCGGCATAAAGGAGGTATTGCAGGCTATCGATTCTGGCGAGCGATTTCTCCAGGCTGACCTTCGTCTTGTGGTTCTTTTCCCAGCCGAGTGTTTCCTCGGGATCATATTTGGCGAGTTTTACTTTCGTCCCGGGCTTGACGATCAGTTCTCTCGTGAAATTCGTCGCCATCGTGCCCTCTTCTTTCCGAAGCGGGTTTCTATGCAGGGCAGAGAGGATAGCGCGATCCGCCCGATGTGCAAATGCCGCAACATTCTCCGGCCCGGTCCGGCTCGGCGTCGAGCATGTGTCATACTATTTTCATCTCGCATTCATGGTTCCGAAGTATGATATGGATTTGGATTTGAGCGATTCCACATGGCCACCGCCCTTCCCGACATTCCAGCCGTTGCGAGTGAAAGTCCGGTAAAAGAGCCGGCGCCCCGGCGCGAGTATCCGGGAGCGCTGGTCGTGGTCGAAGGGATCGACGGCTCGGGAAAAAGCACTCAGCTTTACCTTCTGAAGCGCTGGCTGGAAATCGGCGGTTATCGCATCCACTTCACCGAATGGAACTCTTCGCCGCTGGTGAAATCCGCCACGCGGCGCGGCAAGCAGCGGCGGCTGCTGACGCCGACCACGTTTTCGCTGCTCCACGCCGCGGATTTTGCCGATCGCTGTGAACGCCAAATCCTCCCGCTGCTGCGCGGCGGTTATCTCGTGCTGGCCGACCGCTACATTTACACCGCGTTCGCCCGCGACGCCGCGCGCGGCTGCGCCGCCCACTGGCTGCGCAATCTGTACAGCTTCGCTCCGATCCCCGACATCACGTTTTATTTTCGCGCGCCGCTCGATGTGGCCGTTTCGCGCATCGTCTCCGGGCGTCCCAAACTCAAATACTACGAAGCGGGCATGGACCTGGGGCTTTCGCTCGATCGCGCGGAAAGCTTTCGCATCTTCCAGGAACGCATCCTCGCGAACTACGACCAGATGATCGAGACGGATCATTTCGTTTTGATGGATGGAACCGTGCGCGTCAACAAGCTTCAAAAGCTCATGCGGCAGATTCTCGGCAAGAAAATCGATCTGGACCAGTTCGGCCCGAAGAAAGCCGGGGCAAAGAAAAAATGAAACGTTCCGGCAAAAACGGCGCGCAGTCCGAGGGATCGAATGGCCGCCCCTCCAGGCGCGGGCGGAAAAACGGCAACGGCGAGGCGCCTTCACGCTTTTACGGAACGACTCTCCCCGGCGTCAAGCTCGAGGAGCTGAGCGGAGCGCTGTTCGTCATCGAAGGCACCGACGGCTCCGGCCGCTCGACGCAAATCGCGCTTCTCACCGAGTGGCTCGAATCCCAGGGCTTTGCCGTCCAGACGATGGGCTTGCGGCGGTCGTTTCTCGTCGGGGAAGATATCGACGCGCTGCTGGCCGAAAACTCCGTTACGCGCACGACCCTTTCGCTGATGTACAGCACCGACTTTTTCGACCAGCTCGAGCGCCGCATCCTTCCCGCGCTCCGCTCCGGCCTCATCGTCCTTGCCGACCGCTACATTTTCACGCTGATCGCGCGCTCGGCCGTCCGCGGCATCGGCCGCGATTATCTGCACGGGATTTACGAGATGGCGCTGCGGCCGGATTTGACCTTCTGGCTCAACGTGCGTCCCGAAATCGCTTTCGATCGCGAATTCAAGAAGTCGCAGACGATCAGCTACTGGGAATCCGGCCGCGACATGTCGCTCTCGAACGATCTCTTCCAGTCCTTCATTCGCTACCAGTCGCTGATCAAGAAGGAATTCGAGTATCTCTCGAAACGGCACGGCTTCATCGAAGTGGATGGCGAAGGAAGCGTGTCCGAAGTGAACCGCGAGCTGCGGAAGCGGATCGCGTCGCATCTGGGAATCCGCAGCACGCACTATCAGCCTTCGCACGCATTGTCGCACCTCTGGCGCTGAGAGTGGCCGCTCCCGTCCAACTGGCAGCCATCGACGCTGGCTCGAACGCGATCCGATTGGTGATCGCGCAGGCAACTTCTCCGCAGCAAATTCAGATTCTCGAGAACGAGCGCGCGGCCGTCCGCCTCGGCCACCACGCGTTTACCCGCCGGCTCCTCGACGAAGAGACGATTGTCCAGGCCGCCCGCGTCTTCCGCCACTTTCGCGCGCGGATGGACCGCTATCACGTGGGCGCCTATCGCGCTGTCGCCACCGCCGCCGCGCGCGAAGCCCGCAACTATCGGCGCCTGATGGAGCGCATCCGCAAGAAATCCGGAATCGAACTCGAAGTCATCGGCAGCGAAGAAGAGGCGCGCCTGGTTTGCTCGGCGGTGAAGTGGGCCATGGGCGATCGGCCGCAGCCGCGCCTGATTTTCGATTTGGGCGGCGGCAGCCTGGAACTGAATTTCTTCCAGCGCGGCGATCTCGAGCACCGCATCGCGCTCCCGCTCGGCACCATCCGTTTGATGGAGACTTACTCGATCGAGGGAGCGATCGACGAAGACAATGCGAACCGCCTTCGCCTCCATATTTTGGCTCTGCTGCGCAGCGCGTTGCCTTCGCCTCCAAAGCTCTCGAGGGCGGTGGCGGTGGCGTGCGGCGGAAATGCCGAGGCCCTCGTGCGCCTTGCTCCCGGCCCGATGTTCGGGAGAATCCCGGCGATCAATCTGCGCCTTCTCCGGGACCAGACCTGGCGGCTGCTGAGCCTCGACGTTCCCGGACGCATGCGTGTATTCCGCGTGCGGCGCGATCGAGCCGAAGTCATGGGTATTGCCGGAATCATCTTTACTACGCTCGCGAAATGGCTCGATCTTCGTTTCCCGCTCGTTCCCGGGGTCGGCGTCCGCGAAGGAATCCTGCTCGACCTCGTGGCCGCGCAATACTCGAGCGGCGCCGCAACCGCGGAAGAAAGAGCGCGCGACGCCGAAATCCTCTCGGGAGTGCGCTGGTTCGGGCGGCGGATGGACTATGACGCCCAGCACGCGGAACAAGTCAGCCGCCTGGCGCTTTCTCTGTTCGATCAGCTTCGCCCGCTGCACGAATTCGGGCCGGACCTGCGGCTGGTGCTGGAGATCGCGGCAATCCTGCATGACATCGGCCATTTCATTCACCGCAAATCGCATCATCGCCACGGCGAATATTTGATTCGCAACGCCGAAATTCCCGGCCTGCGCGGCTGGAGGCGCGAGATGGTGGCGGCGCTTGTGCGCTATCACAATTGCAAATCCGAGCCGCAATTCGAGCATGCCTCCTACGCCGCGCTCGACGGCCCGCGCCGCCGCCAGGTGCGGCTGCTTTCCGCTCTGCTTCGCATCGCCGAGAAGCTGGAATCGGATCACGAACAGCGCGTCGAGGGGGTCGACGTTCACATTGCCGGCCACAAAGCCGTTTTTGCCGTTCGCACCGGCGACGGGGTACGCTTGGATATGGCCGGCCTCGAACGCAAGTCCGACTTGTTCGAGAGAGAATTTCGGCTGAAGCCCGAGTTTCGCCGCGTTCAAAGGAAAGAAAAAGAGAAGGTCGCGTAAGGAATGATTCTTTATCTAGTCCGGCACGGCATCGCGGTGGATCCCACCGATCCACATTCTCCGGCCGAGCCGGAGCGGCCGCTCACCGCGAAAGGCGTGCAAAAAACGCGCGCGGCTGCTCTCGGCCTTCGCGCCCTGGGCGCGAAGCCCGACATCCTGATCACGAGCCCATACATCCGCGCTGCGCAAACCGCCGAGATTTTTGCCGAGGCCCTCGGCTATCCCACTTCCAAGCTCCGCGCCAGCGAAGTTCTTGCGCCCGGCGCGAATCCTGCCGATGCGGTCAAGGAAATTTCAAAATTGCGCGCCAAAGAAGTGATGTGCTTCGGCCACGCCCCTCATCTGGACCACATGATTTCGCTGCTGGCCGGCGCGCGCGGCGTCTTCACTTCGCTCAAGAAGGCGGGTGCGGCCTGCTTCGAACAGTCGAATCCTCGGGGTCAGTGGGAGCTGCGCTGGATTCTGACGGCGAAGCTTCTGCGTCAACTCGCGGAGTAGGCTCCCTGTGCTTCCAGGAGAGAGACGGTTTCGAGCGTATTTCCTCCCTGAAGTCCCGCGCGCCAGGCAAGCCAAAGAAACTCCTTGTCGCCGATTTTCGCGCGCAGTTGGTCGAGCCGCAGCTTGCGCTCGCCGTCGATCCTCTCCAGCCAGGTAGCCACCCCGGCCGGATCGCGCCCCGCGCAGACCTTCCGGACTTGGATCCGTAGCACGTCCAAATCGTGCACTTCGCCGAGCAAATCTTGAAACTGCTTCAGGTCGTCGCCCCACGCTTCATAACGCTTCGGAAGAAAATTCTCGACGATATAGCGGAAACGCTTCACCCCAATCCGCAGCCGATGCCACGCGATTCGGCTCCGCCCTTTGCGCGCCCGTTGATATAGATCGACAGCCTCGTTCAGGCTCGCGAGCGCCAGCCGCTGGAATACGACGCTCTCCAGCGGGAAAAACTGCGCCTTCGAAGGCAATTTGCGCGACAATTTGCGCCACTCTTTCCGGTCGAAGCGGTCAAGCGCTCGCTGGGCTCGCTCTATATTTTTGCGCTCCTCGTGGCCCAAATTCCGCAGCATCAGCCGCCGGACCGGGTCGCCCGCGGCGCTCAATTTCTTGATCCACTCCCTTTCGACTTGTGTATCGCGCAGGATCCCGAGGGTATGAAAGACCTGGCGGCTCATTTTCTTGAGCCGACGCCATCCGGGGGCCGGGTTTACCTCGCTCAAGGCCTCGGCCATCGTCCGGCAACGCCGGAGGGCCACCCGGAGATCGTGGACCGCGTCGGCATCCCAGTCCCGGCGGGCCCGATCGGCCTGCTCCAAGACACGCTCCATCCAGACCTCTAGGCCAATGCGTCTGCTGGAAAGTCCTGGAGAGAGAGGAATTGTATGCGCCATGGAATTTCCAACCCGCGAGGGAAGACCCGCCCCAGAGGGGAGAATACACCCCCGCCCCCCAAAATGCCACTTTGCGGCCGAAGCTCTCGGCGGCCAGCATTCATTCATATTCCTTTAACAATTCCGCCCCACGATAGTCCGTTGAAATTCTCGGCCGGGAGTATCGTCACGCTTTCCGGAAGCAGAACGCGCAAGCTGGCAAGGTGGGCGATTGCGTTGGCAGCGCTGGCGATCGGACCCACGTATGCCCGCGCGCAGAAATCGGCCGAAGCGTGTCCGCGGCCCAGCCCCGGAACCGCTGTTCCCGAGCCCGCCGAAATCCATAGCCAAAACGGCCTCCTGAAGGTCACGTTCGCCTTCCGGCGGTCCGTCCAGCCGGACGGCAGCGTCCGGTATTGCTATATCGCGGAGGATGGCAGCGAGTCCCCTACTTTGCGCGTGCAGCCCGGCGACGAAGTGATTTTCACGCTGAAAAACGAAATCCCTGCGGACTCTGCGCCGGCTCAAGAACGTGCGCATCTTCACGCGATGCCCGGAGCCTGCGCGGGCGGCGGAATGATGAGCGCCTCCGCCACCAATCTGCATTTCCACGGGCTGGCAATTCCTGCCGTTTGCCACCAGGACGAAGTCCTGACCACGTCTGTGCTTCCCTCTTCCCCGCCCTACGAGTACCGCTTCAAAATTCCCGCCGATCAGCCGCCCGGCCTCTATTGGTACCACCCTCACTTGCACGGATTCACGAAACGCCAGGTGCTGGGCGGAGCCTCGGGCGCCCTGATTGTGGAGGGCATCGAACGTGCCAACCCGGAACTCGCCGGCTTGCCCGAGCGCGTCTTGGTAATTCGCGATCAGGACTTGCTGAATCCGAATGCGCCGCCAAAACCGGGAGCCGCAGTCGCCCCGGTGGTGATCGACAAAGATGGAGACGCTCTGAACACCGGCGACGGCTCCGGCATGCCGGCGAAAGATATCTCCGTGAACTTCGTCCCGGTGCCCTATCCAAATTACGAGCCCGCGATCCTGCGGATGAAGCCGAAGGAACGGCAGCTCTGGCGCGTGTTGAACGCTTCGGCGATCACCTATTTGAATTTGCAGATTGTGTCCAACGGGACGCCACAGTGGATGGCGGTGGCGGCGCTCGACGGCGTCCCGGTCAATTACAAGAGCGGGGGCAAAGGGGTCGCCTGGCAAATTCATGTGGGGATTCCGCCGGGCGGCCGAGCCGAGCTTGTGCTGGCCGCGCCTGCGCAAGGCGAGGCAACGCTGGAAACGCGGAGCGTCGACACGGGTTTCGGCGGAGAAAATGATCCCGTGAGGCCCATTGCCACCATCGTGGTTTCACCCGATGCGCCCGAACCGCGATCGAAACTCGCAACTTCGCCGGAAGCTTTGCCGCGCCCGAGTCTCCCCTGGCTCGGGGACGTGGCCCCTGTGCGCACCCGCAAGCTGTACTTTTCCGAGACGCTCCAGGATCCGAAGGACCCGAAGAGCCCCACCACATTCTTCATCACTGTCGACGGCGAGCAGCCGGCGCCCTTCGATCCAAATTCGAGCACTCCGAACATCGTCGTGCGCCAGGGAACCGTGGAGGATTGGATCATCGAGAATCGCTCGCTGGAATTGCACGATTTTCACATCCACCAAATCCACTTCCTGCTCCTCGAACGCTTCGGCGCACCCGCGAACGAACCTTTCCTCCGCGATACGGTCAATGTCCCTTTCTGGGATGGCAAGACTTCCAAATATCCCAGCGTCAAGTTGCGCATGGATTTCCGCGAGCTCGGCGCGGCCGGCACGTTTCCTTATCACTGCCATCTTCTCGAGCATGAGGATGGCGGCATGATGGGGACCATCCGCGTCGAGCCAGCCGAAAACCCCGCCGCTCAACCCACGAACCTGCAACCGGGCACTTCCTCATCTCAATAAAATACCCAATAAGCCGCTGTCCTCTGTCTCCTTTGCTTCCTTCGCTTCTTTGGACTCCTTTACTTTGGCGCAAAAAAAAGATAGTCCGCTGAATAGGCGACGCGCAACTCCTGGCCGGCGTGGGCGGCATCGCAGCCTGTCGACGGCGCTTTCCCGCCTTTCGTATTGAGCCGCTGGATCGACGTCACGCGCGCGAGCGCGCCTTCGCCGCTACGGCTCACCACCGTAACCAGGAGCCAGGGAATCGAATCCGGATCGGGTGATGGCTCGTTGGCTACGGCCTTGCCAGTGACGCGGCTGCCGTCGTTGGCTTCCCACGAAGGCCCGGCGAAATGCTTGCCGAACGCTTTCCCTTCTTTGTCGAAGAGCTGCGCGTCCGGCGCCTTGAGAGTCCAGGCGGCTTGCGTGCCGTCGGCTTTGCAGGTGTAGATTTGGTCGCCCTTGGCGTGCACCCGCAAGAGCAATTGCTCGTTCGCCGGTGGTTGCAGTTTCTGCGGCGCCTCCTGTCCGCTCGCTGTCACCGGAAGCAGGGCAGCCACAAACGCGAGCCCTCCGGCTGCGAGAATCGCGCAAACGATTTTTTTCATTGGCAATCTCCTTACCTGAAACCGCCCGAATCTACTTCAATCCGCATGACTTTTGTAGCAATCAGTTTCCTTTTCGCGAAGCAGTCCGTTCTTCCCGCCCCTCAATAAGCCCCTAATGAACCGCTTCCGCATTGGCAGATGCCCCTCGACAGTCCCTGGCATAGAACTTCTAGAACTTTTACTGCCTTCTCTTTGCCCGCCTCTGCTCTGAATCCTGTGCCCCTTCGATTCGACGATCCAAATAAATCAGGAATTCCCCGCGTTCAACCAGTTTTAGCGCGCCGTTCATCTGGAGGTAATGAAGCCCGCGTATCCCCTTTACGCCGGTTTCTGAGCCGTCACGCCTCCCGAAGGTCACACTGCGCGGCCATCCGTCTCCAGGCGGGGCGCGGCGGCTTCAGACCCGAAAATTTCGCATCGGAGAGAATATGAAACAGACCAGTTTTCGCGGGCTGGTGGCTCTGTTTGCCGCCTTCGCCCTGATTGTCAGCGCTCCAGGAGTCGGATGGGCTGGAAATGGCGGCGGGAAGGGCGGCAATGCGGCCGATTTCGCCACCACGACGCCGATCAAATATGTCGTCGTGATTTTCAACGAGAACATCTCCTTCGACCACTATTTCGGGACGTACCCGCATGCGCAAAATAATCCTGGCGAAACTCCGTTTCACGCCAAGGACGATACGCCTCGCGTGAACAACCTGGAATCGGCCGGGCTTCTGACGCAGAACAACAACACCAACTCAGGAACCCAGGTGAATCCGTTCCGGATTCCGCCCGCGAACGCCGTGACTTGCGACAACGATCACGACTACAACGATGAGCAATTCGCATTTCACAGCGGCCTGATGGATCAGTGGCTCACCCCCTTGACCGCTTTGGGAGAAACCGGCACCGTCAGCTGCGTCGATCCGAATCTTGGGCCCAACACCGCGATGGGCTACTACGACGGCAATACCGTCGCCGCCATGTGGAACTACGCTCAGCACTTCGCCTTGAGCGACAACTCCTACGGCACGACCTTCGGGCCTTCCTCGACCGGAGCTGTCAACCTGATTTCCGGAAACATCTTTGAAGCAACCATCTTCCCAACCACCGCGGCCGGAACAACGCCCAACGCGGGCGGAGAAGTTGCCGGCGCCAACCTCAGCTCGAGTGTGACCCAGGGAGCTCTGATCGGCGACGCTCGCCCGCATTTGGATGATTGCGTGCAAACCACCAAGGGCCTTGCCCATGCCACCCAAGTCACCATGAGCGGCAAAAACATCGGCGATCTCCTCAACAACAAGAGCATCACCTGGGGATGGTTCCAAGGCGGCTTTGCACCTACGGGCGCCAATGCGGCTGGATTGGCCATTTGCGGCCAGCATCACGTCGGCCTCGCCGGCGACGACGCGCTCACCCAATCCAGCGATGGCGATTACATCCCTCACCACGAACCCTTCCAATACTACGCCTCGACTGCCAACGTCCATCACACCCGCCCCAGTGACGCGGGCTTGATTGGGACATCGTCGGATGGTGCGAATCATCAGTATGACACCATCGACTTCACCACTGCTTTGAACGAGGGCCGCTTGCCCGCCGTCAGTTTTATCAAAGCGCCCGCCTACCAGGATGCGCACCCGGGGTACTCCGACCCCATTGACGAGCAGTTCTTCACCGTCAACCTAATCAACATGATTATGCAAACCGACGAATGGAAGCACACTTTGGTCGTCATCGCCTACGACGATTCCGACGGCTGGTACGATCATCAGATGGGGCCGATCGTCAACCAGTCCGACAGCCCGGGCGACGACCAACTTCTCACCCCCGGCGTCTCCAGTGGCAGTTGCGGCACTCCAAAACCGCAAGCCGATGCGAACGGTCAGATTCAGAACGGGCGCTGCGGCTACGGGCCGCGGCTTCCCATGCTCCTGATTTCGCCTTACTCGAAGCAGAATTATGTCGATCACAGGCTCACCGACCAGTCCTCCATCATCCGCTTCATCGAAGACAACTGGAGCCTGGGCCGGATTGGCAATGGCTCGACCGACGCGATCGCGGGCAGGCTGGACGGAATGCTCGATTTCCGTGGCCACGCTTCGAGACTCATTCTCGATCCATCCACGGGCCTGGTCGTCAGTAACCCTGAGTAGCCCGTTCACCCAAGCGCCAGGGCCGCAGCCTGGAGGAGACACCGAAACGAGGGAAATCTCCGTAAGTCCTCACACCACGTAACACCCCCCTGGCTCGTTCCGGCCCCCGTCGGAACGAGCCAGTTCCGTTTTTGGGCCCTTCGAATTGGGCGCGACAGCGGTATCCTTGATGCCGGATCCGGGCGTCACAATCCGAAGTTCGAGGAGCAGCGTCTGTGTCGCGACCCGTTCGCAGCATTGGACTCACGCAAGTTTCCGAGTGGGACGACGGCAAAGTCCGCCGCAAAGACGATTATCTCGCCGCCGAAGAACCCCTCGAAATCCGCATCGGCGAACACCCCATCAGCGTCACCATGCGCACTCCCGGCCATGACCTCGAGCTCGCGGCAGGGTTTCTCTTCACTGAAGGAATCGGTCAACGCGCCGAACAAATCCTCGCTCTTGAAAGCTCGTCGGAAGGCGACGCCGGGAAGCGAGGAAACGTGGTTCAAGCCGCGCTCGCTCCGGAAGCCACGCCGGACTTCGAAAAGATGCGGCGGCATTTCTTCGCCTCCTCGAGTTGCGGCATCTGCGGGAAGGCCTCCATCGAGGCCGTGCGCTCGCGATGCCTCGCGCCTCCCAATCCGAACTTTCGAATTGCCCCGGATGTGCTCCTCGCGCTTCCCGACGCGCTGCGCTCCTCGCAAGACGTCTTCGAGCGCACCGGCGGCCTGCACGCGGCGGCGCTCTTTGATTCGCGCGGCGCGTTGCTGGTGCTGCGCGAGGATATCGGGCGCCACAACGCCGTCGATAAAGTGATCGGGTGGGCCGTCCGGGAGCGGCGCGTGCCGCTCAAGGATTCGATGATGCTGGTCAGCGGCCGCGGCGGATTCGAGATCGTGCAGAAGGCGATCGTTGCAGGCGTGCCCGTGGTCGCGTCCGTCTCCGCGCCCTCGAGCCTGGCAGTGCAGCTTGCGCGCGAAATGCAACTCACGCTGGTGGGATTCTTGCGCGGCCGCCGCTTCGTGATTTATGCAGGGGCAGAGCGGCTAGCAGATTCCGCCCAGGCGTAGATTGATATCCCTACCTCAAACCGCTGCCTACGAAGACCTTTGGAGTGCGGGAGCTTGCTCCCGCTTTGTTTTCAAATTCTTCGCACCCCGCTCCTCCGTGGTCTCCGCGCTTTTCTCTGCGCACTCTGTGTTAAGCGGCGTCGATTGGCTGCGCTGATTGAAACACAGAGGCCACTGAGCAAGCCATCGAGCGCACAGAGGAACCGCCACGCGCCGCTCACCAATCTCCACCGCGTTGCCTACGAAGACCCTTGGAGTGCGGGAGCTTGCTCCCGCTTTGTTTTCAAATTCGCCGCACCCTGCGCCACTGACTCGAATTGAGGCTTGCCTCAGCCTGCGCAGCCCCTGCGTTCCGAGGATTGTGATGCCGACACTCCAGCCATATGCCTACCTCACTGCTCCGCGAGCCTCTCGCCCGGGCGATGCTGCCCGGCGTTCACGGATCATCTCGCGAAAAGCGCCGAAGAGCTGCATATCCCACCAGCCGCGCTGCCCTTCTTCGTCCATCAGCTCGAGCGCGGCCTCCGAGGGATCTGCCTTCCGATACGGCCGGTCGGTCGTGAGCGCGTCGTAAACGTCGGCCAGTTGCAGAATCCTCGCGGTGAGCGGAATTTCTTCGCCGCGCAATCCATCGGGATAGCCCGTGCCGTCACTCTTCTCGTGATGATGCCGGATGATCGGCAGCACCAGGCGGAACGACTTCAGCGGCGCGCAAATCCGCTCGCCCACCACTGCGTGCTTCCGCATGACGTCCATTTCCTCTTCGGTGAGCGGTCCCGGCTTCAGCAAAATCGAGTCGGGCACCACCACTTTGCCGATGTCGTGCACGATCCCCGCCCAGCCGAGCGCCTTGATGTCCTCCTCGGGAATGCCGAGCCGGCCGCCGAGCTGCGCGGACATATCCGAGAGTCGCTCGCAGTGGCCGCGCGTGTAAGGGTCGCGCGCTTCGATGCTCTGCGCCAGCGTGAAGACCACCGCCTCGGCATTTTCCAGATCGTCCGTATATTGCTTCAGCCGCATCAGCATCCGCACGCGCGCGAGGAGTTCGTTGATATCGATCGGCTTGCTCAGGAAATCATCCGCGCCCGCATTGATTCCCTTGATGCGGTCCTCCGTGTCGGAAAGGCCGGTGATCAGCACGACGGGCGTGAGCCGCGTCTCCGGCGTGGCTTTAATTCGGCGGCAAACTTCGAATCCATCAATCCCCGGCATGAGGATATCCAGCAGAATGAGGTCGGGGCGAAAGGTGGCGCAGAGTTCGAGCGCCGTCGGCCCGTCGCTGGCATCGCGCACCTCGAACCCTTCGCGATACAGCAGCATCTCGAGCGCCGCGCGCGCCCCCGACTCGTCGTCAACAATCAGAATTTTTCCGGTCATTCATCCGGCTCGGCCGCCTGGAATGCGCTCCAGGCTCGGAACTCATCGAAGCAGAGAGAGTGAGGCTTTCGTTCCACTTGGCTGGAAGAACCGCCTGACATACTTCGCATCGCGAGGAAACAAATGTATCCTGTCCCGGATTTTCCGGCAACTCCGGAATCGCCGTCACTGGATGGCGCGGCGCGAGGAGAACCGGAAAGCAGGTCCCCGAGGGAAGAAACTTGGCGAAGCGAACTCTTCCTCCCGAAGCGCTGGCGGAGATGAATGTCCGGCTGGAGCGGGCGCACAACGCGTTTCAAAGGCGCTACCCGGGCGCATCGGGCGGCCGCCAGCCCGTGCACGTCGTGTACGGCGGCGCGCATCTATTTCGCGCGGACACTGCGAAGCGTCTGGGCGAGCTTGCGCTGCGGTCGCTCGATGAATTCGCCCCGAACTTTGTTGTTTTCGCGCAGGCCGTCGGTCTCGCGGGAGCGGAGCGTTTGTCGGGTTCGGCGGAAGCCGCCGCCTCCATCGCCAAATCCATCGAAGCCGATCCCGAAGCAGCCCGCCGGCGGAATCAGCCTGCCTGGTTCGCGCATACCGTGTACCGCCGCGTCCGCGACAAGCTGAAACGCGAACCCGTCGAAGATTTCCGCATCGACTTCGAAGATGGGTATGGGAACCGTTCGGACGACGAAGAAGATGGCCACGCCGTTGCCGCTGCCGGCGAAGTTGCCGCGGCCCTGAATTCGGGCGAGCTTCCGCCGTTCATCGGTATCCGCGTGAAACCGCTCACCGAAGAGTTGCGCGAACGCAGCATCCGCACGCTGGACGTTTTCCTCACCGAGCTGGCTTCCAAAACGCGCAGCGAATTGCCGCAAGGATTTTTTCTCACGCTGCCGAAAGTCACGCTGCCGGATGAAGTGGCTGCTTTTGCCGACGTTTGCTCCCGCCTCGAGCCGGCTCTCGACCTCCACCCCGGCGCGCTGCGGTTTGAGCTGATGATCGAAACCACGCAATCGATCTTCAACGAGCGCGGCGAAGCCAATCTCCTCGCGCTCGTTGCCGCCGCCCGCGGCCGCTGCGTCAGCGCTCATTTCGGCACGTACGACTACACCGCGGGGCGCAACATCACCGCCGCCTACCAGACCATGAACCACTTCGCCTGCGATTTCGCCCGCGAAGTGATGCAGGTGGCGCTCGCCGGCACAGGCGTGTGGCTCTCCGATGGCGCCACAAATATTCTTCCCGTTCCGCCGCATCGTAGTGCGCCGGATGGCCCCGCTCTCACTGCCGCGCAGGAAGCGGAGAATCGCCGCGTGGTTCACGCCGCATGGAAACTTCATTTCGACGATATTCGCCGCTCGCTCATCAACGGCTTCTACCAGGGCTGGGACCTGCATCCCGCGCAATTGCCCACGCGGTACGCCGCCGTGTATTCATTCTTCCTCGAGGGACTCGATGCCGCCGCCTCGCGCCTCCGCAATTTCATCGAGAAGGCCGGGCAGGCGACGCTGGTGGGAGAAGTGTTTGACGACGCCGCCACCGGACAGGCGCTGCTCAATTATTTTCTGCGCGCGATCAATTGCGGCGCCATCACCCTCGAAGAGGCCCAGCGGCTCACCCACCTCACCTTGCCGGAGCTCCGCGCCGCCTCGTTCGTCAAAATTTTGACCGCTTGCCGAAAGTAAGCGAGAGTGCTTCAGAGCCGGTGGGGAATCTAGGGTCTTTCGTCAGGGCACGGCTTCAGAGTCTGTGTGACGATGCCCATTTTCGTCAGGGCACGGCTTCAGCCGTGCCGTAAGCGCTTCATAATGTCTGCGGCTTCAGCCGCTGAGGGACCGATTTCAGAGGTCTCACACAGACCCTTCAGGGCAGCGCCGGCGGATTCGCGTATCGCCCGGTTGTAAGAATCGTGGCAATCCAATCGCCGGATGGGAACCCCGACGCGCGCAGCCCTGCGGCCTCTTTTTCGATGTCATAGGCAACGCGGCGATGCGTCACGTTCCCGTCTTCTACCACAACGTAACTTGCGCGCGGGTCTCCATCGTACGAAAGGCTCGCCGCGCCGGTATTGGCAACCGTGAATCCCGGCAGCTTGCGCGCAAACGCCGCGTGAATGTGCCCGTACACAACGGTCTTGGCTCCGAGCTCCTTGTAAGCATCCTCCAACTCGCCATCGGTGCTGCTCGCCCGCGGCGCGCGCCACAAATCATGCGGCGCAGCGTGGACGATGCTCACATCCTCGCGCTCGAGCACCGTAGGAAGCTGGCGAAGCCAGCGCAGCCGCTCATCACCGAGTCTCTCCAAAGTTGCAGGCGTCATTTCCTGAAACAGTATTTTCCACAGCGCAGCGAGGCCCGGGCCCTTCTTCAACAGCTCCGCCTCAAGCTCCGGCTTCCACAGCATCTCATCGGTATTTCCGCACACGCCGGGCCATCCAAGTTCGCGAATTCGATCCACCACTTCCGCAGGACGATACCCATTCGCAGCCAAGTCCCCGCCGTGAAATACGAGGTCCGGCGACGTCGTCTTGAGATCCGCGAGGATGGCTTCGAGAGCCGAAAGATTTCCGTGAATGTCTGCCACGACGGCGATGCGCATTTCGTTTCAGCTCCGCCAGCGTCTGTCTGGTACCCGTCCGGCTCTGTTGCCACCCTGCTCGAGCCTCTTACCGATGGGAGGGCTGACGAATCCGGTTATTCTCGTAGGGGCACGGCATGCCGTGCCCGCGCCGCCAATTTTCCGAACCGCTGCCCCTTCTCTCCGCGCCGGCGCCGAGAACTTCGGAGTGTGGGAGCTTGCCTGTCCTGAACGGAGACGACGGGCTTCCACTTTGTTTTCAATTCCGGCACAACGCGCGCCAACTTCTGGGCTGAGCCGAATTCACCAGGATCTCAACCGAGCCAGATGGCTTCTAATCTTTCCGCAAAGTGGCCTCGATCAGCCCGTGCGGCTCGTCCGTCGGCACGAAAACTTCCGCGGGATTGTCCATGCCGAAGGGCGTGAGGTCCACGAGATTGAAGTGCTTGTTCGGCAGCGAAAGCCGAATCTCGCGAATCGGATCGAAATTGCTGAGCACCGCCTCCCCCATCGCGTAGAGAGTGTGCTGCAGCGATTTGCTGTCGTGCTCGGCAAAGGTATCGAGCAACGCCTGCCTCACGCCGTGCCACACCGGGCTGAACTCGACCTCATCTCCCTCATAAAGCCATTTCGCGCGAATCGAAGTGCTCAAAATCCGGTTGCGGTCTTCTTTCAAGGTCGTGTAGGGATCGCGCAGAAACCCCTCGAATTGCGATTTGGTGGTCTTCAGCACCACCAGGTCCCGCAGCCCGGCCTCGATCGTAGCCCCATCGCGCGTGCCGCTCACGTCCGCGGTCCGCTTTTCCTCTCCCGCGCGAAGGAACGCCGACGCGTGCTGTTTCCCTCCGTGCATCTGCCGCGCCCAGAGGCTTTCCGCTGCTTCCACGCGCACGCGCGAAACCTGTGGGTTGTACGTGAGGAAATGTTCGATCAGGTGCAGGCAAAAATCTTCCGGCGCTTCCACCGGGTACTGCCGCGCCAGCACGTACACCGTGTTCTTCATCGTGTCGGTGGGCAAAATTTTCCGGTTGTCGCCCTTGGTGTGCGCCGCTTCGAAATCGCCTTCGAACCGGATCCCGAGCGTCATCTCTTTGATGTCGTGCCGGCCATCCTGTCGCACCACGCGCAGCATCCGCACGCGCGACTTTCCGTAATTGTTCTCGCCGAGCCGGATGGCCATGCCTCAACTCCCGCGATAGGTGGAATATCCGTACGGAGCGAGCAGCAGCGGCACGTGATAATTCTGCTTCGAGTCGCGCACCTGGAAAATCACCATCACCTGCGGATAAAAAGCCTCCACGCGCCGCGATTCAAAATAAGTGTGCGCGTCAAACGTAAGCCGGTAAGTTCCTTCCGCGAGAATATCGGGAGGCGATAACATCGCATGACGCCCGTCGCCATCCGTAGCGCCCCGGCTGAGCTCCTTCCATCCGCCGCCGGCGTTTTCCATCTCGAGCTTCACCGGCACGCCCGCCGCCGGCCGGCCCAGCGACGTATCGAGAACGTGCGTCGTAATCCGGCTCATGATTCGAGCAGCTTCTCCAGGCGCAGCCGCGTGATTTTCCGCTGTTCCTCGACCGCGATTTGCAGCTCGATTTCCGGATCGTTCGACAATCGCTCGCGCACGCTTTTCAAAATTTCTTCGGCCGATTTTCCCGTGGCGCAGATCAGAAAAACGTAACCGAACGTCGCTTCATACGCCTGGTTCGCTGCCGCCAGCACGGCGAGCGTTTCCGCCGGCGCTCGTTGCGCCGCCGCCTGCTCGTCCGTCGACCATTGCCGCGCGATCTCCGATTGTTTCGTGTCGGCTTTCGATGCGCCAATCGGCGGATGCTGCCGGAACGCTTCGAGCCAATCCTTGCGCCCGAGCGCGCCCCAGGTCTTGTCGGCGGCCTCCAGTATTTGCGCCGCCGAGCGAAACGGCCGCGCCGCAAGCATTCGCTCGGCCCATTTCTCGGACCCGCAGCAAGCGAGCAGCGCCTTGCGCGCCTGTGCTCTCGACATGTGATTGAACCGCTCGATTCCCGTCAGGCGGTCGCCCGGCCGTTCCGCCCGGCCATAAATGCGCAGGCGGCTCACGCCTCCGTCGGGATAAATGTTGAAGCGCACGTGCGTCACCGCTCCCACGTCCGTCAATTGAGTGCGGAACACGCGGCGCCGGTTGGCCCCGAGCTTCGACTGCGGAAGCACTTTTTTCCACGGCGCCCCCGCAAGGCTCGAGGCTTGCACGGCAGCGCCTTCGTGATAGCACGCTTCGAGCGCGCAACTATCGGGAAAATTTCCTTTGAAATGCGAAGTATCCACTTCCACCCGCCGGATCGTTCCCGCCACTCCCAGTTGGACGATCGCCCAATCGTGGCCCGGCCCGCGCCTGCGCCGCGTCTCCCAGCCGTCGCCTATATTTTTTGCGTCTCCCGGCATCAAGAGGTTCATCGGCGCGCTGAAAAATTCGTCGCTGCTCGCCAGAATTCGCCCGCCATTTCCGATCGCTGCGAGATCGAGCTCCCGGCTCGCCAGCGCGCTTTTTTCAGGAATCACTTCTCCATGCACGCGCAGCCGCGCGACTCCGCCATCCGGATAAATCTTCAGCCGGACATGCGTGAACCGTCCCGAATGCTGGATGGCGAATGAATTCCTCTTGTCGCCTTCGAGGACCGACTGGGGAAGCAGCTCGACCCAGCGCGTCGAGGAAGCCTGGAGCCGTTTTTTCTCGTCTTTGAATGGAGCGGCGCCCGAAAACTCGCAGGCTTCCAGCGAAAAATGCGACGGAAAATTTCCCCGGAAGTAGCTGGTGTCCACCACCACGCCGCGAATGATGCCCGGCAATCCCAGGCGGATCACGCACCAGTCGTAGCCCGGCGAGCGCCGCCGGCGCGTCTCCCATCCGTCCATCCATTTTCCGCGCGGCGTGAATTTTTCTTCGATAAAGACCGGCTTCGATGGCTTGAGCAGATTTTCTTTGGGCGCGAAAAATTCGTCGCTGGCGGACAGTACCTCTCCGCCGAAGCGCTGCGACGCGAGATCGGGAAGCTCGGTGAATTCGTTCATGCGTTGCCTCGGTGAAGCACGCGCCCGAGAGGGCTCGGCGAAAATTCTCCGCGGTCGAATATTTTTCGCCCGCGAAGAAATGTGGTTTCCACGGCGCCGGCCAGTTTTCGCCCGGCATAGGGCGTGATCTTGTGGCGCTGGTGAAGCCGCGCCGGCGCCACCTCAAAGGAAGCCTCCGGATTCCAAATCACGAAATCGGCGTCGAATCCCACCGCAATCGCGCCCTTCCGTTTCTCGAGGCCCGCCAGTCGCGCGGGCCCGCTCGATAACCACTCGGCAAGCCGGGTGACAGCATAGCCGCGCGACCCGGCTTGCGTCCACACTGCCGGCAAGCTCAGCTCGAGGGAAGCAATCCCGCCCCAGGCGTGCAGGAAATCGCCTTCGTCGGGGAGTTTCATCGCCGGCGGGCAGGGAGAATGATCGGTGGCGATGAAGTCGATTGTGCCGTCTCCGAGCGCGGCCCATAGTTTTTCTCGATATTCCCGCTCGCGAATCGGAGGCGCGCACTTGAATTCCGTGGCGCCGTCGGGAATTTCTTCGGCTGCAAAAGTCAGGTAGTGCGGGCACGTCTCGACGCTCACCGCAAGGCCCTCCGCTTTCGCCTTCTGAAATTGCGGGATTGCATCCGGCGATGAAAGGTGCACCACGTGAACCCGCGCGCGAAATTCGCGGACAAGCTTCAAGAGCAGCGTGACCGCTTCATTTTCCGCCGCTCGCGGCCGCGACGCCAGCCACGTGGCATAGCGCCGCGCCGGTGCCTTCGAAAGTTTCGCGGCTGCCGCTTCCATCGGCCCGGGAAGTTCGGAATGTACGAGAAGCGGCGCTCCGAGAGCCGCCAGTTCCGGAAGCGCAGCGCGAAGATCGGCTTCCGTCACGGGCGCAAACTCCGGCACTCCACTCGGCACGAGAAAACATTTGAATCCGAATACGCCCGCTTCCCAAAGCGCGCGGAGCTCGCCCACATTCCCCGGGACAACGCCGCCCCAGAAGCCCGTGTCCACCCAAAGTTTGCCGGCTGCTGCGGCCGTCTTTTCCCGAAACGCCGCAGACGTGGTGGTAGCAGGGATGCTGTTCAGCGGCATTTCGATGAGCGTCGTGACGCCGCCGGCGGCCGCCGCGCGCGTCGCGGTTGAAAATCCCTCCCACTCAGTGCGCCCCGGCTCGTTGATGTGAACGTGCGTATCCACAAGCCCCGGCATCACCACGAAAGCGCCAGCGTCGTGCAGCGGAGTGCCGCCGGAAATGTTCTCGAAGTCGGTGACGGCAGAAATCACCCCGCCGCGAATGTGAATCGCCGCGGCGCTTTCTCCCTCTGGCGTGATCACGC
>Ga0187781_10000544_pt1 | contig 26873 bp, 25 predicted proteins | sample 0715_SJ02_MP02_2_FD_132447 | JGI IMG/M metagenome (GOLD analysis project Ga0187781, IMG submission 132447) | Tropical peat soil microbial communities from peatlands in Department of Meta, Colombia - 0715_SJ02_MP02_20_MG | ecosystem: Environmental > Terrestrial > Soil > Wetlands > Peat | place... | reverse complement strand
CAACAGCTGGATGCAGGTGCCGGCGGGCTATGCGATCGAGAATGGCGCCTTCGTCCCCACCGACTGGCTCAAGATCGTCTTCAGTCCGGTGCTGTGGGTGCGATTTCCCCACATGCTGCTCGCCGCTTTCATCACCGGTGCTTTTTGCGTCGCGGCGACCGGCGCCTGGTATCTGCTGCGGGGCAAATTCCCGGCCGAAGCACACATCATGCTGCGCATGGGCCTGTTCCTTGCTGCAATCCTGGTGCCGATCCAGATCTTCTTCGGGCATCTCAACGGCGATTACGTCCACGAGTATCAGCCGGCCAAGTTTGCCGCGATCGAAGCGCGCTGGCACGACGAGCAGCCGGCCGGCGAGGTGTTGATCGCAATCCCCGATCAGCAGGCGGAGCGCAACCTCTACGAAATCAAGGTTCCCGTCCTCGGCAGCCTGATCGCCAGCATGAGCTTCGATTCCAAAGAGGTTGGGCTTGCCGATTTTCCGCGCCCGGACCGGCCTCCCGTGCTCATTCCATTTTTTGCGTTTCGCATCATGGTCGGTTGCGGGCTCATCATGCTCGTTCTCGCCTGGATTGGATCATATCTCAGTCTCAAGGAGCGGCTGGAGCAGAGCCGTCTGCTGCTGTGGGCGATATTCTTGAGCTTTCCGCTGCCGTTCATCGCCATTCTGACCGGCTGGTTCACGGCCGAAGTCGGACGGCAGCCCTGGACCGTCTATGGCGTGTTGCGCACCGCGGACTCCGTCACTCCGTTTCTGACGGCAGGGGCCGCGCTCGTGTCGCTGATCGTCTTTTGCCTGGTCTACACATTCATTTTCGCCTTCGGAGCGCTCTACATTCATCGGCTGCTGCGTATCGGTCCGGTCGGGCGTCTGGCCGAGCCTGCCGCCGCGGCCGTTCCCAACCGTCCGCTGTCGGTCGTCGATGAGCCTCTGCCGGCGGAATCGCCAGGAGAATAGCCATGCTGATGTTCTGGGTATTCGTCTTGGCGGTCAGCGTATTGCTTTACGTACTGCTCGACGGCTTCGATCTCGGCGTCGGAATTCTCTTCGGTCTGACGCGCAGCGAATCGAATCGGCGCGGGATGATGGCGGCCGTAGCTCCGATCTGGGACGGCAACGAAACCTGGCTGGTGGTGGCCGGCGTCGTTCTCTGGGGCGTATTTCCGATCGTCTATGCGACGTTGTTTTCCGCCTTCTATCTGCCGCTTCTGCTCATGCTGGCGGGCCTGATCCTGCGCGGCGTTGCCTTCGAATTCCGCGACAAGGCCGAGCGCATGCGTCCGGTCTGGGATGCCGGCTTTGCCGGCGGTTCGTTGGCGGCAGCCTTCATTCAAGGCCTCATGGTCGGCGCTTTGGTCGAGGGGCTTCCGGTCGCCGACGGCCGCTATGTGGGTGGGGAATTCGGCTGGCTCAGTCCATTCGCGCTGATGTGCGGCGTCGGGCTGTGCCTCGGCTACACGCTGCTCGGCGCCTGCTGGCTGGTACGTAAATGTGACGGCGAATTGCGCGAACTGGCCTACCGTCTGATCCCCTATCTGTCGATCGCTCTGCTCGTCTTCCTGATCGTTGTCTTTGCTTATGCTCTGGCCGTGGATCTTCGCGTCATCGGCCGTTGGCTGGAGCGGCCTTATTTGTTCGTTTTCCCGGCGATCGGCATCGTGGCGGCGATCGTGCTTGCCGTAAGCGTGCGTGCGCGCCGCGATGGGCTGCCGTTCTATATGGTCGCGCTCATGTTCGCCGCGGCCTTTGGCACGCTCGCCATCTCGTTCTGGCCCTACATGATTCCCTTCTCCATCACCGTCGAGCAGGCGGCGGCGCCGCATGCGAGTCTGGCTTTCATGTTCTGGGGCGAAGGCCTGTTCGTTTTTCCGCTGATGCTGCTCTATACCGTGATCAGCTACACCGTATTCAGAGGCAAGGTCGGACCGGCGTCGGGGCATTACGAGTGAAAGCGGCGCACGTCGTCGACGGCCATTCCGGGAGAGAGACATGGACGACTTTCGCAAGGAAACCGACAGCCTTGGCGAGGTCCGCGTGCCCGCCGACAAATTATGGGGCGCGCAGACCCAACGCTCCCTGGAGCATTTCAGCATCGGCGCCGATCTGATCCCGCGCGAAATGATCACGGCCTATGCCGTGCTGAAAAAGGCGGCGGCGAATGCCAATCGCGCCGCCGGCCGGCTCGACGACAAAGTCCATGCTCTGATCGTCAAGGCCTGCGATGAAATTCTGGCCGGCCAGCATCGCGACATGTTTCCGCTGCATGTGTGGATGACCGGCAGCGGCACTCAATTCAACATGAACGTCAACGAGGTGATCTCGAACCGCTGCTGCCAGCTTGCCGGCACGCCGCTCGGCAGCAAGACGCCGGTGCATCCGAACGATCACGTCAACATGTCGCAATCGTCGAACGACAGCTTCCCGTCGGCGATGTATATCGCGAGCGCCGTCGCGGTGAGACAGCGGCTCATGCCGGCCGTGAAGGCGCTGCACGATGCCATCGCCGCCAAGGCGAGCGCCTGGGACGGCATCGTCAAGATCGGCCGCACCCACATGCAGGACGCGACGCCGCTGACGCTCGGGCAGGAATGGTCTGGCTATGCCGGCATGCTTGCCGATGATCTCGAGCGGATCGATGATGCGCTCAAGGGCGTGTACCGGCTGGCGCTCGGCGGCACGGCGGTCGGCACCGGGATCAACGCCGAGCCCGGATTTGCCGAAGCCGCAGCCGCGGAAATCGCCAAGCTGACGGGCCTGCCTTTCGTCACCGCGCCCAACAAATTCACTGTGCAGGGCGCCCATGATGCGCTGGTGCAGCTGTCCGGTACGCTGCGCACGCTTGCCGTGTCGCTCTACAAGATCGCAAACGACATCCGGCTGATGTCCTGCGGCCCGCGCGCCGGCTTTGCCGAGTTGCTGATCCCTGAAAACGAGCCCGGCTCCTCGATCATGCCCGGCAAGGTCAATCCCACCCAATGCGAAGCGCTGACCATGATCGCGGTCCAGGTCATGGGGAACGATGTCGCCGTGGGCTTCGGCGGCGCCGGCGGCTATCTGGAAATGAATGTCTACAAGCCGCTGATGATCTCCAACATTACGCATTCGATCACGATCATGACCGACGGCTGCACGAATTTCCGCAAGTTTCTGGTCGAAGGCGCCAAACCCAACCTGAAGAAAATCAAGGCCGACGTCGAGCGCTCGCTCATGCTGGTGACTGCGTTGGCGCCGGTCGTCGGCTATGACAAAGCCTCGCAGATCGCCCACTATGCGATGGATCATGATCTCACGCTCAAGGAAGCGGCACTGAAGCTTGGCTTCGTCAGCGAGGCCGAGTTTGATCGCGTCGTCGATCCTGCGAAGATGGTCAAGCCCTACGTCGCGACGGCCCGTTAGCAGGTGGGATGGCGCCAATCCGATGAACGTTCTGGACGCCTCGACTGCGGGTCATGCGAATGCGCCGGAGAAAGCCCTGCCGGGCGCCGTCGCTTTCCTGTCTGCTTCCACCGGGGTGTTGTTCGCCAATGGCGAGACCACGCGGCGCATGATTTTGGCCATAGAGCGCCTGGGCGAGGCGCTCGGCGTCAACGTCGCGGTTTCGCCGCGCTGGGGCGAAGTGATGCTGCGGATCGGCGATCCCGCCGCCCCGCGCCTGGAATGGATCGCCGCAACGCCGCTCGGCGTCGATATGCGCAAGGTGGCGTCGACCAACGAATTGATCGACCGGCTTTGCGACGACGAGATCGGATTTGACGCCGCGCAATCGCAACTCGCGGCGCTCCGGCATCTGCCGCCGGTGTCGCTCGCGCGCTTTGTTCTGCTGACGGCCGCGGGCGCCGCCGCGCTCGGCGTGATCTTCGGCGCCGATCACTGGATCACGCTGGCGCTTATAGCTTTCGGTGCCGGCAGCGGCGCCCTGCTGCGGCGATGGCTGGCCTCGCTCGGCAGCAATCCTTTCGTGCAACCTTTTTGTGCCGCTCTGCTTGCCGGCATCATCGGCGCGATGGTGACGCGATGGCAGCTGAGTTCCGTGCCCCAGCTGGTCGCCGTCTGCCCATGCATGGTGCTTGTCCCCGGCCCGCATTTCCTCAATGGCGCGATCGATCTTGCGCGCACGCGCATCGCGCTTGGGGCTTGCCGCATCGGCTATGCAAGTCTCATCACTCTTGTCATCAGTGTTGGACTATTGGCCGGCCTCTCGCTCGGTGGCGTCGAGCTGCCGGCTTCGTCGCCGGCGGCGGCCGTTCCGCTCGGCTATGACGTGATTGCCGCCGGGATCGCGGTCGCGGCGTACGGCACCTTTTTCGCCATGCCATGGCGCATGCTGCCGATCCCGATCGTCATCGGCATGCTTGCACACGCCTCACGCTGGGTCGTCATCGTTCCGGGCGGCGGCAGCGCCGAAACTGGAGCGCTCGTGGCCTGCTTTGTGGTCGGCGCGATCGTCACGCCGGTCGCCGACCGGCTGCGCATGCCGTTTGCCGCGTTCGCTTTCGCTTCCGTCGTGTCGCTGATCCCCGGCGTTTACATCTTCCGCATGGCCAGCGGCCTGCTCAATCTGATCGCTCCGGGCCGCGATTCCTCGCCCGATTTGCTGCTGGGGACGATGGTCGATGGGGCGACCGCCCTTTTGATTATCGTCGCCATGGCGCTCGGCCTGATCGTCCCCAAGCTCGGCATCGAATATTTCTTTCCGCAGCTTGCGGATTCGGAGCCGCCGGCAAGCGATTAGCGGCTCGCGTGCTTCCGGTGCTAAGTATGAGCGGTTCGTTCCACCCGGAGTAACGCTGCCACAACGTAACGCTGCCACAACGCGGAGAGGGAAATGCCGGCTTATTGGGTCGCGCGTTCGAAGGTCAACGATCCGGTCGAATACAAAAAATACGCCGATCAGGTTCCTGCAATCCTCGCCAAATATGGCGGCAAGGCCTTGGCGCGCGGCGGGCGCTTTCAGATCATGGAAGGTCCGGAGAGGTTTTCGCGATTTGTCGTCATCGAGTTTCCGACCTTCGAGCAAGGCGTCGCCTGTTTTACGTCCGACGAATACAAGAAGGCCGCGGCATTTCGCCGAAACGGCGCCGGCGAAGTCGAACTCGTCATGATCGAGGGGCTCGAGCCGGGGAAGTAACGAGCTCCTCGGCGTCTCTGCTCAGATGACTGGAATCGCTACACTGCGAACCTCCAACGTGCGTCGCTGAGGGGATTGAGTCCCTGTGCTCTGTGGCTATGTTCGCAGAACCATCCCAAGGAGCCAGAACCATGTACATCGCAGGATTCGTGATTCCCGTGCCGGAGAAAAAGATGGAGGCCTATCGCAAATGGGCCGAGAACGGGGCGGCAATCTTCAGGGAATACGGATGCATCGAGATCGTCGAATCCTGGGAGGACAACGTCCCCAGTGGCAAATATACCGACTTTCGCCGCGCCGTTGATGCAAAGGATGGCGAGAAGATTGTCTTCACCTGGCAAGTGTGGCCCGACAAGGCGACCCTCGAGGCCGCCGAAGCAAAAATGCACGAGGACAAACGTTTGGAGGTTTCGGGTGAAATTCCATTCGACCCCAAGCGTCTTATCCTCGGCTGCTTTAAGCCGGTCTACACGATGGGCCGCGAGTGAGATGTCCGCTTTCGAACCAATGCCGTAGTAACGCGGTACGACAAGCTCGCTGCGAATTCCCCGCTTTGCCCAGCTCGCATCAATGCTGTCAGGCTTCGCGCTAAGGAATCCACGTCCGAGTTTGGGTCCCGACTTTTCGCGGGGACGAGCGGCTGAGATTTCGCTAAGCAGCCGCGCGCGGCTCGCCGCCGCCAGGCGGCGGCACCGGCACGCCGTCGGCGGCATATTCGTTGAGCTTGTTGCGCAGCGTGCGGATCGAGATGCCGAGCACATTGGCCGCGTGCGTGCGATTGCCGAGGCAATGCTTGAGCGTTTCGAGGATGAGGTCGCGCTCCACATCGGCGACGGTGCGGCCGACCAAGGCGCGCGAGACCTGTTCGGCGGCAAGCGCGGCGTGGGCGACCGAGGAATTGCTGCGCTGCTGGTCGAGGCGCGCGCCGTCAGGCGCAAGGATCGATTCGGCCCCGATCTCCACGCCGGTCGCCAGCAGCACGGCGCGATGCATGGTGTTTTCGAGTTCGCGCACATTGCCCGGCCACAAATTCACCGTCAGCGTGCGGCGCGCCTCTTGCGACAGCGGCCGCGGCGGCAAGCCGTTCGCCGCGGCGTATTTGCCGACGAAATATTGCGCCAGTTCGAGCACGTCGGCAGGCCTTTCGCGCAACGGCGGGATTTTCAGATTGACGACATTGAGGCGGAATAGGAGATCCTCGCGAAAAGTGCGCTCGCGCACCGCATCGGCCAGATTGCGGTTCGAGGTGGCGATGATCCGGATATCGATCGACACCGGCCGGGTGCCGCCGACGCGATCGATCACGCGCTCCTGAATCGCGCGCAGCAGCTTGGCCTGGAGCCGCACCTCCATTTCGGAGATTTCGTCGAGCAGCAGCGTGCCGCCGTTGGCCTCCTCGAATTTGCCGATGCGGCGTCCGACCGCGCCGGTGAAAGCGCCCTTCTCATGTCCGAACAGCTCCGATTCGAGCAGCGTCTCCGGAATGGCGGCGCAATTGACGCAAATGAACGACTTCTTGGCGCGGTTGGAGCGCGCGTGCACATAGCGCGCCAGCACTTCCTTGCCGGTGCCGGATTCGCCGGTGATCAGGACCGAGGCGTCGCTCGGCGCCACCTGCAGCGCAAGCTTCACCACCCGTGCCATCGCTTCGTCGCGATAGATAAGGTCACGGGTGTCGTCGGCGACGGCGGCGAGCACGGCCGCAATCAATTCCGGGTCCGGCGGCAGCGGGATGTATTCTTTTGCGCCTGCTTGGATGGCGGCGACCGCGGCGCGCGCGTCGGTCGCAGTGCCGCAGGCCACGATCGGCGCGTGGATGTGCTCGGCTTCAAGTCCGCTCACCAGCTCGCGGATCGCGACCGCCACATCGACCATCAAAAGATCGGCGCCGCGTCCGGATCGCAGCACGGCCAGCGCCTGCGCGATGTCCGAAGCGTGGGTGACGCTCGCACCCCGATCCATGGCGATCTTGGTCGCGGTGGTGAGCTGGCCGTTGAGAGTGCCAACGATCAGGAGCCGCATTTGTTTGTTCCTTTTTCGATTACGGACCGGAGCCTGCGAGCGGCGAACGGCAAGTGGCGACTGGATGGCGGGCAGCCAGGCTCGCGCGAGCCCGCCATCCTCCATGCGCCATTCGCTACTCGCGCTCCGCTTCGCATCAGCCGCGCTCCGCCTTGATGATTTCAGTCATCGTCACGCCGAGTTTTTCTTCGACCAGAACGACTTCGCCGCGGGCGACCAGGCGGTTGTTCACATAAATGTCGATCGCCTCGCCGACCTTGCGGTCGAGCTCCAGCACCGTGCCGGGACCGATCTTGAGCAGGTCGTTGATCTCCATGCGCGCCCGGCCAAGCACGGCGGAGACCTGGACCGGCACGTCGAACACGGCTTCGAGGTCGCCGGCGACGCGCGCGGTCTGACCGTCCGCTTCGGGAGCGATCGGCATGTCCGGCTGCGCCGCGCGATCCTCGAGATTGGGCAGAGGTACCTTGCCGTCGTCACTCATTCCCGTTCCTCCTCATCGCCTCAGCCCGCGTCGGCGAAGCTGCGGCGTGCACTGATGTAGCGCGCGACCGCCTCGCCGATGGCGCGGTCGGCGGCCCCGGCATCGCGATTGACGCCGCCGTCGGCCCATTCGATTCGGCAGTCGCCGACCGCGACGGTGGGCTCGCCGAGTACGACGAGCTTGCCGGTGAATCCGTGGGCGCGGGTGATGTCGTCGATCTTTTCGCGGGCGGTGGCATAAAGCCCCTCGTTGACGCGAACGACGATGTGCGGCGCGGCGACGAGCTCGCGGAAGCAGCCGCTGGCGAGCGCTGATATTTCGGCGAACGGCTCGCGTTCGATCAGGCTTGGCGCAAGCTTGCGCGCGACCGCTACGGCGACCTCGACCGCTTCGCATTCGAGCCGCGCTTCGATCGCCTTGAGGGCGCCGGCGGCCTGGTCGATGCCGGCGGCAATGCGTTCGAGCGTGCCGGCAATCCGCCGGCCGGTTTCAATGTCCGCGTCGCGCTGCGCGTCGGCGTAGCCGCGCCCGTGGGCGATCCTCTCCGCCTCGGCGAGTTTCGCCGCGTGCTCCGAGACCGTGACCGTCGGCTCGCGCTCACTGCCGGCGGCGAAATCGACGTTGAACAGGAATTTTGCTGGCGCAGCCATCAGTAGATCAGCTCCTCTTCGCCGCGCGTCTTGGAAATAACGATTTCACCCTTGGCGGCGAGATCCTTGGCGAGGTTGACGAGCAGCACCTGCGCTTCGTCGACGTCGCGCAGCCGCACCGGGCCCATGGCGGCCATGTCGTCTCCGAGCATCTTGGCGGCGCGCGTCGACATGTTGGACATGAAGAATTGCCGTATCGGCTCGGAGGCGCCCTTGAGCGCCACCGCAAGCTTGTCCTTTTCGATATGGCGCATGAGGGTCTGCGCCGAGCCGGGATCGAGCTTCACCAGGTCGTCGAAGGTGAACATCAGCGTCTTGATGCGCTCGGCGCTCTCGCGGTTGTCCTCCTCGAGCGCGGTCAGAAATCGCGTTTCCGTCTGCCGGTCGAAGTTGTTGAAGATCTCGGCCATCACCTCGTGCGCGTCGCGGCGCCGGGTCTGCGAGAGATTCGACATGAATTCCGTACGCAACGTCAGCTCGACGCGCTCGAGCACCTCCTTCTGCACCGCCTCCATGCGCAGCATGCGGTTGACCACGTCGAGCGCCAGATCCTCGGGCAGAATGGCGAGCACGCGTGCGGCATGCTCCGGCCTGATCTTGGAGAGAACGACGGCGACGGTCTGCGGGTACTCGTTCTTGAGATAGTTGGCGAGCACCTCTTCCTGCACGTTGGAGAGCTTCTCCCACATGTTGCGGCCGGCGGGACCGCGAATCTGCTCCATGATCGCGCCGACCCGCTCGGGCGGCAGATACTGTTGCAGCAAGCGTTCGGTGGCCTCGTAGCTGCCCATGAGCGCGCCCGAGGCCGACATGCGCGTGACGAATTCGAGCAGGAGATTCTCGACGAGGTCGGCTTCGATCGCGCCGATGCCCGACATGGCGACGGAAAGCTCGCGCAGCTCGTCGTCGTCGAGCATGCCCCAGATCTTGCCGCCATATTGTTCGCCGAGCGCAAGCATGAGCACCGCCGCGCGCTCGCGCCCGGTGAGCTGGCGCTTGCCGGCCGGCGCCGGGCGGCCGGCGAGCGTCGACATCGCGGCGGCGAGGTCGCGTTGGGCGTCGGCGGCGGTTTTTCCCGGGGCGGGCGGCATGGTCAATCGATCAGGCTGCGTTCGGCTCGCTCATCCACTGGCGGATGATGGAAACGGCTTCGCTCGGATTCTTGTCGGCAAGCTCGCCGACTTTCTGCACCGATTGGGCGTGGACCTGGCCCTGGATCTGGGCGATGTCGATCTTTCTCGCGGTCTCGCTTGGCTCGGCTTTTATGGTCTCGACGGCGCCGAGGACGTCCGCCAGCTGACCGCCGCCTGCCGGCAGCGCGGCGACCGGCTGCGCTTCCGGCGCCAGGACCCGCCGCACCAGCGGCCGCACCACCATGAGCAGCACCACCAGACCGAGCAGCCCCATGACCACCATCTCGATGGCGCGCATGATGTCGTCTTTGGTGAATTGCAGCGCGCCGAGCCAACCGGTGGGCTCACTGATCGGCGTGACCGCCGTTTCGGCGAAGCGCAGGTTGACGACCTCGACCTGGTCGCCGCGCTTTGCATCAAAGCCGATGGCGGTGCGCACCACGGCCGCGATCTGCTCGATCTCCTCTTTGCTGCGCGGCTGATAAGCGATGTCGCCCTTATCGTTCTTGCCATAAACGCCGTCGACCAGGACCGCGACCGAGATACGGTTGATGCGGCCGCCCTCGATCACCTCGGTTTTGGTCGTCTTGGAGATTTCGTAATTGACGATCTCTTCGGATTTTCTGTTCTGGTCGCGGGCCGGCGGCGCGTTGGCATCGGGACCGTTGTTCCCGGGCCGCTGGTTGCTGGTGCCGGGTATCTCGTTGCCGACCGTCACCTGATTGTCGCGGCTTTCGGTTGCGGAGGTTTCTTCACGGGTTTGGCTTGAACGCACCACGCGCCCCTCGGGATCGTATTTGTCCGAGGTCTGGGTGATGCGGTTGAAATCGAATTCGGCGCTGACCTGGATGCGCGCGTGGCCCGGTCCCACGACCGAGGAGACGATCGCCTCCACCTGATCGCGCAGGCGCTTTTCGAAAGACGCGCGCCGTTCGTCGACGCTGACTTCGCCGAAATCATCGTTGCCGGTGCCGTCGGCCAATAGCCGCCCGGCTTCATCGACGATCGATACCCGTTGCGGCTTGAGCCCGTTGACGGCGGAGGCGACCAGGTGGCGAATGGCGCGCACCTGCTGCGGCTCGAGCGTGCCGTGGACCTTGAGCACGATCGACGCCGAAGGCTCGACCTTGTCGCGCGAGAATAGCGGCCGCTCCGGCAGCACCAGATGCACGCGCGCCGCCACGACCCGGTCGAGCCCCCTGATGGTGCGCGCAAGCTCGCCTTCGAGCGCCCGCAAATTGTTGATATTCTGGATAAAGCTCGTCGTACCGAGCGCGTCCGACTTGTCGAAAATTTCGTAGCCGACGCCGCCACCCTTGGGCAGGCCTTCGCCGGCAAGCGACATGCGCAACCGCGCCACCCGATCCTTGGGCACCATGATGATGCCGCCCTCATTGCGCAGTTCGTAGGGCACGCCCTGCCGCTCCAGATCCTTCACGATGGCCGAGGAGTCTTCGTAGGACAGATCGGTAAAGAGGGGAGTCATCTGCGGCGCGGTCACGCGCAGGATGAGGAAGGCGAAGAAGCCGACAAGTGCAAGGGTGACGGCGACCATGGCCGCGATCCGTGGCGCACCTAGCGTCTTGGCGAACTCAAGCAGACCCTGCACAGTTTCTCATCTCCCCGCGTGCGAAACTCCGCGTCTCTCGCACCCGGCAAGATTTGCCCAGTTTATGGTTAGCGCGGGGTTAATGCCGTCAGGGTGTGCGCAATAGAAATTCGGCCGCTGCAAAACTGCAACGCCATGGGAGCGGCTGCGGATTTTGTCCGTCCGAAAGCAAAGAACGCCGGCGCGGCCGGCCGGCGTTCGCGAATCGGCAAGGCGCCGGTACGGCGCTTTTCCGGGAGCGACCTTATTGGCGGTACTGCTGAATGCGCGTCGTCCGCAACCCGGCCAGGCCATGCTGGTCGATCGAGTATTGCCAGGACAGGAATTCCTCGACCGTCAGGGTATACCGGCTGCACGCTTCTTCGAGCGAAAGCAGTCCGCCGCGCACCGCGGCCACCACTTCGGCCTTGCGGCGAATAACCCAGCGCTTTGTTCCCGGCGCCGGAAGATCGGCGATCGTCAGAGGCGAACCGTCCGGCCCGATGACATACTTGACCCTCGGGCGATGGGGCTCAGTCATATCAACAACTCTCACAACTCGACACAACTGACCCGACCATAGCTGTGGCGGCTTAAAATTTGCCTAAGCGCAATGACTTGATTGCTGCCTTTTGCTGGCGGCGTGCAGGTCTGGGATCGCGTCGCCGCCCCGCTTTTGCGGTGCACCACAAAACGCCGGCTCGGCGGTAAGTCCATCCTCAGTGGGTGATCGAGGTGATCTGGCTGATCTGAACGCTTTGACCGTTCACCGTCAGCGTCGGAGGATTCGAGGTGAGATTGACGCCGCTGACGGTGCCTTGAACCTGCGTCGACACCGTCACCGCCTGGCCGTTGGCGCCGGTCGCCGTGACTTTGAGCGTGTAGGTGCCGTCGGGCCAAGTCTGGCCGTTGTTGCCTTGACCGTTCCAGGTGAAGCTATTTGATCCGGCGTTCAGCGACATTGTGCCGCTGTAAGCGGTGGTGCCGGCCGAACTGGTGACCGTGACGGTGGCGGTCGCCGGCGTCGAGGTGGTGAGGTTCCAGACAGCGGAGCTGCTGGTTGCGTTCGACAGCGTCGCGGAATTGCCGCTGACAGTGACCGTCGAGCCGACCAGCTCAAGCGCCGAGGTCGCATCGGTTGTCTGCTGCATCGCGATGAGGCTTTGCAGGTTGGTATTCATGTTGATCTGCTGCTCGACCGATGCAAACTCGACCAATTGCTGGGTGAATTGATTGGTGTCGAGCGGATCGAGAGGATTCTGGTTCTGCAGCTGAGTGGTCAGAAGCTGCAGGAAGGTATCGAAGTTGCCGGCCAGCTGTTGCGAGGCGTCGGTGCCGGCGGCTTGGGCGGTTGACGAACTCGAGCTCGAACCGGAGGACGAAAGGCTGGAAAGTGTGCTCATGGGCCTGATCCTTCGTTCACGAACGCTAAATCCGAATGTCGACACCGCTGCCGAGTCCGGCGCGCGCGTATATTTGCGTGGCGGCGCTTGGCGTGAGATCGGCGTCGGGGATCACGAGTTGGGCTGAGCTGCCGCTCTGCGAGCCGGAGCCGTTATTCTGGCCGGTGAAAGACTGGTTCTGACCGGACAGCGATTGGTCGCGCAGGCTGAATTGGAGTCCGTCGTCGGCGGTCTTCAGGCCGGCTTGATTGAGCGCCTGTTCAAGCTGCGGCTGCTGGTTTTGCAGGAGCTGCAACGTATCGGCGCGGTCGGCGGTCACGTGCGTCGTCACCTGACCGCTGCTGTCCACGTCGAGACGTACGTCGATGCGCCCGAGCTCCGGCGGGTCGAGCCGGATGTCGAATTGGTTGGCGCCTGATTGCGCCCGGGCGGCGATCGCGACCGCTAGTCCCGCAACCGGGACCGCCGCCGATGTCGAAGCGGATGATGCCGCGCCCGTTGCGCTCTGCGATGACGTTGCGGCCGCCAGAGCCGAGAAACCGAAGTTCGGCACCGCCGCGGGATCGGTTTTCGCCGCTGCCGTAGCTTGCGCGGTTGATGTGCCTGCTGTTGCCGAAGCAGCGGCGAGGTCGGGTGCTTTTGCGGCCGTGCGATCGCTGGTCGCCGCCGCAGCCGGGTCGAACTGATTGCCGCTGACAGTGCTGGTGTCGACATCCTGGCTTTGCAGCTGGGCCTGGCTCGGTGTCGAATTTGGCGAGGCGGTGCCCGCGTCGGCTGGCGTCGCCTTGGCGGGTGCCGGGGCCGGCGATTGGGCGTCGCCGCTAGTCGCAGCCGAAGCGGTGGGGGCTTGGGCCGCCGCGTCGTCGGCCGCATCGTCCGGCGCCGGCGCCGCATTCTGTCCGGAAGAGGAGGCCGCGGCGTTGCCCGATTTGCTTCGATTCCCGGTCACATCACCGATTGCCGCGGGCGCGTTGGCCGCTCCGCTGGCCGCCTGTGGTGGCGCCAACGGCGTGTTGACGGCGATCGCAACCGCGACCGGCTGGACCGCTGGACTCGTCGTGTTTGCAGCTGTCGCAGATGTCGTCGAGTCGGTTGTCGCGGTGTCGTCCTTGCTTTTCTTGTCGCCGGACGGCGACGGGTTTGCGGAATCGTCCGTTGGCGCCGCCGATTGGACTTGGCTCGGATCGGCAACTTGCGTGGGCGGATTCGTGGTTGCCGCGGCCGGTTGCGAAGCCGAATTGGGATCGTTTGCGGTCCCCACCTTTGTTGTCGTGGTGTTTTGAGTCGAGGGCTGGTTGCTGTTGGAAGGGGTTGAGGCTGTCGTGTTGGAGTTCGCTGAGGGTTGGCTCTTATTCGTCTGGCTCGGCGGCGTCTGCTGTGGCGAGCTGTTGCTGCCGTCCTTTGTGGTCGTGCCTGAGTTCGGGGCGTTACCCGATGATTGGAAGGTCCTGCTCTGCCAGAGAGACCCGCTTGCTGACGCCGTTGGGGTGGGCGGCGAAGGGTTCGCTTGCGCGCCGGTATCCTGCTGGGAGGCGGCGGCATCGAGCAAGTCGGCAAATGGCTGCGGCGTCGTGTCCTGCAGCGTTTGAGCGGTGGACCGCTGCTGCGACGACGATTGCACAAACGATGACGTCGAATTGACGTCGGACGCTACACTTGGCACTGCTCGGTCCTCGAAAGCGAGATGATGCCAAGCCGCCTGCAACCCTCGGGCCAGTATGCGGTCGCCTGATAATCGACGTAAATTCAATATGTTATGTGAGCGCGCCGCAACCGGGACTGCGGCAATCCCTGGCACGATAGGCAGCTTTTGCCGCCCGCCGTGGGCGAAGCGCTGCTGGGCGAAGTGGCGAATGGGGAGCCCGGCGCTTATAGTATCAGCGGTGCCGCCAGCGGCGCCGGGCGGCCGCCGGAAGGGAATCGGTTAGGGTTATGCTGAACAGTCTCGACATCGAGGGCCGTCCGTCGGACACGCGCGTCGTGGTCGCGATGTCAGGCGGCGTCGATTCCTCGGTCACGGCAGCGCTCCTCGCCGACGCCGGGTATGACGTGGTCGGCATTACCCTCCAGCTTTACGATCATGGCGCCGCGACCCACCGCAAGGGCGCTTGCTGTGCAGGCCGCGATATTCACGACGCGCGTCTGGTCGCCGAGCGCATCGGCATTCCCCATTATGTGCTCGACTATGAGAGCCGCTTCAAGGAAGCGGTGATTGACCGCTTCGCCGAAAGCTACGTTGCCGGCGAAACTCCGGTCCCCTGCCTTGAATGCAACCAGGCGATCAAGTTTCGCGATCTGCTGCAGACGGCGCGCGACCTCGGCGCGAAGGTGTTGGCCACCGGCCATTATGTGGCTTCGCGCGCAATGCCGGGCGGCGGGCGGGCGCTCTATCGGGCGCGCGAACCCGAACGCGACCAGAGCTACTTCCTGTTCGCGATCACGCCCGCTCAGCTCGAATTGTTGCGCTTCCCCCTCGGCGAGCGCACCAAGACGGAAACGCGCGAATTGGCGCGGCGGTTTGGGCTTTCGGTCGCCGACAAGCACGACAGTCAGGACATCTGCTTTGTGCCGAGCGGGCATTATGCCGATGTCATCGAGCGGCTGCGGCCGGGAGCGGCGGCGCCCGGCGAGATCATCGGTCTGGACGGCCAGGTGCTCGGCCGTCACGACGGCATCATCCATTTTACCGTCGGGCAGCGGCGCGGTCTGGGCATTGCCACGGGTACGCCGCTCTATGTGATTCGGTTGGACGCTACTTCGCGCCGGGTCGTGGTCGGGCCGCGCGAGGCCCTGCGCACAAGCCGCATCCGGTTGCGCGAAGTGAACTGGCTAGGCGCCGGCACGCTCGAACAAGCTTTGGACAATGGCCGAGAAGTCTATGTGAAGGTGCGCTCGACGCGGGCGCCGCAGCCGGCTTGGCTGCGCGGCACCGTCGACGGCAGCGTCGAGGTCGAGTTGGTTGCCGGCGAGGACAGCGTGTCGCCTGGGCAAGCCTGTGCGTTCTATGATGCGGCCGAAGGCCAAGCGCGGGTGCTAGGCGGCGGAATCATCGCGAGCACGATCGCCGCGCCGGCCGCAAAGCGCGCCGCTCCCGTCAACCTGGCCGCAGCGCATTAATCGCGCGGCGCGCCCGCGACGAGGACGCGATGGCAAGCGAACTCGACAAGGACGCAGTCGCCAGAGCTTACGCGCGCTGGGCCCCGGTTTATGACGTCGTCTTCGGCGCCGTCTTTGAGCGTGGCCGCAAAGCCTCGATCGCGGCCGCCGAGCGCATCGGCGGCTGCATCCTTGAGGTGGGGGTCGGCACCGGGCTCTCGCTGCCGGATTATTCTTGGACCAATCGCCTTGTCGGCGTCGACCTTTCGGCGCCAATGCTGCGCAAGGCCAAGGAGCGGGCGGCCGAGCATCGCTTGACCAATGTCGATGGGCTTGCGGTGATGGATGCGCAGCGTCTCGGCTTCCAAGACGGCGTCTTCGATGTCGTCGTCGCGCAATATGTCATCACCGCAGTGCCGGATCCCGAGGCCACGCTGGACGAGTTCGTCCGTGTCCTTAAAGCCGGCGGCGAGATCATCCTGGTGAACCATCTCGGCGCCGAAGGTGGACTACGCGCCGCCTTCGAGCGCTGGTTCGCGCCCTTGGCGCGGCGGCTGGGATGGCGGCCGGAATTCCGCTGGGAGCGTTTGGCGCAATGGGCCGCCTCGCATGGCGGCGTCCGCGTGGTCGAGCGCCGCCCGATGCCGCCGCTCGGGCATTTCTCGCTTATTCGGTTTGCCAAGCTTGCCCATGCCGGTGCCGTCGATCACGCCGCATTGCAGCGTTTCAGCTAGCTAGCTCCATGAGGTTCGCTATGCCCGCCGGCGTGCGGGCCATGCGATCGCAGATGATGACGGGGTTCTGCGCCTCGAGCAGCATCTTCGCCGCTGCCGCGATGGCGCCGGCATCGCCTTGCGGCGGTACGACCGGCGCGAGCTTGGGGATATGCAGGCTCTCACCGTCGGGAATCGGGTTCTCCTGCGGCTCGGCGTCGAGCGCGAGAAATACCGGCCCCATCGGCGGCGTCGTCGCGATCTTGTAGACGCGCACCGCCGACTCGGCGAAATGCTGGAGCGAAGCCGGTTGATCGTCCCATTGGTGAAGCCGCGCACGAGCGCGCCGATGTCGACGCCGGAATGCACCCAATCCGCGCCCGGCATGCGCTTGTCAGCCTCCATGATGTTGCCGCCGATCACGATGACCGGCACGCGGTCGCACCAGGCGTTGTAGATCGCCATGGTCGCGTGCCGCAGGCCGACCGTGCCGTGACAGGCCATCGCGATCGGCGTGCCTGCGATCTTCGCGTAGCCCTGCCCGAGGTGCGCGGGGACATTCGCGAAATTCGGTTTACCGGTTGCGGTCCTAGAGGAACACCCACTCACCGCTCAGAAGCTCTGGCCGCGGGCCAAAATGCTTGCCACCAGAGCAGACGCAGATCATAGCTCGCCGAGGCTCTTCAAGAGATCGGCGAGGCGGCCGGCTTCATCCGTCGAGATAGCAAAGAGATTGTTTTTAGCGTCAACCCGTATGAAGCGGCCGGAATGATCGTCCGTAGACTGTTCGATTTCGAATTTGCCGACCGGGACGGTGTTGTCCCGTGCATAGAATAGCGCACTGACCGAAGCCTGTGCGAATCCCTTGTCTGCAAGCTCGGCATCTTTCGCGCCGCGGGGCGAAATCGGTTGGATCCAAGTCTGTTCGAGTGCGGCCAGTGTTACTGCGATCTGGCGTGCTTGTTCCGGTTCCGCGATCGACGTGGCACTCCACGCATGGGCCTTCTGGCCAGAGCGGCGTAAAAGCCAATTACCCGCGGCGTCGCGTTCGAGACGATGCACCTTGCCGTCGATTGCGATGTCGATGGACGATATTTGACTAATTGAAACAGAAAGCAACCATTGCCCGGAGCGTTGACCCGGTTCGCCTTGCGCCGCCACAGAGCGAAGAAGTCTTTGGGCCTGATCCGCTGCCACTTCCCATTCCGAACCGACATATCTTGGCAGAAGGTAAAGCTGCGGTTGGCCGATTATTCTAACATATTGCGATACTCGCACGGGGTTCAGTCCGCCGAAACCGAGCGTTGTGTCGGAGCCGTCCGCGCTTGTTAAAGCCACCGTATAGGCGGCCGGTTCGAGGCCGAAGTCAGCGAAGCGGACGCCTTTCAGCTCATCAGGGCCAAGCGCTCGCGCTGGCTCCGAAACAGTCACGAAATTGAGGGCTGCGCTGATGTGAGCCTCAATCTCTTCGGGAATGCTTTGCTCATCGAGCGACCAAGTACCGCCCATGTGCCGCCGCAGAACGACATGATCAGCGCCGCGCCGCAAGTCCACCTGCACGATTCCGGCAGGGTCTATTTTTGCAATGCCCTGTCTTTCGAAACGGCTAAGCTTGTCCGCCCTGTCGACGCCGCCGGTTAAAGCGAGGGCCCCGATGAATACCATGATAAACGTCGCGCCGATGGCCGCCGCAAGGCTTGTTCTTTTCGTCACCGCCGCCTCCACCACACCAGGCCGCCAAATCCGAGCACGCTCAGCGGCAACAGCACCTCGACCGAAAGGAAAATACCGCGCATTTGATTTTGCGTAAGAATGATCTCCTTCTGGGCGTAGGTTTGCGTCGTTGCCACGGGTCTTGCCTCATCTTCCGCCAGCCAGCGGACGATGCTGACAGCGAGATCGCCATTTGAGACGTAGGGAAAATACGCATTAGAGGCAAAATTGGTGTTGCCAACGAGCACGAGGCGGAAGGCTTCGTTATTTTTGTCGACTCCGGGCCAGTGTCCCTCCAGGGCCGCAGCAAGGATCGCGGGACCGCGGCCGGTCGTTTGATCGGATGTGGTTGAGGACGTTTGTGACGCGGGCCTCTGGTAGCTGTCCTTACTGCTCTCCGCGAGAACGCTGACGTCGATGCCTTCTGGCAGCGGGGTGGCGATGCGGAGCGGGCGCGCGTCGGGAAAGACCGTGAGCGCGATCCTTTGTGTTATCGGGTGCGGAGGATAGTAGGGAACCGCGATCTTGGTGTCATCGGGGCCGGCATGATTGACTGGGTCGATCACCTTGACGGGGTCGGAGGAAAGACCAACGGTTCTTAGAAGGGCGCCAAGCTCACTGCCAAGAGGAAACGCGGGGTCGAGCCCAACAAATAAACGGCCCCCCTTGGCGAGATAGTCCGCGATAAGCCGCGCCTCACCCCGTCCATATTCCTGGCGCGGCCCGATCTCGACCAGAGTTTTGCAGTCCGCGGAAATGGAAGGCGCGATTGTGATCGCGCGCACCTCGTAGCCAAGCGCGGTAAGGGCCAAGCTGAAGCGATCGAGACCGTCAGCAGCGCCCTCGAGGAGGTCGGAAGAGCCCACCTTGTCATGGTTTTCAAGGTTTTCCAAATGGTTGTAACGAAACTGCGGGCTTCCCGCATCGATAGTTTCGCCATGGCCCGTGACGAAGCACACAACCTCAGTGTCTTTTTTTAGCGCGCGCAGGATTGCAAACGCGACTGTGACGAGGTCGGTGTTGTTCTCGACGACGACGCGCCGCCCTTCGGCCAAGACAATCGTTGTGTTATAGTCGCGAACGCCGAATGAACGCGCTTCGGCGGGATCCCGGTCGATGTCGACGGCCCGAAAATGAAGGAAGCGGTGTTCCCGGCCAGCCACGGTGAGAAGCTCTTTGGCTTTGTAGGCGTTGACGTCGGAGCTGTTGTAAAAGAAGAAGAGCGATATCTCTGTGTTCAGACCCGCGAGCACGCTCTGTAATTGCGCAGGCGGGCTATTTGCGGCATCCCTACTCAGATCGATATGGGCGTCATGCCGAAATATTGCGACGTTTCCGGCGGCGGTCACGGCGACCGCTCCGATGACAAGCAAAGTCGAAAGTACCACTCCCGCCGAACTCGAGCGCGCAAGGCGCGGTGGTAGAAGCAAGGCCAAACCGAAAAGAAAGAGCGCCGCGACGAACCAAACGAAAAAAAGCAAAAGTTCGCCGGTTTTTGTCCGCCAAGGATCGCCGCCCTCCGCCAACGCAGGCGAGTAGAAAGCAAGGAGCGCTACCGTCGATGTCAGGACACAAACGTATTTGCATCGGGTATTCATGGTTCGCGGGCTCCTATCGTCAAAGGTTTAACGCCATGACAGAGCGCGAATGCTAAGAAACAGCGTTAGAAATGCCGCGCTTAGAAAAAACGCTACATCGGAGAGGTAAAGTGAGCCGGTCGCGAAGGGCTTGAAATGCCCAGACAGCGAAAGATGCAGGACCACATCGTTCAACGGAGAAGGCAAGAGCGCAGCCACTTCGTCGATAATCCACAATAGAAGGAACAGGCTTAGCGATAGGACAGCGGCGATGATCTGGTTGTTCGTCAGCGTTGAACTGAAGAGCCCCGCCCCCACGAGCGATGTGGCGAACAAAAACAACCCGAGATAACCACTGAAGATCGGCCCCCAGTCGGGATCTCCGTAAAGTTCGAGCACCCCCGCATAGATGATCGAGAGGCCAAGCATCAACGTCACCAAGGTGAGACTTGCGGCGAATTTGGCCAAAATGATCTGCGGCTCGGTTACGGGCGAGGTGAGAAGCACTTCGAGTGTGCCGAGCTTGTTCTCCTCCGCGACAAGGCGCATGGTGATGATCGGCACGGTGAGAAGGATCAGCACGAACATCTGGAAAAACAGATCGACGAGCGTCTGGGAGTGGGTGATGAACAGCTTGAGCGTGAAGCTGTATCCCATAATGAAAAGAAAGACGGCTATCACCACATACGCGATCGGCGACGAAAAAAGTGCAGCGACTTCCCTGCGCCAGAGGACAGCAAACGTTCTCATGCGGTCACTTCCCGGGCTTGGTTTGTGAGGTCTAGAAAAATCTGTTCGAGACCTCGCGTGATGGGGGTGAGCTCGGACAGCGCGAAGCCGTTACCGACGATCGTGGAAGCAATCTCCTCCGTGAGTTTCGGGCGCCAAGCGGCTTTCACGATATACCGCCGGAGGTCACCGCCCTCCTGCAAAGTGTCGATCGCCTGGACGCCGCCGATTTGAGACACGAGGGCTTTGACATCGTTTTCGGCGCCCGCGACGCGGATGCTCAGTTCCTGCGTGGCACGATGAAGCTTCAGTGCGTCTTGCGTGAGAAGAGTGCCGTCGAGCAGGATCATGACGCGGGTCGCGATCTGCTCGATTTCCGACAGCACATGCGAAGCTATCAGAACCGTGTGGTGTCCAGCGAGAGAAAGAATGAAATCGCGAATGCTGACGACCTGGCTCGGGTCGAGACCACTCGTCGGCTCATCGAGTACAAGAATTTGGGGGTCGTTCAGAAGCGCTTGCGCGATGGCCACGCGCTGGCGGTAGCCGCGCGAGAGCTTTGTTGTGAGAAGATCGCATACTTTGTCGAGCCTCAAGCGGTCGATCACGGATGCAATCGCGTTTTCGACCTGTCTTGGTTTCACACCTTTGATTTGCGCCATAAAGCGCAAATATTCGACGACACGCATGTGATCGTAAAGCGGCGCATTCTCATGAACGTAGCCAACCTGGCGCCGAAGCGCGAGCGAATCGCGAAAGACATCGTTTCCCGCGACGGTTACAGTTCCGGCCGTCGGCGTCAAATATCCCGTCAGAATGCGAAAGATGCTGCTTTTCCCGGACCCATTGGGTCCGAGCAAACCGACGATCTCGCCTTCTTCAATGGAAAAAGAAACATCACGGAGAGCAAGGCGCGGCCCGTACCGCTTCACGAGGTTCTCAGCGACGATGACTTTGCTCACTACGGTTCCACCCTTGTGGCGAGCCTGGCCGGAGCGCGCAGCGAGTCGGCGACGCTCTTCTACGTTCGCGGCCTACCTGGAAAGTACCCGATGTCCGTCAAAAGGCCCCTGACGGACAAAGACCGGCCCTGAGGGCCGGTCTCGCTTCAGCCTCAAATAGGCAAACTATTCGTAATATTCGGGCGCGTGCTTATGTGCGTTAAACGCATCTGGATCGTGAGTCGGCAGCACGTCGCCATGCTCCAAATCGCGCGTGCGGCGGATATAAGCATAACCGTTGTAGTAAGCCACCGGGTCGTAAACCAGACCGAGGCTAGGAAGAATGTTCTTGTCGAGATTTTCCTTCAAGTGAAGCGTATCGCTCGTCAAGACCACAAGGCCCGTCTTCGGCAGACGAACAAGCGCGAGCTGCGTTCCAGGCGTGTGGCCCGTTGCACGATGAAGGTAGATGCTTCCGTCGCCGAACAGGTCGAGGTCTCCATCGAGTTCGATGACCGGCTGCCGCGAGGCGTTCGGAGAGCCAAGCGGAGCACGAAGCGCTGCGAAATCGGCTGTGATGTAGGGCGTTGCGGTGCCTGGCTTCGGCCAGAACGCGTTCACGACCTCGTCACGCTGATAAACGAGCGTGGCGTTGGGGAATTTGCTTATGTTTCCCGCGTGGTCGAGATGCAGATGGCTGATGATCACGTAATTGATGTCGGTCGGCTTGAGGCCAATTTTTGCAAGCTGAAGGTCGATTGCGACCTCGGGGCTTCGGTCGGGCTGAAGTCCCTGGATGAAGGGACCCCAGTAGGTCGGATCGGTGATGATCGTGTCATTATTGCCGGTTTCGAAAAGCACATTCCCCTTGGGGTGCTTAATGACGTAGAAGGAAACCGGCACTTTGATCCTGTCATTGGTGGCGCCGCTTTGCAGCAGCGATTTCTCAAGATTCAGCCAGCCCGACGAGAAAATGTACAGCTTTGTTCCTTCCGGTGCTGCCGCGAATGCGAACGTCTGAGAGCAAAGAAGGGCGCAGCCGGCAAGCGCCATCCTGAAATTGCGAAGACTGACCATCGTCATCTCCTTTCCTAGCAGAAGAACTTATAGTATATCGTTTTGGTATATTTTGTCGAGCGACGCAAAAAGACCTCGTGAATTAAAAATTTTATTCCATTCGGTCATAACTCCGCAGCAGCCTTAACCCGTTTGAGCAAGGTGGCTGAGCATGGACACGCGAGCCGCCTGCATCCCCAAGGCTCAGCAGCTCGCCTTTGGCAAGCTGCCTTTCTGCCCACCGTGGCGGCGCGCTCGATGAAATTTCGTCTAGATGAGATTCTTGGTGTCTCGAATGCGCCACGTACGCGTTGCTAAGATTTTGCGGTCTGACCCGCTGACCACAAGCGCGTGACAAGTACATAACAGCCCAGCTGGTGCTGTTGATCGAGGCGATCGAGCCGCCGAGCAAAGTAGCCATTAGGCGGCTCGGCGGGGGTAGCGGCACGTCAGTTCATTGCAATTTTGAAATTCGGCACTTTGATTTTTGCAGTGCTGTCCTTCTTGCGGCCCGCGCCGACGACATGATCGAATAGCCGCTGTTCGGCACCCGCGAACTTGGAGACTAACAATGAAGGCGATTCGAGTTCACAAATTCGGCGGCCCTGAAGTCCTGAAGCTCGAGGAAGTAGCTACACCAAAGCCGCCGGCCGGCGAAGTGTTGGTGCGCATTCATGCGGCCGGGGTCAATCCCTACGATACCTATATGCGCGCCGGCACTTATGCGGTGAAGCCGAAGCTCCCGTACACGCCAGGATCAGACGGGGCTGGAGTGGTTGAAGCAGTCGGCGAAGGCGTCACAAAAGTGAAGCGAAACGATCGCGTCTACACGGCGCAGACCCTCACAGGTGCGTATGCGGAATACGCACTGGCTCGCGAAGAGCAAGTGCATCTCCTTCCTGCGAACGTTGATTTCAAGCAGGGTGCAGGGGTATGGGTACCCTATGGAACTGCATTTCATGCGCTACATCACTCGGCGAAAGCACACGCTTCTGAAACCGTACTAGTCCACGGCGCAAGCGGTGGTGTGGGGATCGCGGCGCTCCAAATCGCGCGCGCCATGGGTTTGAGGGTTCTTGGTACTGCAGGGACGCCGAGGGGTCTCGAAACCGCCAAGCGAGAGGGCGCGCATGAAGTCTTCAATCACAACATGGCCGGATATCAGGAACAAATTCTGCAAACGACGGGCAACCGAGGCGTGGACATCATTCTGGAGATGCTCGCCAACGTAAACCTCGCTCACGACACGAAACTTTTGGCCAACAATGGCCGGGTCATCGTGATCGGCAGTCGCGGAGAGGTTACCATCAATCCTCGTGAACTGATGGGGCGTCGCGCTTCTATCCGCGCGTTCACGCTCTGGGCCATTACGCCGGAGGAAGAGGCGGATATCCACGCGGGTATCTTTGCGGGCCTCGAAAACGGCACTCTGCGTCCCATCGTTGGAATGGAATTGCCACTCGCCGAGGCCGCGCGCGCTCACAAGGAGATTCTTGAGCCAGGATCGGCCGGCAAGATCGTGCTCATCTGCTGATCGATGCGTGGCGCAGCTCCTGGGGGCGGGCTTGGAAATCTCAACTGGCTCTGCGGGATTGTCATGTTACATTCCAAAAACGCAGCGCCAGTTTCAACTAGCAAGCTCCAGTATCTCGCGCACTTGATCCGGTCTATCAATGGGCCGCGGGTTACGAGGGACCCAAGGTGTAGCCATTGCCTGCTCGGCAATGCGTTGGAAGCTGTCACGCCCGATATTCACGGCGCAGAGGCTCCTCGGCATTCCAAGCCCGCGTATCAAGGTATCGAGCGCATCGCTTGCCTCGCGGCCCGCCTGCGACATAGCGGCCGAGATCAGCGCTTGACGGTGTCCGTTTGCTGGCTTGTTCCAACGCATGACCGCCGGGAGCATGATGCAGGAGGTATACCCGTGCGGCACGCCAAATTCAGCGCCCAATACATAGCCGATGCCATGACTCGCGCCCATCGGCACTCCGCTACTGAGAGGAGCCATTGATAGCCATGCGCCCAATTGGCAATCGAGCCGCGCGGCGAGGTCGTTTGGTTCCGCCTTGACACGCGGCAACCCGCTCGCAAGCAAGGCCAGTCCTTTCAGCGCCTGCGCGTCCCCGAAGACATGAGCTTCATTCGAGCAGACGCCTTCGACGCAATGATCCACCGCACGAACCCCGGTCGAGAGCCATAGCCACTCGGGCGTATGCAGCGTGAGCGCTGGATCGAGCACGACCGCGCTCGGCATCACGCGCGGGTGGCGCAGCAGTTCCTTTGTTTTGGCGCGCTCATTCGTGACCCCGGCTAAGGCGCTGAAGTCGCCAGCCGACAGCGTGGTCGGCACACTGATTTGCCGCACGGTTGGCGTATTCATTGGGGGCGGACCGACGATACCGTCGGCTTCTTTCACGGCGCGCAGCTTGTCGATTGCCTCGGGTGAGCGGATATCATTGGCAAGGCACATCTGCACGGCCTTGCCTCCGTCCGTGATCGATCCGCCGCCGATGGTAACAATGAGGTCAGCCCGAGCGGCTCTCGCCGCCTCCGTTGCCTCGATCACTGCAGCGCGCGGTGTATGCGCCGGCATGCGATCGAAGGTGCCGGCGCAACGGCCGCCAAGCGCTCGACGAACTTTGTCAATCTCATCCGTCTTTTGATTGAGCGATCGGCTCACCATCAGGAAGACACGAATGGCCCCCAGACGTTGGACCTGGCTGGCTATCGCCTCGGCCGCGGACTTTCCAAATACGACCTCATCCATTTGACCGAAGAGTACGCGTCCTGATGGGAGCATGTGTCTCTCCGAAACCCGAGCGATTGCGATCTTCCGAGCCAAACCCAGTTTGTCAGATCATGACAACAAGGCAAATCCCACCGCGAATTGTGCACACCCCACGCTGGGGCGAGCTGCCCGAGTGACAAAGATCGTTGCGGGTCGAACCCGGCCTTTCGGTGACGTGCGGGACAGGTCCGCTTTACCTCCAATAGCAACCGACAAGCGGACATAGCGCGAAGTCCCAGTGGTGCCAAGCTATTCACCGTTTTCGTTCTTGCTCTCGAAATTAAGCTCGATCTCGACGTTGTTAGGATCGCGGAGAAAAATCTGCCAACGGGTGCTATTTGGCACTTGGTTCACCTGGTACGGTATTCCCTTTTCGGAAAGATGCCGCTTCGCTGCCTCGAAGCCGCGGCAGCCGAAAGCGACATGATCGATGACGCCTGAATCGGTACGCTGCCGCTTCTCGGTCTGTGAGATGTCGTTGAGGTGCAGTACGGGATGGCCAGAGCTGTAGAGCCAGGCTCCTGGGAAATTGAATGGAGGCCGTGGCCCGTTGGTGAATCCGAGCACGCTCTCATAGAAATGCACGGTCTCTTCGAGTTTCCGAGTCGAAACATTGTAATGGTCAAGCAGACCAACGCTCATTTTCATCAGGCTTTCTCCTGGTACTCGTCATGGATATCATCGTGATCCGTTTCTACGGGCGAACAAAGGGACCCGCACGTTCCGCAAGTCTCTGCTTTGCCAATGCCTGTTGCCTGCGTCGGTCCTCACCAAGCTTGAGCAGACGCTCCTTATCGGAAGGATCGACGCGACCGTATCGGGCGCGCCACATTACCCCGTCTTCCCACCAGGAGTACGGTGCCTTTATGGTAGTTCGCGGTGTTTTGGCGGTCTCAAGGACGGTCAACGCTTGACGTAGGATCTCGCGCTGCATGTCGGGCTGCCACGGATGACCGCAGGGATTGCCAAGCGGAAAGTCCGTGAAATAGAACCTTGGAACACCGCAATGCTCGACAACGTCTAGTGCCGATCCAATAATGACAGTGGGAATTCCGTTCGCTTCAAGATGACGACCCACCAGGCTGACAGTCTGATGGCAAACAGGACAAAGGGGACATAGAACTGCGGCGTCCGCCCCATCTTCGTGAAGACGTGCGAGGATTTGTGGCGCGTCTTCGGTAAGCGTTTTGTGCTGGCTGTATTCTGTAGGCACGCCGTGGAAACGCGCCGTCAAACCGCCGAACAACCCATCGGATGCCAACTCCGCAGCAGCCTCGATCGGGAGAAAACTGGCTCGGTCGTTTGTGTGGGTCGATTCCTTGTCCCAAGCTACGTTGTCGGTGAACAATTTCGGCGGAGGCGGCGATACGTGGTCTGACCAAACCCGCTTAACGCCGTCAAAATCTATCGGGCTCGCCGTAGTGACTAACGCAACGCGCGATTCCGATAATGGTTTTGCAAGCTGCGAAAAAGGCACATCGTCGAAGGTCGCCCAGATGTAGTCCCGCGTATAGCCGAGAGCACGATAGTAGTGGCGTGTGCGGTCCATATATTTAACGGGCATATCTGCATCAGCCATGCCGCATTTCCTCCACCTGTTGCCCCTCAGGCTTATCGGCTTAAGCGTATACGACCTAAAGAGAGGGCGCGACGGAATTTCTTAAGCTCCACCGAAACTGATCCTGTAGAGGGCTATTAAGGCCTGCGGGCTTTTCCTCCGTCACCCTTTGCTCAACGTCCGCTTCACCTCCTGCAGCGACCAGCGAGTGGACATCACACGAGGTCAGACTTGTGCCACGATGTATGGCCCGGCCGTGCGGAGCAAGATGGCGTTGCGAGATCGACGAACGT
>Ga0187781_10000543_pt1 | contig 26883 bp, 19 predicted proteins | sample 0715_SJ02_MP02_2_FD_132447 | JGI IMG/M metagenome (GOLD analysis project Ga0187781, IMG submission 132447) | Tropical peat soil microbial communities from peatlands in Department of Meta, Colombia - 0715_SJ02_MP02_20_MG | ecosystem: Environmental > Terrestrial > Soil > Wetlands > Peat | place... | reverse complement strand
TGCATCTCGGTGGCGGCACCCCCAACTTCCTCGGGCGCGGGACGCTGGCACGGCTCATCGCCGGCATCGGGCGCGCCTTCCGCCTGAGCGACGCCGCCGGCCGCGACTTCTCCATCGAGCTCGATCCGCGCTCGCTGCCCGAGCCGCCGGCGCACTACGCGGCCTCGCTCGCGCAGCTCGGCTTCAATCGCGCCAGTCTCGGCGTGCAGGATTTCGATCCCGGCGTGCAGCGCGCGGTCAATCGCATCCAGAGCGTCGAGCAGACGCTGAGCCTGATCGACGCCTGCCGCGACCAGGGTTTCCGCTCGATCAACGTCGACCTGATCTACGGCCTGCCGGGGCAGACGCCGGCGGCGTTCCAGCGCACGCTGCGCACCGTCATGTCGGCGCGACCCGACCGCATCGCGGTGTACGGCTACGCGCACCTGCCGACGCTCTTCAAGGCGCAACGGCGCATCGACGCTTCGGCGCTGCCCGATGCCGCGGCCAGAATCGAGCTGCTGCGCCTCGCGATCGACGAGCTGTCGGCGGACGGCTACGCCTACGTCGGCATGGATCACTTCGCGCTGCCGGGCGATGAGCTGGTGCAGGCCCAGGAGCGTGGCGGCCTGCATCGCAATTTCATGGGCTACACCACCCACGCCGACTGCGATCTGATCGGCGTCGGCGCGAGCGCCATCAGTCATATTGCCGACAGCTACAGCCAGAATTTCCGCGACCTCAAGAGCTGGAAGGCCGCCCTCGAGGAGCGGCGGCTGCCGCTGTGGCGCGGGCTGGCACTGACCTTCGACGATCGGTTGCGCGCCAGCGTGATCGGCCAGCTGATGTGTCACGGCATGATCGATACGGCGGCCATCCAGCACCAGTACGGCATCGATTTCGCGGCCTACTTCCAGGATGCGCTCGCGCAGCTCGAGCCGCTGGCCGCCGATGGCCTGGTGCGCATCGCGCACGGCGAGATCACCGCGACCGCGATGGGGCGGCTGCTGTTGCGCAATATTGCGATGTGCTTCGATCACTATCTGGCCGCGGCAACGCCGGCGGCGGGCGCCGCGCCGCTGTCACGGGCCGTCTAGTTCCCTCCCGGCGCGGATGTCGCCTGCAGGTCGAGCACGACCTCCACGACGTTGAGCTCGCGTCTGCGGACGCGGAAGCCCAGCTTCTCCGCCAGGTGCAGCATGGCGGGGTTCTCGGCGAGCACACTCCCCCACAACTCACCCGTGCCGTGCTCGCGGCAATAGCGGATCAGCTTGCGCATCAGGAGCGTCCCCAGCCCCTGACGCTTGAGGTCGGAGCGCACCAGCACGGCAAACTCCGCGGCCGTGTTATCCGCGCCGGCGCAGGCACGCGCCACGCCGAGAATCTCGCCCGCCTCCGGCCCCTCGCTGGCGAGCGCGACGAAGGCCATCTCCCGCTCATAGTCGATATGGGTGAAATGCACGAGCTCCGGCTCGGGCAGCTCGTGCACGGCAGCCAGGAAGCGTGTGCGCAGGTCCTCGGGGGACACGCGCCCGAGAAAGCGCCGATGGCGCGCGGCATCGTCGGCGCGGATCGGGCGCAGCAGCAGTGCACGGCCCCGGTGCTCGATGCGCTCCTCGAGCTCGCTCGGATACGGTCTCATGTGGGTTCCGCCGGCATCCTACCTGCTGAGCCTGCCATGCCGGTAGGTACTACTCGCGGATCCGATAGGTACAAGCCTTACTACCTGCGTCGGCGCGGCCCCATTAGCCTCCCCGCAACGAGCGCGGATCCCGCGCCGAGTAGGGGAGTTCCGAAATGTCAGCGGCAAAGGTCACTGCGTTGGGTAAGTCTGCAGCCCTGGCGGCACTCGCGGCAGTCCTGGTCGGTGCGGCTCCGGCGGCGCTCGCGGTGCCGAGCTTCGCACGGCAGACCGGCATGGCCTGCGAGGCCTGCCACACGGTATTTCCCGAGCTCACCCACTTCGGGCGCGTCTTCAAGGCGAACGGCTATACGCTCACCAACGTCAAGCAGGTGCGCGACGTCAGCGGCAAGAAAGAGGAGCTGCTGCAGCTGGCGCAATTCCCGCCGCTGTCGATCATGGCGCAGATCTCCTACACCGACATGAAGACTGCAGTGCCGGATCTGTCCGCGGCCGGCGCCCCGGGGGTCGCGCAGAACGGTACCGCCGGCTTCCCGCAGCAGCTGAGCCTGTTTTATGCGGGCAAGATCGCTCCCAACTTCGGTGCGATCTTCCAGCTGACCTATGCGAATGACAGCGGGACCATCGGCATCGACAATAGCGACCTGCGCTTCGCGGACGAGGCTATCCTGCCCGACAATGGCACCCTCACTTACGGATTGTCGCTCAACAACAATCCCACGGTGCAGGATCTGTGGAACTCGACGCCCGCGTGGGGCTTCCCCTACGCGGCCAGCAACGCCGCCGTGAGCCCGCTGGCCGCCACTGCAGTCAGCGGACCGTTTGCGCAGAACGTCGCCGGGCTCACAGGTTATATCTTCTGGAACGAGTCGCTGTACCTCGAAGCAGGCGGCTACCGCTCCGCAAAGCAGGGCGTCACCAATTCGCTCACGGGCGCGGCCGGACCTCTCGATGGCACGGCTTCGAATGTCATCCAGGGCCTGTCACCCTATTGGCGCGCGGCCTACGAGTACGATTGGGAGCGAAACTCCCTCGAAGTAGGCTTGTACGGCTTCGACGTGAAGGTGCTGCCGGGCGGGACGCCGAGCGCCCCGGCGCCACTCATCGGGCCCTACAATCAATTCAACGACGTGGCCGAGGATCTGCAGTATCAGTTCATCGGCGACCAGAATCTCCTGTCGATCGCGGCGACCTACATCCACGAATCGATGACGCTCAACGCGGCTTTCGCCAGCGGCGCGTCTGCCAACCCCAGCAACACGCTGACCACGACCGACATCTCGACCACCTACTACTACCGGCGGAAGATCGGCGGCACACTGCAGTACTTCGCCACCACCGGTACGACCGATACCGGGCTCTATCCGGCGACCCCTGCGGGTGCGCCGGGGGTCATCACCAGCGCCAACGGCTCGCCCGATACGCGCGGCTGGATCGCGGAGCTCAACTACCTGCCGTGGCTCAACGTCAAGGTGTCGGCACAGTACACCTGGTACAACAAGTTCAATGGCTCAGGCTCCAATTACGACGGCGTCGGACGCAACGCCTCCGACAACAACACGCTTTACCTGCTGCTGTGGTTTGCGTACTGAGGTGATCATCATGGCAAGATTCCCCTGGTGTTTGGCTGGCGCCGTGGTGCTGACCGCTGTCGGATCCGCAGCGCGGGCGGACGAGCCGGACGCGGTGGCGCGCGCTTATGCACAGCACATCGCCATCACCGTGTGTGGCACCTGCCACGGGCCGACCGGTAACAGCAGCCAGCCGAAGTACCCGCGCCTCGCGGGGCAGAACGCCAATTATCTGGCGACCCAGCTCAAGGCCTTCCGCGCGCAGACGCGCGGTGATCCGGACGCGATCGGCTACATGTGGGGCATGGCGAGCCAGCTCGACGACGACACCATCCAGGCGCTGGCCGCCTACTACGCCGCGCAGAAAGGCGAGCCGAGCGCGAGCGGCGCCTCCGCCGCCATCAGCCGCGGCCGCCAGATCTACGCGCAGGGAGTCGGCGCGCAGGGGGTGCCCGCCTGCAGCAGCTGTCACGGGCCCGATGCGCACGGGCTGCAGGACTTCCCGCGGCTCGCTGGCCAGCACGGCCAGTACGTGCTGAAGCAGCTCGCCTCCTTCCAGAGCAACATGCGCAACGTCGCCATCATGCACGGCGTGGCGCAGAACCTGAATCTCGAGGACATGAACGCAGTGGCCGCGTTCCTCGAGAGTCAGCCCTGAAGCAGGCGCGGCCGCCATGAGCGCCATCCGCCGCATTCTCGCCGCCGTCAAGGATCCTGACGCCCGCCGCTTTCCGGGGATCCGCAAGGCCGCGCGCCTGGCCGCGGCACTCAAGGCCGAGCTCATCCTGTTCCACGCCATCGCCGAGCCACTGTACGTCGGCGGCATCGACGGCGACCTATCCCTCCTGTACGACAATCCGCCGGATATCGAGCGCCGTACCCGCGAGGCGCAGCGCGATCGCCTCGAGCGCATCGCGCGCCGCCTGCGGCGCACGGGCCTCAAGGTTACGGTGAGCGTCGCCTGGGACTACCCGCCGTACGAAGCCGTGGTTCGCGAGGCGGTGCGCCTCGGGGCCGGCCTGATCGTGGCCGAGCGTCATCCGGGGCGGCACCTGGCGGCGGGTCTGCTGCATCTCAACGACTGGGAGCTGCTGCGCCGCAGCCCCATGCCGGTGCTGCTGGTCAAGCGCTCGGGCCCCTGGCGTCAGCCGGCCGTGCTCGCCGCCGTCGATCCGGACCACACCTACGAGAAGCCGCTGCGGCTCAATCAGCAGATCCTGCGCCTCGGCGCGACGGTCGCGAGCGCGCTCGGCGGCGCGCTGCACGCCGCTTATGCCTACGTGCCGCTGCCGCTGACGGCTTTCTCGGCCGGAGCGCTCTCGGACCGGAAGGTGCTGGCACTGGAAGCGCAGGCGGCGCGCAGCGCGCGCGCCAGGCTGCAGGGTACGGTGCGCAATGCACGCATTCCGCGCTCGCGGCAGCACATCATCGGCCGGCATCCGGCGGATGCGATCCCACAGCTCGCGGCCCGCACCCGCAGCGCGATCGTCGTGATGGGCGCGGTCTCGCGCTCGGGTTTCAGGCGGCTGCTGATCGGCAACACCGCCGAGCGCGTCCTCGACCGCCTCGACTGCGACCTGCTGATCGTCAAGCCCCCGGGGCTCGTCAAGGCTCCGCCGCGGTCGCGGCGCGGCGTGCGCTACTTCGGCGTCCAGCCGCGACTCTACTGAGAGGCTCGCTCGGAGGCGGGCCGCGACTGCCACATCCAGTCGCGCACCTCGGGCAGATCCTCGCCCGTGCGGATGATGTAGTCGTGGTGCTGCGCGAGCTTGTCGCGCATCAGCTGCCGCAGGTGCGCCGCGCGGTAGCCGAGGCCGGGCACCCGGTCGATCACGTCGATCACCAGATGAAAGCGGTCGAGGTCATTGCGCACCACCATGTCGAAGGGCGTGGTGGTGCTGCCCTCCTCCTTGTAGCCGCGCACGTGCAGGTTGGCGTGGTTGGTCCGCCGGTACGTGAGCCGGTGGATGAGCCACGGGTAGCCGTGATAGGCAAAGATGATCGGCCGGTCGGTCGTGAACAGCGCATCGAACTCGCTCGCGCTCAGGCCGCGCGGGTGCTCCTCATGCGGCTGTAGCGTCATCAGGTCGACCACGTTGACCACGCGCACCTTGAGATCCGGGAGGTGCTGGCGCAGCAGGTCGACCGCCGCCAGCGCCTCCAGCGTCGGCACGTCCCCGGCACAGGCGAATACCACCTCCGGCGAGCCGTCGCCGTCGTTGCTGGCGAATTCCAGGATGCCGATGCCAGCCTCGCAATGGCGGGTCGCGGCCTCCATCCCGAGCCATTGCGGCTCGCTGTTCTTGCCGGCGACGACGACGTTCACGCGGTCGCGGCTGCGCAGGCAATGCTCGGCGACGCACAGCAGCGTATTGGCGTCCGGCGGCAGGTAGACGCGCACCACTTCCGCTTTCTTGTTGACGACGACGTCGATGAAGCCCGGATCCTGGTGCGAGAAGCCGTTGTGGTCCTGCCTCCAGACGTGCGAGCTGAGCAGGATGTTGAGCGCGGGAATCGACCGCCGCCACGGGATGCGGCGCGCCGCCTCGAGCCACTTGGCGTGCTGGTTGAACATCGAATCGACGATGTGGATGAAAGCCTCGTAACAGTTGAACAGACCATGCCGGCCGGTGAGCAGGTAACCCTCGAGCCAGCCCTGGCATTGATGCTCGGACAGAACCTCCATCACGCGGCCATCGGCGGAGAGGTGATCGTCGCCGGGCACGGACTCCGCCACCCAGGTCCGGTTGGTCACCTCGAACACCGCATCGAGGCGGTTGGAGGCAGTCTCGTCGGGGCCGAGCAGGCGGAAGTTGCGCGCCGCGGCGTTGATCCGCAGGACCTCGCGCAGCCATTGGCCGAGCACCCGGGTGGCTTCGGCGCTGGTCTCGCCGGGGCGCTCCACCGGCACGGCGAAAGGCGCGACCGCGGGCAGCTCGAGCGGCGGCGGGTGCGCGCCGCCGTTGGCGTAGGGGCTCGAGCCCATGCGCCGCTCGGCCCGTGGGGCGAGCTCGAGCAGATGCGCCCGCGGCGCGCCGCCCGAATCGAACAGCTCCTGCGGCCGGTAGCTGCGCATCCACTGCTCGAGCAGGCGCAGGTGCGCGGGGTTGGTGCGCACCTCGGCGAGCGGCACCTGGTGGGCGCGCCACGTGCCTTCGATCTGGACACCGTCGACGGTCTTGGGTCCCGTCCAGCCCTTGGGGCTGTCGAGCACGATCATCGGCCAGCGCGGCCGCACCACGGCGCCTGCGCCGCGGGCGCGCTCGCGGATCGCGGCGATCTCATCGAGCACGCGGGCGAGTGTCATGGCCATCTGCGCGTGCATCGACCACGGCTCATCGCCGGCGACGAAATGGGGCCGCCAGCCATAGCCGGTGAGCAGGCTCTCGAGCTCGGCGCGCGGGATGCGCGCCAGCACCGTGGGGTTGGCGATCTTGTAGCCGTTGAGATGGAGGATCGGCAGCACCACCCCATCGGTGCGCGGATTGAGGAACTTGTTCGAATGCCAGGCGGTCGCGAGCGGCCCGGTCTCCGCCTCCCCGTCACCCACGAGGCAGGCGACGATGAGCTCCGGGTTGTCGAAGGCCGCGCCGAAGGCGTGCGCGAGCGAGTAGCCGAGCTCGCCGCCTTCGTGGATCGATCCGGGCACGTCCGGGGCGCAGTGGCTCGGAATCCCGCCAGGGAAGGAGAACTGGCGGAACAGCCGCCGCATGCCGTCGGCGTTGCGCGCCACCTCGGGGTAGAGCTCGCTGTAACTGCCCTCGAGCCAGGTGTTGGCAACCAGCCCGGGTCCGCCATGCCCGGGGCCGATGATCGGCAGCACATTCAGCTCGCGCGCCTTGATCACGCGATTCAGGTGGGCATAGAGGAAGTTGAGTCCGGGTGTGGTACCCCAGTGACCCAGCAGTCGCGGCTTGATGTGCTCCGGCTCGAGAGGCTCGGTCAGCAGCGGGTTGTCGAGGAGATAAATCTGGCCAACCGAAAGATAGTTCGCCGCGCACCACCAGGCATGCACGCGCTGCAGCTCATCCGTGCTCATATAAGCCGCCTCCGGCAACCAACGACCCGACATCGTAACTCTATCGCGTCAGGGTCCGGCGCGGCGGCCGCAAGCAAACGGACGGGCGGTCAGTGCCGCAGGGCCTCGGCCTGCGGATCGGGCGGCATCGCCGCGGGCGCCCTGGATGCCGGCGCATCGGCAGGGGGCGGCTGATATACGAACCAGTCCACGCAGCCGTAACCGGCACGTGGCTCGGCGTCGCGCTCGGGCGCAAAAGGATCCAGCTCCGCGATGCGCCGACCCGGCCGGCGGGGTGCCTGTATGTGTATGAGAGTGTTCATCCGGGTCCTCCTCGTCACCTCTCCGTCATCAGACAACCGCATACTCGATTAAAGGCTCGCCCGCCCACCATACGGACTAGCGCGTAACAAAGGCTCCAGCCGGCTACGCACTTTCCACGATGCTGCTGCGCCGGGCCTCACCTAGAGTCTCCCAGCATCATGCCCACCCGCATACGGCACATACTGGTGGCGATTCATGACCTGCGGCACGCGCCGCGGAGTCAGTTACGCAAGGCGGGAAGCCTGGCGAGGGCCGCGGGCTCGAGCGTCGAGTTATTTCACGCCATCGACGTGCCCGACCCCGGGGCGAGCTGGCCGGAGACGGCGAGCGCAGAGTTCGTGACGCGGCGCCGCGCGGTCATCGCCGCGAGGAGCCTGCGCACGCTCGAGCGGCTCGCCCGCGACCCGGCCTTCCGCGGCCTGCGGGTTCGCTGCCTGGCGAGCTGGGACTATCCGCCGCACGAGGCGATCGTGCGCCGCGCGCTCGCGAGCCGGGCCGGCCTGGTGGTCGCGGCGACCCGGCGTCATGTGTTAGGCGCGCGGCTGGTTCTGCGCAATACCGACTGGGAGCTGATCCGCCATTGCCCGGTGCCGTTGCTGCTGGTCAAGTCCTCACGCGACTACCGGCGCCCGGCTATCCTTGCCGCGGTCGATCCGTTCCATGCCCACGCGCGCCCGGCGGATCTCGACGCACGGCTGCTCGCCGCCGGCAAGAGCTGCGCGCAGCTGCTGCACGGCAGGCTGCACGTGTTTCATGCCTACATGCCACTCGTCAGCGTCGCCATGGCGCCGATCAGCACCGCGCCGATGCTGACCATCCCGCCGGAGGTCGAAGAGGAGCACGGCGCACAGATCAGCCGCGCGATCGACCGCCTCGCCGCCAGCGCCGGCGTGCCCCGGGCGCGGCGTCACGTTCACATGGGGGACGTGGCCGGCGAGCTCGCCGCCGCCGCGCGTGACACGCGCGCCGGTATCGTGGTCATGGGAGCCGTATCCCGCTCGGCGCTCAAGCGCTTATTTATCGGTAACGCCGCCGAGCGGGTCCTCGACAACCTCGAATGCGACGCCCTCATCATCAAGCCGCGTGGATTCAAATCGACGCTGAGCCGGCGGCCGGCCATCGCCGTGGCGCGGTGAGCGACGCGTCGCGATTCGCATCCGTCCTGCGTCGCGGTATTCGTCACGAGTCACTGAGCACAGGCCTCAGGCAGCGCGGCCGGCGTCCCCCGAGGCGGCCGGCCGCGCGGCGATGAGCAGTCTCAGCTCAGAACTTCACCATCACGCCGGCCCCCCAGACGACCTCGCGGCTTCGCAGGTCCGGGTACCAGATGCCGCCCTCGTTCGCGCAGTTGTCGGCGCCGATGGTGCTGCCGTTGCTGCACACGTAGCTCGAGGGCGAGCCGGTGTTGCCCGTCGGCGGTGTCACGCCGTCCGCGCCCGTCCAGTAGGGCACGTCGGAATGGCGGAAGGTCAGCTCGGTCCACCAGGTGATCCATGGCTTCGGCATGTACTGGAAGTTGAGCTGGGTATCCCACTGGTAGAGCTTCTGGCCGGGATTCTCGGTGAAGTAGGGGGAGCCGCTCGCGGCCGTGGCGCCGTTGATGGGCGGCATCAGCGCCAGATAGCGGCCGGGGTTGTTCATGAAGCCGCCGCCGAGGGTCAGCGCGTAGATATCATGGGAGAACCAGGTGCGGTCGTAGAGCATCATGCCGAAGAAGTTCGCCTTGTTCGGACCGTGCGAGCACTCGACGCCGCCGCCGTACTCGCAGCCCAGGTCGGCGGTGAAGGACAGCGCCTTCTTGGAGATGCCCGCCGGGCCCGCGCCATCGAAATACTTCCACAGCACACTGTCGTCCTCGTGAACGCGCGTCACGTGCGCGTAGTTGATGTAAGGGGCATTCGGATTCGGCAGCCCGATGTCCGCATTGGGATTGCCGCCGTTGTTGGGTACGCCGTTGCCGCTCGCCAGATTGTCCTGGCCGATCGAGTAGCTGTTGAGAACCAGCTTGAAGGCGTCGTTCGGGATCCAGAGGATCTGCCCGCCGAAACCCGGATGGTTGTTGTACTTGGCATAGGACTGCCAGCCGTTGATGAGCCACGGCTCGATCTTGAGCGTCTGCGTCGGGAACCACTGCACCCGCAGGCCGTTGAAGAACCAGGGCGTGTTGGATGAGACGAACGACGGCTGATAGGTCCAGTTGTCGAAGTTGTAGTAGCTGAACAGCCCGATATAGGAAAGGAAGATGCCCGCGTCGACGTTGAGCCCGTGGTCGACGTCCCAGTGATAGCCGGCATTCGCTTCCGAGAGGTACTTGTAGGCGCCCTGCAGATCCCACTCACCGACGCCGAGACTCGCATCATTACGCGGCGTGGTGACGGCGTACAGGCCCATCATCGACAGGAACCGCGCCTGCACGTTGTTCCAGTGAAAATTGCCGCCGAAGCTCACCTGCTCGAGCTGGAACTCCCCGGAGCGGAACTCCTCGGTCGAGCCGACGATGGTGTGATCGACGGGGTTGTTGAAGTCCTGCAGATAATTCACGTCGAGGCGCACTTCGGGCGTGAAGAACCTGGTATCGAAGATCGGCGTCGTCTCGCGCGGCGTGCCGTTCATCCAGCCGAGATCACCGACCGCGAACGGCGTCTGGGTGTCCACCGCCGGGCCCGGGGGCGGTGACTGCAACGCCTCCGGCACCAGCTGCGCCACGGCCGCCGTCGCAGCCGCGGTCAGCGCGGGTGACGGAGCGGCGGGCGGAGTCGCCGCCACCGCGGGCGCCGGTACCGCGACGTTCATGACGATGTCGTGACGGGTCGCCTGGCCGGCAACCACCATGAGCGGCGGCACGCTGATCCCGGGTGCTCCACTCGCCTGCGCGGTGATGCTCCAGACTCCGGGCTGCAGGTCGCCGAACGAATAGACGCCGTCGCTTCCCGAAACCGTGGCACGGATCGCGCCGCCATCCGAGCGCAGCGCGGTCACGGTCGCGTGCGCGATCGGCGCGCCCGCCGGGCTCGTGACGAGGCCCACGATCGCGCCGACGCTCGGCTCGGACGCCTGCGCCTGCGCGAGCGCCAGGGCGAGAAGAAGCCCGCACAGTGGGCGCCGCCAATTGCTCATGTCCATCCCGTCACTTTCGCAAATGATGCCCGCAAGGCCTTGCGCCGGCCTTAGGGAAAGGTACGTATCTTGCCCGCCCGCCCGGTGAGGAGGGCGTGAGGAATTGGCGCTGTCAGGAACGCGCGCTCATCACGCGGCCGAGGCCGCCGACGCGCAGCGCGTCGGCGCGCTCGCCGAAGTATCTCGCGTTGAGGGCCTCGGGCCCGAGATCCTCGAGTTGACGGAATCCGAGAGCGCGCAGCTCGTCTGCCAGCTCGCGCGGATCGAAGAAGCTCTTCCAGGGCTCACCGGCCACGGCGACCCGGCGCATCAGCGCACGCTGCAGCATGCGCCGCACGGGACCGAGCGTCGCGGGCGGAACCGCGTAATCAAACACGACGCCGCTGCCCTCCGGCAGCCGGGCGACGAAGGCCAGCGTGCCGACGACCGTGGCGCGCTCGAGATACATGGTCACGCCGAGCCAGGAGAAGAAAGCCGGCTCGCCGGCGCGGAAGCCGGCGCTCTCGAGCCGCTCGGGCAGCGCCTGGCTCTCGAAGTCGACCGGCACGAAAGTGAGTGATTCGGGCGGCGCGAGAGAGGCGGCGGCGAGCTGGCGGCGCTTCCACGCCTGGGTCGCCGGATGGTCCACCTCGAAGACCCGCAGCTCCGCTGCCGGGAAAGGGTTGCGGTGGGCGAAGGTGTCGAGGCCGGCGCCGAGCACCACGTACTGCCGCACGCCACGGCGCACACTGTCGGCGAGCGCCTCCTCGGCCACGCGGCTGCGCGCCACCAGAAAGGCGCGCAGGTAGCGCGCCGGCGGCAGGTTGTAGCGCAATGCGGCGACCCGGATCTGCGCGACCCCACGCTCGCCGACGATCGCCAGCGCGATCGGGTCATCGAGCACCGGCGGCCGGTCGAGGACCTGATGGGCCGCCCGGGAGAGTGCCACACGCCAGGCGGTGAGGCTCGGCTGGTCCTTCACCTCACGGCCCGGCGCGTGCCGCGCGCGCGCGGCCGACGAGGTAGCCGGCGGCGAACGGCAGTCCCAGCACGACGACCGCGAGCACGATCAGGAGCAGCAGCACCTCGGCGGCCAGCTCGCGCAGCTGCGTCCCGGTGTCCTGCACCACGCGGCCCGAGATCCGGGCGGCATCCTCCGCGACCGCCTTGCGCTCGACGTCGAGCTGCGCCATCACCGCCGAGCGCTCGCTCTGCAGGTCCGCGAACAGCGCCACGCGCTCGGCGTGCAATGCCTGCTCTGCATTGCGCGAGGAAGCTTCGAGCCGGTCGAGCACTTCCCGCAGGCTCTGCCGCACCTGGGCCTCGGCGTCGCGCACCAGGGCGGGCGTCGATTCCGCCACCGCGCTCAGGCGCTCGAGCCGCTCCCTGAGCTCTCTGGTCGCGGCCTGGAGATCGCCGCGCGAGTACCCCGCCTCGCGCAGCGCCAGCTCGGTCTCGTGCATCAGCTGCGCCGGCACGGTGTCACCGTAGATCTCCATCCGGTCGGCGGCGTCCGCCATCGCCTCGGGGATGGTGCCGAGCGAGTCGACCAGCCGGGTGTCGCTGCCCTGCTCGCGGCTCCAGAGCTCGACCATCGACGGCCGCGCGAATGTCAGGTCCGCGAGCGGATGCTCGCGTACGTACTTGTCGACGAACGCCTGGTAAGTGGCGAAGTCGTGTGGCGCGAGCAGCCGGCGCGCCAGGGCCTGGCTTTCGGAGGCGTACTGCCCACAGAGGTCGCGCACGAGCTGCTGATGCGCGCCGAACAGGGCTCCGCCCGGAGCCCCCGCATCCGTGAAGGCCTGCATCTGCGCGGCGAGCGCCCAGGTGTCGAGCAGGCTCATCATCGGCGCGAGACGCGTGGCGGCGTGCCGGCTCGCGCCGACCGCGGCGATCTCCCAGCGCAAGGTGTTCTCCAGCACTCTCGGGTCGTGCTCGGAAGCGGCGATGTCGTCCGCTGAGCGGCTGACGGCGGCCACGAACTGCGCCGACAGCTCCCGGGTGAGGATGCGGGCGTTGAGGTCGCGCGGCGAGAGCGGACGCTCGGGGCTCTTCACGCTGAGGAGCGAGCAGGAGGAGAGCGCGAGCCACAGGGCGCCGCAGAGGAGGACCCGCGCGCAGCTCAACCGGTGTCGCCACTCCATGGCTGCAAACTATACCGCCCTTGACAGCTCCCGTGCCTCGGACCGAAGGTGATGCCGTGAGCACTCAGGGCGGACCCTCGCCGCTCGTCATGATGAGCGCGGTGGAGCTGGTGCGCGCGATTCGCGCGCGCAGCGTGTCGTGCGCCGAGGTGATGGCGACCTACCTCGACCACATCGCGCGCCTGAATTCCCGGGTGAACGCGCTGGTCTCGCTCGCCGGGGCGGACGCCCTGATGCAGCAGGCGCGCGTGCGCGATGCCGAGCTCGCCCGCGGCCAATACCTCGGCCGGATGCACGGCCTGCCGCACGCGGTCAAGGACCTGGCGCTCACGGCCGGCATCCGCACCACGAGCGGCTCGCCGCTGCTCGATGCGGTACCCGATCACGACTCCATCCTGGTCGAGCGGCTGAAAGCCGAGGGCGCCATTCTCATCGGCAAAACCAACACCGCGGAGCTCGGCTTGGGCTCGCAGACCTACAACCCGGTGTTCGGCACCACCCTGAACGCCTACCACCCCGGCAAGACCGCCGGCGGCAGCAGCGGCGGAGCGGCGGTGGCGCTCGCGCTGCGCATGCTGCCGGTGGCCGACGGCAGCGACATGATGGGATCGCTGCGCAACCCCGCCGCCTATAATAATGTGTTCGGCTTCCGGCCCTCGTCCGGGCGGGTACCCGCCGCCGGCGAGGAGCTGTTCCTCGACCATCTGTCCGAGTGGGGCGCCATGGGCCGCAGCGTCCCGGACATCGCCATGCTGATGAGCGTCATCGCCGGTCCCGACCCGCGTGCGCCGCTTTCCACGGGCGAGGACCCGGCGGAGTTCCTGCAGCCGCTCGAGCGCAACCTCCACGGCGTGCGCCTCGCGTGGCTCGGCGACCTCAAGGGCTATCTGCCGATCGAGCCGGGCGTCCTCGAGCTGTGCCGCTCGGCGTGCGCAGTGTTCGAGCGGCTCGGCTGCACGGTCGAGGAGGCGACCCTGCCCTGCTCTCCGGCCGCGCTCTGGGAGGCGTGGCTCCAGCTCCGGCACTGGCTGGTGGCTGGCGAGCTCGAGCCGCTCTACCGCGAGACCGTCAGCCGCGCGCGCTTGAAGCCCGAGGCACGCTGGGAGGTGGAGAGCGCGCAGCGCCTCAGCGCGCTCGATATCTACCGTGCCTCGGCCGCGCGCTCGCGCTGGCACACGGCCGCGCGCTCGCTGTTCGAGCGCTACGAGTTCCTGCTGCTGCCGAGTGCGCAGCTCTTTCCCTTCGATGCCGCGACGCAATGGCCGCGTACCGTCAACGGCGTCGCGATGGATACCTACCACCGCTGGATGGAGGTGGTGGTGCCCGCGAGCCTGCTCGGTGCGCCGGTCCTCAACGTGCCGGTCGGGTTCGGCGCTCAGGATCTGCCGATGGGGATGCAGCTCATCGGGCGCCGGAACGCAGACCTCGCGGTGCTGCAGCTCGGCCACGCCTACGACCTCGAGACGCGCTGGGTCAGTGACCGGCTGCCGCCGCTGCTTGGTTTGTGACTAGAACCCCGGAGGACGCTCGTCCGCCACCGCCAGACTCTGCTCGAGGGCGAGGCCGACGCGCGCGATCGTCCCCTCATCGAACAGCCGGCCGACCAGCGTGACGCCGTGCGGCACGCGCCGCGGCGGATGGAACTTCGGCAGCGGCCGCGTGGGATCGGGCGCCCAGTCGCTGCGCGCCTCGCTGACCTGCACGAAGCCGGCGCGCAGCGTGAGCGACGGCAGTCCGGTGAAGTTTCCGATGGTCAGCATCTCATCGCGCAGCGACGGCACCAGGAGTAGGTCCACCCGGTTGAGGAGCTTCTGCATCTCCTCGGCCACGGCACGGCGCAGCCGGTCGGTCTGCACGAAATCGACCGCGGACAGGAAGCGCGCCTGCCGGAAAGTATTCGGCCAGGCATCCGCGACCTGCATCCTGAGCGAGGCGTCCTGGCCGCTCAGGGTGAGCTCCTCGAAGGCCGCGGCGGCCTCGGCGAACAGGATCGTGTTGAGATCGTCGTAGGGCCAGTCGGGAATCGTGACCTCGACCGGCTCGAGTCCCAGCGCCGCGAGCCGCTCGAGCGCCTCGCGGTCGACTTCGGTGGCGGGGTCCTCGCGCATCCAGCGCGCGAAGTAGCCGAGCCTGAGGCCCCGGACGGGAGAGGCGGCGTCGAACCCGAGCGCGGCGCTGACGCTGCCGAGGTCGCCTGCGTCGGGCCCGCCGATCGCGCTCAGCACCAGCATCACGTCCTCGACACTGCGCGCCATCGGGCCGAGCTTGTCGAGCGACCAGCACAGAGTCATCGCGCCGCTGCGCGGCACGCGCCCGAAGGTGGGACGCAGCCCCGTCAGGCCGCAGCGCATGCTCGGGCCCACGATGCTGCCCTCGGTCTCGCTGCCGATCGAGAAGCCCACGAGCCCAGCCGCGGTCGCCGCGCCGGGACCGGCGCTCGAGCCGGAAGCGCCCTCCTCCGGCAGCCAGGGATTCATGGTCTGTCCGCCGAACCACACGTCATTCAGCGCGAGTGCGCCGAGACTCAGCTTGGCGACGAGCACCGCGCCGGCCGCGTGCAGGCGGCGCACGACGGCTGCGTCCGCCTCCGGCACACGAGCGGCGAACGGCTCCGCCCCGTAGGTGGTACGGACACCAGCGGTATCGAGCAGGTCCTTGGCTCCCCACGGCACTCCGTGCAGCGGTCCGCGGTAGTTGCCCGCGGCGATCTCGCGGTCGGCGCGTTGCGCCTGCCCGAGCGCCAGCTCGGGTGTCAGCGTGATGACACAGCGCAGCCGCGGATCGAACCGGGCGAGGCGCTCGAGATAGATGCGCGTCAGCCGCTCGGAGGTGAGCTGGCGCGACTCGATCCAGCGCGACAGCTTCCACAGCGGCGCGTAGGCGATGTCGGCGTCGGCGGCCGGGAGCTTGCCGGGATCGCGAGCGCTGCGGACGAAGCGCTCGCCCGCGGGCAGCGGCGCGTGCCCGGGAAGTACGGGATTCCAGGTCGAGTACGGCGCGCGCCCAGGCGCGAGCGCCACCTTGCGCGGGCCGCTGCGGCGCTCGTGCACGGTGGCCATGCTGCTGCGCCAGTTGCCGGCGGCCTGGGAACGCTCGGCCGCCGTCAGCTCCACCATCAGGAGTTTTTCGGCTTCCGCAAAGGTCGCGGCCTGTACCTCGGGACCGGTCGCGGGCGCGGTACCGAATGCCGGCGGGGTGCCGGGTGGGGGCTCGGAGGCCACCGCGGGCGCGAGCAGCGCGGCCCCGGAACTCATGAGAAACTCGCGGCGCGATCCTGACATGCTGAGCGTCATCGTATGCCACCGAACCAGCCGCCGCACCCCCGCTCACTCGCCCTCTCCCTGGGGGCGCTCGGCGTGGTGTTCGGCGACATCGGCACGAGTCCGCTCTACACCTTCAAGACGGTGCTCGACCTCACCGGCGGCAACAACGCGCCGACCATCCTCGGCGTGGTCTCGCTGCTGGTGTGGACGCTGATCGTCGTCACCAGCGTCAAGTACGCCGGCTTCGCCATGCGGATCGACAACGACGGCGAGGGCGGCATCCTCGCCCTGATGGCGCTGCTCGGCGTCAAGCGCTACAAGCGCCCGCTGCTGGTCGCGCTCGGCCTGTTCGGCGCAGCGCTCATCTACGGCGACGGCGCGATCACGCCCGCGATCTCGGTGCTGTCGGCGCTCGAGGGCCTCACCCTCGTCGAGCACTCGCTCGAGCCCTACGTGCTGCCGCTCAGCGTGGCGGTGCTGGTGGCGCTGTTCCTGGTGCAGCCGCTCGGCACCGCGCGCATCGGCCGCGCCTTCGGCCCGGTGATGGCGCTGTGGTTCGTGACCATCGCGGTGCTCGGCGTCGCCGGCATCGCCCGGCATCCGGCGGTGCTCTGGGCGCTCAACCCCTGGTACGCCCTCGAGTATCTGCGCCATGGCGGGTACGGCGCCTTCGCGGTGCTCGGCGGGGTGTTCCTGTGCGTCACCGGCGCCGAGGCGCTGTACGCCGACATGGGTCACTTCGGCGCGCGGCCCATCAAGCTCTCCTGGAGCGCGCTGGTGTTTCCGAGCCTGGTGCTCAACTACGCCGGACAGGGCGCCATCGCCCTCGCCGGCGCCCCGACCGAGGGCAACATCTTCTATCGCCTGTGCCCCCCGGAGTGGCTGATGCCGCTGGTGCTGCTGTCGACCGTGGCCACCATCATCGCCAGCCAGTCGATCATCACCGGCGCCTTCTCCATGACACGCCAGGCGATCCAGCTCGGCTGGATGCCGCGGCTGTGGGTGACGCAGACCTCCGACGAGGGCTACGGCCAGATCTATGTCGGCACGGTCAACTGGCTGCTGATGGTCGTGACCGTGTCTCTGGCACTCGTGTTCCGCAAATCCGACAACCTGGCCGGCGCCTACGGCATCGCCGTATCGGCCACCATGCTGCTCACCACGGCGCTCCTCTACACCGCGATGCGCGACATATGGAAATGGGGGCTGGCGGCGAGCTTCAGTGTCGCGGGCCTGTTTTTCGTCGTCGATGGCAGCTTCTTCGCCTCCAACATGCTGAAGCTCCTCGACGGCGGCTACGTGCCGCTCGCGCTCGCCGCGGGGGTGTACGCCGTCATGTTCATCTGGCACCGCGGCCTGGTCGCGATCGCCGCCCGGGTGCGCGAGAATCCGGTGCCGGTCGCGGAGTTCTTCGCCGGGATCGAGCGCGATGGCGTGGCGCGCGTGCCGGGCACCGCTGTGTTCCTCACCCGCGTGAAGGACGCCACGCCCCCCGTCATGCTCTGGTACGTGCGCCACAGCCACGCGCTGCACGAGAAAGTCATCGCGGTGACGCTCGAGACCGCCTCGGTCCCGCGGATCGCGCCCGAGGGGCGCATCCAGCTCGCGCAGCCGGTTGCCAACTTCTGGGTGGCGAGCGTCTGCTACGGCTTCATGGAGCGGCCGGATATGCCGGACCTCATGCGCCAGCTCGCCGCGCGCGGCTGCGGGGTCGTGCCGGAGAAGCTCACCTACTTCGTCGGCTCCGAGCGCATCGTGCCGCGCGAGGCAGGCGGGCTGCCACGCTGGATGGAGGCGATCTTCAGCTTCCTGCTGCGCAACGCCACCCACATGCCGGATTACCTCAACGTGCCGCGCGATCAGCTGATCGATCTCGGGCGGCAGATCTCGATTTAGGCCGGCAGCCGCGCGCTCGCTTATACTTGGCCGTTCGAGGGGAATCGCGCCGAGGGGAGCCGGATGAGTCTGATGCGCGTCGCCGCAGCGCTCGCGGCGCTGCTGGCGTTGCCGTTCGCGTCCACGACGGCCGCCGAGGACCCGTGCGCGGCGTTCTCCTGGGACGTACACCACGAGCGCGATCTCTTCGGCAAGCAGCCGGTCGACCTCGCCAGCGGCAAGGCCCTCGCTGATGCCCCGGCGCTGACGCCCGACCGGCTGTACGAGCTCGAGCTGCGGGCACAGCCGGAGGTGACCTTCAGCGCGCCGCCGAGCCGCACCTGGCCCCAGGAAGCCACTTACGCCGGACTGGCACGTCTCACGGTCGAGACGGCGGGCGTCTACCGCATCGCGCTCGACCAGCCGGCCTGGGTGGACGTGGTCGCGGGCGGCGTGGTACTGCAGTCGCGCGACGCCCAGGGGCGTGTCGGCTGCAGCGCACCCTACAAGGTCGTCGAGTTCTCGCTGCCGGCCGGCAAACCGCTGGTGATCGAGTTGAGCGCCAGCGTCACGCCCTCGATCAGGGTCACCGTCAGCCGCTCTCCGACCCAGACGCCCTGAAGCCGCCGCGGCCGCGTTAGTCTAGGCAGATGCCTGAACTGACGGACAAGGGGGCCGCCGCCGCTCCCGCAGGTGCGCCGACCGCCGCCTCGCCGTGGAGCGCGCTGCGGCAGCGGGTTTTCCGCTGGCTGTGGATCGCCACCGTGGTCTCGAACGTCGGCGGGTGGCTCTACAACGCCGCCTCCGGCTGGCTGATGACCAGCCTCGATTCCGACCCGTTCATCGTCTCGCTGGTCCAGGTCGCCAACAGCGCGCCGCTGTTCCTGTTCGCGCTGCCGGCGGGAGCGCTCGCGGACCTGACCGACAAGCGCCGCTTCATCCTGGTGCTCGAGATCCTCACCACGGTGCTGTGCGCGGTGTTTGCCGCGCTGGTGGCGCTCGAGCGGGTGACGCCGGCGGTGCTGCTGCTGTTCATTTTCCTGGTCGGGACGCTCGGGGCCGTCGAGACACCGGCGTGGCAGGCGATCACGCCGCTGCTGGTGCCGAAAGCCTCGCTCTCCTCCGCCATCGCGCTCAACAGTCTGGGTGTCAACCTGAGCCGCGTCATAGGGCCGGCGCTGGCGGGGGCCATCATCCTCGGCGCCGGCATCGCCGCGCCCTTCTGGCTGAACGCGGTGAGCAACCTGGGCGTGATCGCGGTCATTCTCTGGTGGCGGCCGCCGGCGCAACGCGCACGCGTCCTGCCCCCCGAGCACCTCTCGGGTGCCATCCGCGCCGGAGTGCGCTACACGCGCTATCACGGCACCTTGCGTGCCACGCTGGCACGCGCGGTGGGATTCTTCCTGTTTGCGAGCGCCTACTGGGCGCTGCTGCCGGTGCTGGCGCGCAGCCAGTTGAAGGGCGGCGCCACGCTCTACGGAGTGCTGCTCGCGACGCTCGGCGCGGGCGCGGTCGGCGGCGCACTGTTCCTGCCGCGGCTCAAGGCGCGCCTCGGGCCCGACCGCCTGGTGGCGCTCGGCGAGCTCGGTACCGCGCTCGCGCTCATTCTGTTCGCAGCCGCCCACGCAGCGCCGCTGGCGCTCATCGCGTGCCTCATCGCAGGCGCCGCCTGGATCATGGCGCTGGCGGTGCTCAACGTCTCGGCGCAACTCGCGCTGCCGGAATGGGTGCGCGGCCGGGGACTCGCCGTCTATGCGACCGTGTTCTTCGGCACCATGAGCCTCGGCAGCGCCTGCTGGGGACTGGTCGGCTCGCATCTCGGGCTCCCGCCCGCGCACCTGATCGCCGCCGCCGGCGCGCTCGCCGCCATCCCGCTGAGCCGGCGCTGGAAGCTGCGCGGCGGCACCGAGCCGGACCTCACGCCCTCGATGCACTGGCCCGCCCCGGTGCTGGCCGAGGCGGTCGAGGGAGATGCGGGACCGGTGCTGGTGAGCGTCGAATACCACATCGATCCGAAGGACCGCGAGGCATTCATCGCCGCCATCACCCGCCTCGCCCGCACGCGCCGGCGCGACGGCGCCTACTCGTGGGGCGTGTTCCAGGATACGGCGCACGCGGGGCGCTTCCTCGAGACCTTCCTGGTCGATTCGTGGCTCGAGCACCTGCGCCAGCACGAGCGCGTCACGCGCGCCGACCGCGCGATCGAGGACCGCGTGCGCAGCTTCGCGCACGAAGCGCCGCGCATCACTCACTACATCGCGGCGGCGACCTGAGGGCGGCGGGGACTCACGGCCTCAAGTCTTGTGCTTGAGGAATTTTGCCACCCGCTGCGCCGCATCGGGCGCCAGGCCCTCGTTCTTGAAGAGGTTGAGCGCGTGCGCATCGTGCAGCGTCAGCCCGTCGCTCTCGAGCAGCGCGCGCTTGTTGACCTGGTTGGAGTACCAGGAGTTGGCGAGGATGTCCTCGGCGAGTGCCGCGAGCTCGCGGTCGAACTGCCCGTCCGGCCAGCAGAAGTTCACCAGGTGCATCTCCTGCGCCTCGCGGCCCGAGTAGCTGCGGCAGCTGAACATCATCTCGCTCGCCTTGGCCGTGCCGATGCGGTGCGGCAGGCGCAGGCTCAAGCCCCAGATCGGGGTGAGGCCCCAGCGGGCATAGGCATCGCGGAAGCAGGCCGACTCGGCCGCCACGATCAGGTCGCCGGCGAGCGCCAGCTCCATCGCCCCGGTCGAACAGTGTCCCTCGACGGCCGCGATGACCGGTTGGGGGAGATTGGCGACCTTGTCGATGACCTCGACGAAGTGGTGCGGCTTGGCGTGAGCCTTGACCTGGGCGAGCACTTCGTTCATGTCGTGGCCCGAGGAGAAGTTGCCGCCGGCGCCCCTGAGGATCACGAGCCCGACGGTCTTGGTCTCGCGCGCGATCGCGTCGATGTGCTTTTCCAGCGCCTCGATCAGCTCCTTCGAGAGCGCATTGAGCTTCTCGGGCCGGTTGAGCGTCAGGACCGCGGTGCCGTGATGATTCTCGCGCAAGACGAGCTGGTTCATTTGAAGGATACCTCGGAGCTATTCCACCAGCCCCCGCCGAGGGCCTGAAACAAACCGGCGGTGTCGGCGTAGCGGTTGGCGCGCGCCTGCACCAGCGCGATCTCCGCCTGCAGGTAGGTCTGCTCGGCGTTCATCAGCGCCACCTCGCTGATCGTGCCGAGCTCGCGTTGCTGGCGCGCGAGCTCGAAGGACTTCTGCGCCGCCACGTCCGCCTCCGCGGCCGCCTTGAGCGCCTGCGCGTCCGCCTGGAGTGCCCGGAGCGTATCGGCGACATTCTGGCAGGCGAGAATGACCGCGGCGCGATACTGGGCCGCCGCCTGATCGAGCGCGGCATCCGCGGCGCGATGCCGGTAGATGAGCGCGCCGGCATCGAACAGGGTCTGGGTGAGCGAGGCGCCGGCGCTCCAGAAGCCGGTATAGGGCGTGAACAGCCTGTTGATCTCGAGCGCCGCCGAACCGGTGTCGGCGCTGAGCGTGAACTGCGGCAGCATGTCGGCGAGGGCGACGCCGACCAGGGCCGAGGCCGCGTGCAGGTTCTCCTCGGCCTGGCGGACGTCGGGCCGCTGCTCGATGAGCTTCGAGGGCAGAGTCACCGGCAGCTCGGTCGGGAGCGTCAGGTCCTCGAGCGTGAAAGTCTCTGGCGGCTCCTCCGCGGGGAGCTTGCCGAGGAGCGCGGTGAGCGCATCGCGCGTCTGTCCGAGCTGCTTGGTGAGCGGCGGCAGGGTGGCTGCGGTCTGCGCCTCCGCCGCCTGCTGCGCGAGCAGGTCGAGCTCGCTCGCCGTACCGAGGGCGCGCTGCTGATGCACGGTGTCGGTCATCATGCGCTCGAGCTCGAGCAGCCGCTCGGTGGCGGCGATCTGGCCGCGCAACGAGCCTTCCTGGACTGCGGTCACCACCACGTTGCTGCTCAAGGTCACGTAGGTCGCGATCAGCTCAAAGCGGGTCGCCTCCACCCCGGCGCGCGTCGCCTCGAGCGAACGGCGCATGCCACCGAAGACATCGGCCGTGTAGCTGAGGCTCAGCTGCGCGGTGAAGAGATTGTAGTAGGGGTTCACCTGCGCGTAGGTGGTGGGATTGGCGAGCGTATCCACCGGGTTCTTCACGCGCTGCGCATCGAACGAGCCCTGGACCACCGGCAGGAAGCTGGTGCGCTGCGCCTTGTAGAGCTCGTTCGCCTGGCGCAGCGCCGCCTGCGCCGCGGCCAGGCTCGGATTGCCCTTGAGCGACTGGCTGACGAGCGCGGTGAGCTTCTCCGACTTGAAGAGCGTCCACCACTCCGCCGGGATATCGGCCCCGGGAACGAAGGTCTGGGCAGCGCCGCCCGTCCCGGGGCTCGCGACGGTCTCGCCCTTCGAGGGGGCGCTGCCGTAGTCGGGCGCCTTCGGCGGAGCCGGCCGGTGGTAGTTCGGGCCGACCGCGCAGGCCGCCAGGCTCGCGGCGAGTGCCGCCGCCACGGCCGGGCGCACGGCCAGGCGCGCGGCGGGCGCGCGGCCGCGCGCCGCGAGGCGATTGGCAGCCGCTCTCAGGCCCATCGGGCCTCTCCATGACGGCGCTCCGCCCAATGCTCGATCACGTGGTACATCGAGGGCAGCACGAACAGCGTCAGCACGGTCGAGATCGCGAGCCCGCCCACCACCACGGTCGCGATGCCACGCTGCACGTCGCTGCCGACGCCGGTGTGGATGGCCGCCGGCAGCATGCCGAGCGTCGCCACGGTGGCGGTCATCAGCACCGGCCGCAGCCGCTCGGTCGCCCCCTTCATGATCGCATCGTGCAGCTCGAATCCGGCCTGGCGCATGCGGTTGAGATTGGCCACCATGATGATGCCGTTCTGCACCGCCACGCCGAACAGAGCAATGAAGCCCACGCCTGAGGCGACGTTGAGCGTCTCGCCGGTAATATGCAGGGAGATCAGCCCGCCGAGCGTTGCGAGCGGCACGACGCCGAGGATGAGTACCGCCTGGCGCAGCGAGCGCGTGCCGACGGTGAGGAAGATCAGCATCATCATCAACACCAGGCCGAGGATCACCAGCAGCCGTGCCTCGGCGCGGCGCTGGTTCTCGAACTGGCCGCCCCATTCGAGCTGCACCTTCGCCGGGTCGAAATGCACGCGCGCCGCGATCTTCGCCTGCGCCTCCTCGAGATAGCTGGTGAGATCCCGGTCGCGGTTGTCGATGCGGATCGTGAGGTTGCGCCGGCCGTTCTCGCGGGTGATGGTGCTCTCGCCCGACTGCACGCGCACGTCGGCTACCTGCGAGAGCGGCACCTGCATGCCGCTGGCGGTGTGCACCGGCAGGTTGGCGAGCGACTCGGGCGAATCGCGGCTCGCGGCCACGAACCGCACGGTGAGATTGTAGACGCGCTCGCCGACGTATACGGTCGACACCGGCGCCTGACCCACCCCGGTCTGGATGACGTTCTGCACGTCGGCGATGTTGATGCCGTAGCGCGCCGCCTTCTCGCGGTCCACCGTGATGTTGATCTGCGGAATCGGCGGCTCCTGAAATACCGAGGCGCTCGAGGTGCCGCGGATCGTGTAGAGCACGTCGACCATCTGCTGGCCGACCTGGCGCAGCATGGTGAGGTCGTCGCCGTAGATCTTGATCACCAGCGGGCTGTGCGCGCCGCCGATCATATCGTTAACGTTGTCGATGATCGGCTGGCTGATGCCGATCGAGTAGCCCGGCAGATCGTGCGCCAGCGCACCGGCCAGCTTGTCGAGAAACTGCTGCTTGCTCTCCCCGTGCGGCCAGGTGTCGTAGGGCGTGAGTCCGGCCGGCACCTCGATGTGCGACATGGTCCAGGGGTCGGTACCGTCGTCGTTACGCCCGGTCTGCGTCACCACATAGGAGATCTCCGGGAACTTCAGCAGCTCGCGTCGCAGATCGCTCGCCATGTCGCTCGCGTTGTTGAGCGCGAGCCCGGTCGGCATCTGTACCTGCAGCCACAACGCGCCCTCGTCGAGATCGGGGAGGAAATCCCGTCCCACCGTCACCCCGAGTCCGACCACCGCGATCAGCGCGAACAGGGCGATGCCGTAGACGATGCGGGGCTGGTCGATGCAGGCGGCGAGCACCCGTTCGTAGCGCTGCGTGAGCCACTCGAGCCAGCGGTTGTGGTAGACGGGGCCGGGCTTGCGGAAGGCGAAATAGGCGAGGCCCGGCACCAGCGCCAGCGCCGTGAGCAGGGCGCCGAAGAGCGCGTACGCCATGGTATAGGCCATGGGCGTAAAGAGCTTGGCCTCGGCGCGGGTGAAGGAAAACAGCGGCAGGTAGGCGCAGATGATGATGAGGCTCGCAAAGAAGATCGGGCGCGTCACCTGCACCGCCGCGGCCTTGACCTCGCTCTCGGAGAGCTCCTCGGTGGGCATCGCCTCGCGGCGCCGGAGGATCGCCTCGGTGACGACGATCGCGCCGTCCACCAGGATGCCGAAGTCGATCGCCCCGAGCGACAGCAGGTTGGCCGACACATGGGTGAGATTCAGCAGCGAGAACACCGCCACCAGCGCGAGCGGAATCGAGACCCCGGCGACCAGCGCGCTCCGCGGGCTGCCGAGGAACAGGATCAGGACCAGGAACACCAGGCTGATGCCCTCGAGGATCGTGCGGCCGACCTTGTGCACCGTGGCCCGCACCAGGTCGTCGCGATCGATATAGGGCACGATGCGCACGTCCTGGCTCGCCAGCTGGCGATTGAGCTCCTCGACCTTGGCGTGGATCCCCTTGAGCGTCTCCGAGGGGTTCTGGTACTTCAGCATCAGCACGATGCCTTCGATCGTGTCCGGGTTCTTGTCCTTGCCGAGAATTCCCTCGCGCTCCTGGTGACTCAGCGTGGTGCGACCCAGGTCGCGCACCAGTACCGGCGCGCCGCTGACCTGCGTGACGACGGTGCGGCCGATGTCGGCGAGGCTCCTGATGAGGCCCACGCCGCGGATCACGTAGCTCTGGTCGCCGCGCGACACCCGCCCGCCGGCGGCGTTGGCGTTGTTGTTGTTGATCGCGTTGATGACGTCGGTGATACCGAGCCCGTAGTGCTCGAGCTGCTTCGGATCGAGATCGAGCTGGTACTCGGTGGTGAAGCCGCCGAAATTGGTGTCGTCCACCACCCCGGGCACGGACTTCAAGGCCGGTATCACCGTCCAGCGCTGGATCTCCGAGAGCTCCTGCAGGTTCTTGGTGTCGGATTCGAGCGTGTAGCGGTAAATCTCGCCCCCGGGACCTGCGACCGGGTCGAGCGACGGGGCGGCGCCGGCGGGCAGGGTCACCTGGTTGATGCGCTCGAGGAGGCGCTGGCGCACCCAGTAATCCTCGTAGCCGTCGCGGAACAGCACGGTGATCAGCGACAGCCCGAAGGTGCTCTCCGAGCGCATCAGCAGCAGTCCCGGCGTGCCGTTGATCTCGCGCTCGAGCGGCACGGTGATCAGCTGCTCGACTTCCTCGGCGGCGAGGCCCGGCAGCTGCGTGGTCACCTGCGCCGAGACGTCGCCGAGCTCGGGGTAGGCCTCGACACTCAAGGTCTCCCAGGCGTAGATACCGAAGATGCTGAGCAGCACCGCGATCACGATGACCGCGATGCGCCGCCGCAGGCAGAAGTCGACGAACTGGTCAATCATTGAGCAGGATTCCGCCCTTGACCACCACCTGCTCGCCCGGCTTGACGCCCGACTCGATGACGACCTGCGGTCCCTCCTGCAGCAGCGGCTGCACGGTGCGGCGCTCGAAGGTCCAGGGCGCGGTCGCGACGAACACGCTGGTGCGGTCGTTGTTCATGAGCAGCGCCGAGCTCGGCAACACCACGCGCGGCAGCGCGGCACCGCGCAGCGTCACGGTCGCGAACATGTTGGGCTTGAGCCAGGCGTCGGGGTTGGGGAACGCGATGCGCGTCTTGTCGCGCCGCGAGTCGGGCTCGATCACGTCCGATACGAACAGCACCTTGCCGTGCAGCGTCTTCCCCGGGTAGGCGTCCACGGCAATCTCGGCGTCCTGATTGCGCCTGACGCTGCTGACGTCCTGCTCGGCGATCAGCGCCGTCACCCAGACGATCGACAGGTCGGCGAGCGTCATGATCGACTGGGTGTCGTCGTTGATGGTGGCGCCGGGAGCGATGGCGAGCGCGGTGATGCTGCCGGCCGCCGGGGCGCGCACCATGAGGAGCCGCCCCTCCCCCTGGGCGTCCTCCGCCGCGCCCATGGCGCGCAGATGCACGCGCGAGCGCTCGTACTCGGCCACGGCCTGCTGGTTATCGTTGCGCGCCGACTCGAGGTCGCGCTGCGCCGCGGCCCCGATGCGGAACTGCTCTTCCTGGTACTTGAGGTTCTTCGCGGCCAGCACCGCGGCAGCGGCGGCCTTGTCGTAGTCGGAGTAGGCCTGGGCGAGATCCGGCGAATCGATGGTCGCCAGCACCTGGCCGCGCTGCACCCGGTCGCCGAGCGCCGCCTTCACCTCACGCACCCGCCCCGCCCCCGGCGGCAGCACGTTCACGGTGCGGGCCGGATCTGACTCGACGATCCCGGGAGCCGTGACCAGCCCGCTGCGCTCCTCGGCCGGCGCCGCGGCCACGGTGAGGCGCTGCCGCAGCAGAGATTTCTCGGGGATGAAGATCCGGCCGTCCTTATGGACCAGCGCCGGCGCCCCCTCCCCGCCAGCTCCGCGACCGCGCCACAGCGCCTGGGCGAGCAGCAGCAGGACGAGCAACACCCCGGCGCCGATGCCGCCCCAGAAGAACGCGCGGCCGCGCGCGCTCGGCGTGTGGTCGTAGGCATGCGCATGCTGGTGGCCGTTTGCGCCCTGATTCTCATCCGGCGGATGGTCGTGCGTTTCCATGGAGATCGCTCAAAAAAAGGCCAGGCGTTGCGGGTTTGTGTGACTTATATGTGACAGCGGGCGCAGCCCCCTGCCGCGGGCGCGATTGTTGGACGCGGTCGGTCC